>Ga0265294_10010030_pt1 | contig 10833 bp, 11 predicted proteins | sample MunlanPumphouse3_FD_192504 | JGI IMG/M metagenome (GOLD analysis project Ga0265294, IMG submission 192504) | Groundwater microbial communities from a municipal landfill in Southern Ontario, Canada - Pumphouse #3 | ecosystem: Environmental > Aquatic > Deep subsurface > Groundwater | place...
GTTGATTGGTTATTCAGTTGACACAGACATATTACTGACTGCAAGAGTTTTAAAGGATAAAACTGAAGGTCCAATTGACTCCGCAAATACCTCAATTAAAACTGGTCTGACAATGACAATAACAACAGTGTCTACAGTTATAGTTATGCTACTAATTTCTTATTTCTCACAATTACTTGTTGTTTATGAGATTTCAGTAATATTATTATGTGGACTTGTTGGGGATGTGATTTCTACTTGGACATTTAATGCTCCTGCGTTAATCAAGTATGCAGAAAGGAAAAATAAAAATAAACATTAAAATATAAAAAAGTGACATTTATGAAAAAATTAATTAGAAAACCAGTATTTATTTTTTGGATTATTTTATTACTATTAGCTATAGTTTTTTTGGCAACAAAAGGATTATCTTTTGGTGTTGATTTTAGTGGAGGAACTGCTTTTCAAATTGTTCTAGAACATCCTGTATCAAGTGACCAATTAAATCAAGTTAAACAAATTATTGAAAAAAGAATTGATAAATTTGGTTCAAAGGATGCAAAGGTGACTCCTTCTGGAAATCAATATATTTTAGCTCAATTTGCTGAATCTGATTCTGAAGAAGTTACTAAAATTAAAGACACAATTTTAAGGCAAGGTAATTTTGAAGCAGTTTTAAATTCTGAAGTTTTGTTTAGTGGTAGTGATATTAAAACAATTTTTAAAGATCCTTCAAAGGGTTATGGTTCAAGAGAGATTGATAGAACAAATAACGTATATCAATGGACACTCCCATTTTTACTATCTCCAGAGGCTTCTCAGAGATTTGCAGAAATGACTTTTCATAAATGTATCCCTACTGGGTATGGGGATGGTAAAGAGGAATATGATTGTGAAAAAACATATTTTTTTATTGATAGACCAAAAGATCAAATTATCTTAATTGATTCAACATTATATTTTGAGGAAAAGAATGTTCCAACAACTCCTGAACTAGCATCTGATTTTATTCCAATTGAGGAAATTTTTGATCAATTAACAGTTCCACATTATGTAATTGATGCTAATTTAGATTCTGAGCAATTAGCAAATATTGTCTCAGACTTTAATACTTATAAAAAAGCAATAGTTTCTCCTGGAATTTCTGAAAGTGTAAAAGAGAAATTAGAAGAGATTGGTTATGTTGTTAATGTTAAAGAAAAAGAAGAAGACGTTTTTTGGATGTGGACATCTTTAGGTTTAGAATCAATAATTTCTATAACTCCTGGTATTGCAAACATGGATGTTCCAACAATCGATTCTCCAAGGTTTGATATATTTACTCAATTAACAATTTCAGGACAAGCAACTGGTTCTGAAGAAGCTAAAAAGAGATTGGATGATATTGATATAATTTTAGTATCAGGATCTTTACCAGTTCCAATAGAAAGTATTAGTACAGAATCAATTTCTCCATATCTTGGTAGGGATTTTTTAAAAACCTCTTTATGGATTGGTATTTTTGCATTATTGACTGTTGCAATTGTTTTGTTTATTAGATATAAATATTTAAAATTATCTTTGCCAATCTTGTTGACTGGTGCTTCTGAGATTTTATTATTACTTGGTTTTTTATCTGTAATTGGTTTTAGATTAGATTTAGCAGCAGTTGCAGGAATCTTAGCAACTATTGGTGTTGGTATGGACGACAATATTATAATTATTGATGAACTTTTAAGAGGTAAGAAAAAAGGTGTCCGAGAGCATAATGATAGTTTGATGAAGAAAACAAAGAAAGCTTTCTTTATAATGTTTGCTTCTGCAGCTACTCTTGCTGCTACAATGATTCCTATCTTTGGTTTAGGGCTTGGAAAATTAACTGGTTTTGCAGTAACAATCTTAATTGGTGCTACAATTGGTATCTTAATAACAAGACCTGTTTATGCTTTGATTGCTAGAAAAATTGTTTCTTCAGATTCTAGTAATTAATTTTTCTTTTTTTTTAAATTGCTTTTTATAATCTCTAACAAAAGCTTATTTTTTACTATTTAGAATAAAGTTGATTGTGGCTAAATCTATAATAAGTTAGGATCTATTTTTGTCTACTATTTAGAATAAAAAAGATTATGGCTATTCCCATAATAAACCAAAAAAATATGTGCGTAAATTTTGCAAAATCAAAACTTACTTTTTCAGAGAATAATACAAGTATTAGTCTTATAAAATTTATAACTAACAAACTCACAGTAAATAATAGTACTCTATAATTAAAGTAACCTTTTACCTTCACCACTAATAGTCCCAGAATAGCTGACAGATAGGCAGTAATACTTACAACTCCACTACATTCTGCTACAAAAACAAAGCTATTGTAGTTAAAAAAACCACCAAACAAGTTTTTTATAAGATTAATTTGTATAAGGATTAGATGGTTTGCAAAGTATCTTAGACTTATAAATAATAATAGAAAATATATGATTACAAAGCTTATAATAAATATTACTTTTTGTTCAAAATTATTCATAAGTAAATAATTATTTATAAAAAACTATATAAATAGAAACATAAGAATTGCAATAACTCCTGTTAGAAAGGTAGAAGTAAAATTTGTAAGATTATTATTAAAATATCCTTTTCTTTCAATTGTTGCTCCAATTACACTATCAACTAATGAGCCAATAATTCCACAAATTGCAATTATAAAAACTAATTTATGTTCGTAGTTAACAAAGTAAAAAAAAACACCTATAATTATTGTTCCAAGTAAAGCTGCGGAGATTCCTAAAAAAGTAATTCCTCCATCAACTCCAGTCTTTACAGGTTTTAGGGTAGTAATTAATACTGGATTTTTCTTAGATAGTCTTCCAATTTCAGAAGAAAGTGTGTCAGAAAAAGCAGCACTAATTGCTGCAAGTGCAGCCACTGCAAAGGCTGCACTACTAATTAGATTTAAGTAATTAAAAACAATTCCAATTATAAAAAAGACGATGCTTGCAAGACAATTTCCTAAAACATTTTTGTAGTTTCTTTTTCCATGTTTCTTATTTAAAAAAAGTGTTATTCCCTCTGCAATTGCAAAGAACAGGATAACAAAGATAACTGCATACAAATCTATAAAATATAAAAAAAAGCTAAATACCATGTAGATAATAGCCACAGTAAAAAGATCATATCCTCTAGTAATATTTAAAAACAAACCAATTAATATAAAGATTAAAAAATATAAAAAAAACATAGGTTAATCAGATTACTTTAGCTTTTGAAACTAAAACTTTATTTACATAACCTAGCTTTACTAATTTCTTTTTTAATTTTTCACTAAATTTTTGGTAAATGATATTATTCCAGGTTTCTTTTAGTGTTTTTTCTTTAACCTCTATTTCAAAGAATTCTTTAATAATGTTTCTTGACTCTTTTCTAAGTTCTGTTGTAAATTTAGTTCCAGATATAAATAAGATTTTTAATTTTAATTTTTGTGCATCTTTAGTTTCAACATAAATTATGTTTTCAATTTTAGATTTTCCTCTTCTTGCCATTCTTTTAATGTTTGCACCTTTAGAGGTCAATTCTGTAATCTTTGTTTCAGCTCTTCCACCAGTAACCTTATGGATTTTAAAAGTTATAATAAACCCTGAATCTTTAATATTGTTTGTTATCTTTTCTAAGGATTTTTTTATACTTCTATCAATCAGGTTTTTACTTTCAAGTGCTACTGTTTTACAAATTTCTTTATTATCAAAAACAGAATCTGCTTCAACAGAATACCATTTTTTTTTCTTCCAATTATCAACTATTCTTTTTTTTACTTTTGCCATTTATACTACACCATTTTTAATTATAATTATTTAACCAATAACTTAGCTGTGTTATCAGAATATCTCCAGTTTTTAGGAATTTTTCCTTCCTTAATATAATATTTTTTTAATCTATTAATTTTAGAAACAGTCAATTGATAGCCTCTTTTTCCAGAGGTGTCTTTTTTGTTACTATCTTTATGTTTAATTAATTTTACTGCCTTTTTAATTAGTGCAAGTAAGTCCTCAGGCAATTTATCAGTTTCTACTTTTAGTTCCTTTTGAATTACACTAATTTTTTTACCAAGTTCTTTTTTTGTACTTTTGATTTTACCTTTTTTAAGTTCAAGTCCAATTTTTGCTTTTGAAGTTCCTTTTTTTGTAAGTTCTTCAATTTTATTGTATATTTCGTCTTTATTCATTTTTTCTTGTTTATCTACCATACTAATCATATTTTTTAATTTTTTTTTAAAAGAAATTTTTATTTTTTAAATTTTAGGTACTATAGTTTTTTTATTTAAAATATAGTTTATATAATATATTAATAAGTTACGATTTATTTATATATATATTGTTGTTTTGGATTTGTAAATAAATCTAAAGATATCTTCCTCTTTTTTCTATAATCCCTATTTGGTTTATTATTTCCTTTTTAGTTGTGTTTTTAGAGTACCCTTCTAATATTTTTCCCCAAAAATGTTCTGTTTTTTTTTGACTTAAAAGTGTTTTTTTAAATACTAAAAGGTCTGTTGCTTTATCTTCTATCTTCTGGGACACACTTCCAAGCCCAAAGTCAATGAAGTAAACTTTATTCTTATTAACTATGATGTTAATAAGATTTAAGTCACCATGTATAATTCCATTATTATGTAATTTTGAAATTTCTTTTCCAATCTCCAGCAACTTATGTTTATGTGTATTTTCATTTTGAATATAATTCATAATAATTTTATTAGTTCCAACATAATAGACTGTTGGGCAATTAATATTATAATTTTTAATTTTTTTTAAAAGATTTGCTTCTTCTTTATTTCTTCTTTTAATTATTTTTTTATCTAATAGTTTATGTCTATATTTTTTAGAAAGCCTTTGCTTAACTATTACATTTTTATTAAATATTTTTGTTTTGTATATCTTTGCTTCTGCCCCATATGCAATTAGTTTCATAGACAATCAGTTTTTACAAACACTAATAGTGCTAATTTCATTTTTTAGATCTTGGAATTCTGTAGTTGATCTTAATTTTTCTATATACTTGTCCCAATATATTTTTTCAAAGTGTTTATTATTTTCTTCTTTTGTAAAAAGGTTTAAAACATTTTTCTGTTTAGTTGCAATCAAATTAATTTTAAGATATAATTTTTTAGAAATACAATCTTTATTATTAAGTATTGTTAAATTTATGGTGTCAGTAATTTCTTTTGCATCAATTGCAAGCATTATATAATTTTGAATTGGTATTGTATATTCCTTTGTGTTAATCTCATTAAGTCTTGCAAGATATCCCATATAATCTTCAGGCACTAGCACATCTCCATTAACTCCAAAATCTTTATTTAATTTTTCAAGTTTGTTAAGGTCTGTAGTCTTTACTTGCATTAAAAATAAGTACACTATTATTACAAGAATTATTATAAAAATAATTTCACCTAAAAAGGATGTTTTTTTTCTTTCTAACATATCTTGTCTTATTTGTAATATTATATAATATATACTCTTACAAACCTTTTTTAATATTTAGTTTTATATTTTCTTGGTCAATAGTGTAATTTTCAAGCTTTTCTTTAATATTTATAGTTTTAGCTTTGGTTACTGCTTTTAGATCCTCCAAAAAAGGAGAATAATTTTTTGTGCTTTCAATTTCTAAGGTCTCTAATTCAGTTTTAAGTGAGATATTTTCTGTTGACTTGTAAGTTCTAATTAACGAAATTACTTTTAATATTTCTTCATAAGTCTCTTTCGTATCTTTATTACAATCATTAGAGATAATTTCTTTTGGCCAATTGCAAAGATGGATTGATTCTTTTTTTTCAATTTCTTTAAAATAATAACTATAAAGCTCTTCAGTTACAAATGGCAGATAGATTGAGTACATTTTCAAAATTGCATTAAAGCAATGATATAAAGTATATTGTGCAGATAGTCTTTCTTTACTTCCTCTAATTTCTGGATTATATAATCTATCTTTTACAATTTCTAAATAATTATCACAAAGCTCTTTCCAAAAGAAAATATTAATCTCTTGAAGTGCTTTTGAAAAATCAAAGTTGTTAAGATTTAGATCTGCACTTTTAATTGTTTGGTTTAATTTACTTAACAAACAGTTATCGATTTCTTCTAAGTTTTCAATTTTTGTGTTAGGATCAAAATCAATTAGGTGCATTAAAGCAAATTTAATTGAATTAAATAATTTTATGATTGTCTTTTGTCCAGTTAATATTTCCTTTTCTGGGTAGATTAGGTCTTGTCCAATTTTACAACTAGCAGACATATATCTAATTGCATCTGCTCCAAACTTTTCAATAGCCTGTTCAGGGTCAATTCCATTATTTTTTGATTTTGACATCTTTTTCCCATCTGTTCCTAAAATCCAACCATTGATCATTGCTTTTTTCCAAGGTATTTGGTTATAGTGGAATTTTGATTTAACAATTGTGTTAAATAACCAAAAAGAGATTATGTCATGTCCTTGTGTTCTAAGGTCCATTGGTTCATCCTTTATTAGTTGATAAGTTTTACTATCTTTAATTAGGCTTTTAACAATTGTAGGTGTTAAAGCACTTGTTGCCCAAGTTGTCATCACATCTTTTTCTGCAAAAAACTCTGTGTGTCCGCATTTTGGGCATTTATCAATTGGTGGTTTTGTAGTTTCTGGGTCAACTGGGAGTGTATTTTTGTTAGCAACAATTATTTCTTCACAATTTTTACAATACCAAATTGGAAATGTAATTCCTAATTTAATTTGTCTTGAGATACACCAATCCCAATTAAGTCCATTTACCCAATTATTATATCTTGTTTTATAAAATTCAGGAATCCATTCAAATTCATTTCCCCAATTTATCATTTCTTCTTTAATATCTAGATATTTAATAAACCATTGTTTAGAATTAATAAATTCAATTGGAGTTCCACATCTTTCATGTGTGTTTACCATATGTTTGATAGGAGTTTGTGTTGTAAGAAAATTATTATTTTTAAGGTCTTGAATTATTCTTTGTCTAGCATCTGTAATTTTTAGATCTTTATATTCTTTTGCAAGTTCACTCATGATTCCATTTTTTGTAATTGCTTGTTTGATTGGGAGATTATATTTCTTTTGCCATTCCATGTCTGTTTGGTCTCCAAAAGTACAGCACATAACAAGCCCTGTTCCTTTGTCAGGATCTGCTTTTTCATCCTCTAAGATTGGAACTTCAAAATTAAATAGTGGAACTTTTGCTGTTTTTCCTAAGTATTTTTTATATCTATTATCCTTTGGGTTATAGAATATAGCTACACAGGCGGGTAGGAGTTCAGGTCTGGTTGTTGCAATTGTTAAATCTTCATTTTCTATTTTAAAAATAATATTATTAAAGTTAGAGGAGATTTCTTCATCAACCAAGTCAACTTGTGCAATTGCAGTTTGGCAGGTAGTACACCACATAGTTGGTGCTTCTTTTCTATAGGTTTTATTTTTTTCTAGCAGATCAATAAATGAAAGTTGTGATATTTTTCTAGAATTATCATCTATGGTGTCATATATAAGTGTCCAATCGACACTAATTCCTAATCTTTTAAATTTATGTAAGTAGTCATCTCTAAGTTCAGTGTCTAAAGTTTTATAACAAAGCTCTAAAAAATCCTCTCTTTTCATCAATTGTGATTTTACACCTTTTAATTTTTCAATTAATTTTTGAGTTGGAAGTCCATTATCATCTGTTCCTAATGGTAATAAAACATTAAATCCTTTTAATCTTTTATATCTTGCAATAAAGTCCATTTGAGCTCCACCAAAAGCATGACCCATATGTAGTTTTCCTGAGATAGTTGGTGGTGGAGAGTCAATTGTAAAGATTGGTTTTTCTAAATTATCTCTTTGAAAAGCATAGATATTTTTAGTTGACCAAACTTCTAACCATTTTTTTTCAATTTCTTGAGTATTATATTTTTTTGGTAGTTCTGATATGTCTAAATTCATTTTTAATCTTTTTTAAATTATATATTATATATAATATTATTACAAAGAACTTATAAATATTATTTATTTAAAAAAACAGAGTTGTTTCTATCTTTTAAGTAAGATTTATTTTTTTGTTTAAAACTAGTGTTTATTTTTAATTAAGGTTTTTAAGAGTATGAATTGGATTAAGAATAAAATTAAATTACTTTTATTTTTTAAAATAATTAAATATATTATTTGATTTATTTGTTAAAGGGTAAAAGCTTCTGGCGGGAACTAAACCTAAAGTGAAAAGCGCTCCTAAAAATATAAAAACTAATTATTCACCTTATATTTTAATTGAATATAAGAGTGTTTTAATTTTATAACATCTATTAATTTCAAAGTTTTTATTAATTTTAATTTATCTATAGAATCAATAGAATCTCCTCCAATTAAAGAAGAAGTGTCTTTTCCTCCAATTAAAGCAGGAGAAATTACTATAGATACTTTATCAATTAAACCTAATCTTAGTAAAGTTGAATTTAATTCACTTCCTGTTTGAATAGTCATACTTTTAATATTATATAGTTGTTTAAATTTTAAAAACAAATCAACAAAATCTATCTTTCTGGAATAATATATAATTTCTAAATTATCTACATTTTTAAAATTAAAAGCAGGATGTTTTTTATTAGTTGTAATTATAAATAATTTTTTACTTTTCTTAAGTAAATTAGTCATTCCTATTTTATTTAAATGTGGTTTATTATCTACAACCAGAAAAGAAACAGGTGTTTTTGAAATAGTATCATTTTTTTTGTTAATTCCAATTTTTGCTTGAACTTTCCCAGAATTAAAAGAAAATAAATCCGTTTTTTGTTCAATATCATAATATTGTTTTAGCCCTTCTTTAAGACCTTTAATTTTAGGAAAATCACTATCAAAATCTAAAGAATTATTTGACCCTGTAGAAATCTTACCATCTAAAGAAGTTAGCATAAATAAAGTAGTAATTGGCTTATCCATAATATAACACATATCTATAATTTATTTAAAGTAATTGATTTATATTACATTCCACCATCAACCTTAAGAACAGTGCTAGTAATATAGCTGGCATCATCTGAAACTAAAAATAAAATTGATTTTGCAATCTCCTCTGGTTTTGCAAATCTCTTTAAAGGGATATTATTTTTTTCATTTTCTATAAAATCCATAGGTAAATCTTTATTCATATCAGTATCTACCCATCCTGGAGCAACAGAATTAACTTGAATATTTGGAGCTAATTCTTTTGCTAAATTTTTGGTTAAAACAATAATACCTGCTTTTGAAGCATCATAATCCATAGAATCAGGACTAAAAAAAGTCAATCCATTTGTTGAGGAAACATTAACTATTTTTCCATAATTATTTTTTAACATATGTATAGAAACATATTTACTACAAAGAAAAGTTCCAAGTAAATTTACATCTAAAGTTCTTTTCCATTGATCCACAGATTTTTTAAAAAAAGGAACATCAAAAACAACACCAGCATTATTTACAAGAATATCTATTTTTCCAAATTTTGAAATTATTTTTTGAACCATTTCTTTAACTTGGTCTTCTTGAGAAACATCACACTTAATTGCAATAGCTTCAGAACCAATTTTATTTATTTCTTCTACAACAGAAATAGCTTCTTTTTCAGAAGAAAAATAATTTATAACAACTTTTGCTCCTTCTTTTGCAAAAAGTAAAGCAGTTGCCTTACCAATACCTTTACTTGAGCCTGTTATTAATGCAATTTTATTTTTTAATATCATATATAAAAACCTTATAAATATATTATACAATTGAAGATTTATATTTCTTTTGGTTAAAACTTCCTTTAAACATTGCGTGTTAACTGAGCGTAACCAGTTAAGCTTCTGCCGGAAGTCGAACCAAAAGTGAAAAGCGCTCTTTAATCATTATCTAATAAAAAGTTAGAAATATCTTTAATATATATTGACTCATCACAAATTTTAGTTAAATGATAAGATTTTATTTTTGGAAAAATCACATTATATACTTGTTTTGCTAATGTCTGAACTTCTAAAACAGCAGGCACAAAATCGGCATCATTTGATACTAATATAGCTACATCAAATTTATTATTATAAGCAGAACTAACCATATCAACAGCCAAGTTAACATCAACGCCTTTTTCTACCATAGTTCCATCTCTAGGCTCTAACCGTCCTAAAGTTAATTTTAATCTCTTAATATTTTGTAATTTCGCAAAATATTTCTGTTGCTTTTTATATTTTTCAGGAAATTTAATTTGATTTAAAGGTGCTGAATAATAATAGATGTTTACTAAATTATTATTTTTAATTAAAAAATCAACTAACTTTTTGATATCTACTTTTGTTGAGTGAAATGAAGTTTTTAAAGAATTATAATAATTAGAACCATCTATAAAAATCATTACTTTTTTCATAAAATCAGTATATAGTATACCTACCGTTGCTCGCAAGCAATGGTAGGGAGATTAGTAAAATATTATAAGTATAGAAAGATATTTAAAATACACTATTTTACTTATTCTTAGAGCTTCTGGCGGGAATCTTTTATAATATCAAAACCATTGCGCGTGAACCGAATAAAACCGGTTCAACTAAAAGTGAAAAGTGTTCTTTTTATTCCAACAACCATTTCCATAAAGGTATATATTTAATTATTTTATTATTTATAGTTTCTTCTTTTTCTAAATCTCTTGTAATTATTGTTCCTGTCTTTAACTTAAACTCTTTTAATCCAGAAAGTAAGCCTTTTATTTCTCTTTCTTTAGTCTTAAAATTACTTAGATCATAAGTTACTTGTATTAAAGAAGTCACCTTGTTTTTTTCCACAATTAAAAAATCAATTTCTGAATCTAATTTATCTTTCCAAAAATAAATATTTTTATTT
>Ga0265294_10010031_pt1 | contig 10830 bp, 7 predicted proteins | sample MunlanPumphouse3_FD_192504 | JGI IMG/M metagenome (GOLD analysis project Ga0265294, IMG submission 192504) | Groundwater microbial communities from a municipal landfill in Southern Ontario, Canada - Pumphouse #3 | ecosystem: Environmental > Aquatic > Deep subsurface > Groundwater | place...
TGCTGTTTCATATCCACGCATACCTCCACGTAATCGCGCGGCGTGATGTCGTTGATATGGGTTTGCCGGGGTCGTTTGTTGCGTGCCTCCGCCTCATTGCGTGCCTCGATCTCCTCGCGATTGAAGTTGTTCCACTGGTAGGGGCGGTGGATGGCCTCCTCCGAGTCGAAATCTTCCACGCTGTTGCGCAGGGCATTGAATCCGATCGTGCTGTCGGCGAGCACCATCAGCCCTTTTTTCCCGTTGGAGAGCGCTACCCAGCGCGTGTCGCTGCGGTGGCCGTTCTCCTGAGGCCGTACATAGGGAACATAGAGATCTCCGGCAGTACTGCTGTAGAGGCCCACTTTCGACCCGGAAGCCCGGTCGATGTAGTTTTCACCGGGACCGCGACCGAACCAGGAGACCTTGTCCATCGTCATCGGCAGGCGGAAACGCATGCCGATACGGGGTACGTTCAGCGTGGAAGATGCTTTGCGTGCCGCTGATGCCTCGGGCGAGTAGGTGGCGGTGAGGGTAGCCTCGGAAGCGGCGATCGTTTTCTCTTCCATATCGGTGGAGCGGAACGTCAGATCCGCATGGACGATCCCATCGGGGTAGAGGGTATACTTCACCTCATACAGATTGCCTGCTGCCAGCAGATAGGTGACCTGCACCACCATTTTGTTGCCTTCGGCATAGGTTTTCGCATCGGTTATCCGGAAATCTCTGCTCGATTCTTTCCATACCTGCAGGCGGGCAGGTGCCCCGTTGCCGTAGTCGTTGTCGTTGGGGGCGCGCCAGAAGTTAGGTTGCAGGCCGAAACCCTTGTCGAAGTATTCGGTGCCCCGCACCTTGTAGGAGGTGACCATTCCCTGTTTTTTGTCGAAGCGGAAGAGCAGATGCTTTCTTGTTACTTCAATGGTCTCTCCTTTCTCTGTCACCTTCCAGGCCGGTTGAGCCTCAGAGTTGACATACTCCTGACGGGGTGACTCGTGGGGGAGCCTGAACTGTTCAATGGCCACGACATGGCCTGCCGGCACCAGCTGTGTTGCTGTTTTCCGGATCACTTCAAAGTTGAGGAAATACTCTTTCCCGGCTTTGAGGGTGATGCCTGCCACGGGGACTTGCAGCTCTGTTGACTGTTGCGGTGCGAGAGAAACGGGCAGTTCACCCTCCGCCACCGTTTTGCCGTTTTCGGTGATGTTGTAGCGGAAGTTGTACGCACCGGTACCGGTGAAGTAGTGGCGGTTGATGATGCGAATCACCCCTTTGGCAAGGTCTACCGGCTCAAATGCGAAGTTCTGGTGCACATATTTCACCTCAGCCATGGAGGGGTGGGGGGTACGATCCGGCCCTACCACGCCGTTGCAGACGAAGTTGCCGTCGCTTGGCATGTCTACTCCGTAATCCCCTCCGTAGGTGTAATAGAGGCGTCCCTGCTCGTCGGTTGCCTCCATGCCCTGGTCTACCCAGTCCCAGATATATCCTCCCTGCAGGTTGGGATACCGGTAGATCGCTTTCCACTGGAGGTCGAGGTTGCCGTTTGAATTTCCCATGGCATGGGAGTATTCGGAGGGAACCACCGGCCGGTCGCTTCCTTTCCTGCCGGTCTCATCGAGCCATGCCGCGCTCGGATATTGCGGCACATACATGTCGGTGTTGGAATCCCACAGAGCCCGTTCGTAGTTGACAGGTCGGTCCATCAGACCGCGATCCTGATCCTTTATATACTTGTAGGTATAGAAGAAGTTGATCCCGTTGCCGGCTTCATTGCCCAGCGACCAGATGGTGACGGAGGGGTGGTTCTTGTTCCGCTCGAACAGGTTCACCGTCCGCTCCATGTGTGCTTCCTTCCACTCGGGATGTCTGGATAGTGAGCGCTCACCGTAGTACATGCCGTGCGATTCAATATTCGCTTCGTCATAGACATAGAGTCCGTATTGATTGCAGAGCTCATAAAAATGTCTCGATTGCGGATAGTGGGAGAGACGTACCGTGTTGATGTTGTGTTGCTTCATCAGCTCAAAATCGCGTTTCATCAGCTCTACGGGGACATAATGGCCGGTTTTGGGGTTTGTCTCATGGATATTGACCCCCTTCAGCTTGATCGGTTGCCCGTTCACCAGCAGCAAGCGGTCTGTCCGTCCGCCTGTTTTCACCGGCTTGATCTCGATGCGGCGGAAACCGACAGGGTAGGGGACTACCTCTCCTTTTTCCTTTCCTTCTTCGGTTACGGTGATCAGCAGTTGGTAGAGATTGGGTTGCTCATCGCTCCAGGCAGCCACATCGGGCAGCTCAGCCCGGAAACGGATGGCGTTCTCGCCGGATCCCTGAATGGAGATCGGCTTTGTTTCACCGGCCACCCTTTTGCCGCTCTTGTCCAGCAGCTCATAGGTTACCTGTGCGGAGGAGACGCCGCGACCATTATTGCTCACGGAGGTCTCCAGCTCGAAGATGCCGTTGCGGTAACTGTCGTCGAGGGTCGACTTCACCCGGAAGTCCCGCAACGAGGTGCGGGGTTGCGACCAGAGGAAGATGTCGCGTTCGATGCCGCTGATGCGCCAGAAATCCTGTGCTTCGAGGTATGAGCCGGTGCTCCAGCGGAAAATCTTTAAGACAAGGCTGTTTTTTCCCGGTTGCACATATCGGGTGATCCTGAACTCGGCGGTGGTCTTGGAGTCTTCGCTGTAACCCACCTCCCTTCCGTTGACATAGAGATAGACACCCGATTTGGCTCCGTCGATGCTGAGGAAGATCTCCCGTTCGTCCCAGTTCTCCGGGATGGTGATCTCGCGGCGATAGACTCCTACCGGGTTCTCTTCCGGCAGATAGGGCGGGTCCATTTTTGGATAGCGCGTCACCGGATCCCGTTCCACAAATTCGTAGGGATGGTTCACATAGATGGGAGTTCCGAATCCCTGTAGCTCCCAGTTGCCGGGCACCCGGATCTCTTTCCAGTCGTCTAAGGAGACCGTTGAATCGGTCACGTTTTCCGGCAACTGTTTGTAGCCGTCCACATAGTAGAACTTCCATGTGCCGTTCAGGGAGATATAGTAGTTGCTTTCTTCAAATTTTTTCTGTAGCGCATCCTCTCTGTTGTCGAACGTCATAAACTGGGTACGGGGATACTCCTTGTTTACCTGTACCACATTGACATCCTGCCAGTAGGGCAATCTGCGCTGTCGGGATACTCTCATGTGTTCCTGAGCTGTCAGCGGGTTGAGGAAGATGAACCCGGTGAGCAGCGTGAAAAGATAAAAATAACGATTCATTACGAGTGAATAATTGGATAAATGATTATGAAATGCGGCAAACAATGGGGATCACTTCTCTATTTCGGCCAGCAGTGCATCTGCCAGCCGGCTGGCACCCACCCGGAAGAGGGTGTTGTTACACCACTCCTCACCCAGGATCTCCTTTACGATGGTATAATATTTCAGGGCGTCGTCCGGTGTGGCTACTCCGCCCGATACCTTGAGTCCTGCTTTGTATCCTGTTTTCAGGTGATATGCCCTGATTGCCTGGCACATCACATAGGCCGCCTCGGGTGTTGCTCCCGGATAACCCTTGCCTGTAGAGGTTTTCAGAAAGTCTGCTCCGGAATAGAGCGACAGAATCGATGCCCGGTGGATGTTGTCCGCCGTTTTCAGGGCGCCGGTCTCCAGAATCACCTTGAGGGTGGCTTGCCGGCACGCTTCCTTGATCTCTGACAGCTCTTCGCACATTTCTTCATACTCCTCTTCCAGAAAGAGGCCCAGGTTGATTACCACGTCGATCTCATCGGCTCCGTCTGCCACCGCCAGCGCTGTTTCCGCCACCTTCACTTCGGAGAAGGTCTGGGATGTGGGGAAACCGGCACAAACTGAGGCGATGTGCACATCGGCCGTCAGTGCCTCTTTCACCGTACGGGCAAAAATGGGGTAGACGCAGATGGCAGCCACATTGTCAATCTCCGGGTTTGTGCCGTCGAAGGCGTTCACCTTCTCGGTAAACTGCCAGATATGCTCCTTCGTATCGGTACTGTTGAGCGTGGTCAGGTCGATGCATCCGTAGATCCGGCTGAGCACCTCTTTCGTTCTGTTCTGATCGGTTTTCTCTGCTAGGAGTTGGTTTACTTTTGCCGTCACCTCTGCATCGGTAAGGGAAAACGGATACGTATTCAGTGCTGTTTGATACTTGTCTTTTTCCATATGGGGTTATCGTTTAATGATTGTTTTCAGCTTTTGTTCTCAGTTTTTCCTTCTTGTTGGCGTCTCCTCCATTGTCCTCTATTCTCTGTTTTTTGAATCGATCCAGATGGTGACCGGACCGTCGTTGATCATTTCTACCTGCATATCGGCACCAAACTGTCCTGTTGGTACCTGTTTCTGTAACAGCTGTTCCAGTTCCTTACAGAATTGTTCATAGAGAGGCATTGCTGTCTCCGGTTTTGCCGCACGAATATAAGAGGGCCTGTTTCCCTTTTTCGTGCTGGCATGAAGGGTGAACTGCGACACCACCAGCAGCTCGCCGCCGATATCCGACACCGAGAGGTTCATCACCCCGTTGGTGTCGTCAAATATACGCAATTGAACGACCTTTCTGCAAAGATAGGCAATATCCTTGTAGTCATCTTCCTCTTCGATGCCGAGAAAGAGCAACAACCCTCTTCCGATGCTGCTTTTCTTTTCACCGTTTATGTGTACGGTGGCATGTGATACCCGTTGAACCAGAATCCTCATATTGCTGTTTGGTTGTTGTTGCCGTCGATCCACTGTCGGATCAACGCTGCTTTGCTTTTCCCGATCAGTTCGCTGATCTCCTCTTGCGGTGCCTCCCGGATCCGTTTGATGCTCTTGAACCGGGTGAGCAGTTTCTTCTTCGTCTCTTTGCCGATGCCTTTCACCCCGTCGAGTTCCGAAGCAATCTGTGACTTGCTCCTTTTCTGCCGGTGAAAGGTGATCCCAAACCGATGCGCCTCATCGCGGAGCTGCTGGATAAGTTTTAACGTTTCGGAATTCTTGTCGATATACAACGGAACAGAGTCGCCGGGATAGTAGATCTCTTCCAGCCGCTTTGCAATGCCGATGATGGCGATCTTGCCGTAGAGCCCTATTTTCTGAAGCGATTCCACGGCAGCGTGCAGTTGTCCTTTACCGCCGTCAATGACAATGAGTTGGGGCAGGGGAGCGCCTTCGTTAAGCAGCCGAGAGTAGCGTCTTTCCACAATCTCGCGCATCGATGCGTAATCATCGGGCCCTGTCACGCTCTTTACGTTGAAATGGCGATACTCTTTTTTTGCCGGTTTGGCTTTTCTGAATACCACGCAGGCTGCCACCGGATTTGTCCCCTGGATGTTGGAGTTGTCGAAACACTCGATATGTCGGGGTAGCTCCTTTAACTGAAGATCTTTTTGCATGCTCTTCAGGATCCGGGTGGCCCGCTGTTCGGGGTTCAGCATCTCGGCTTTCTTCAGCTTGTCGATCTTGAACTGCTTTACATTCTTCTCCGACAACTGTAGCAGGGTACGTTTATCGCCTCTCTGCGGGATGGTGAATTCCACGTCCGCCAGTTTCAGGTAGGGCAGGAAGGGAACAATGATCTCTTTCGACCGGCTCCCGAAACGTTGTCGCATCTCTACGATGCCCAGACCGAGCAGTTCTTCCGGCGTCTCATCCAGCTTCTTCCGGTACGCAAAGGTATAGGCCTGGTTGATGGCTCCGTTTACCACATGCAGGTAATTGATATAGGCTGACTGCTCATCCTCTTCCATGGAAAAGACATCTAAATTGTATCCGAAGGTACTGACAACCTGCGATTTCTCCCGGAAGTTCCGGATCAGCAACAGCTTCTCTTTCAGCTCCTGCGCCTCTTCGAAACGTAATCCGCCGGCAAGGGCAAGCATCTCTTCCCGGATCTGTTTCTCGATGAGGGAGATGTTCCCTTTCAGTATCTCGGTGATCTCGCTGATGTTTCTGTTGTAGTGATCCAGCGATTGTAATCCCTCACAGGGGCCTTTGCATTTTTTGATATGGTACTGCAGGCAGACATTGAATTTCCCGGCTGCAATATTTTCCGGCGTGAGATGCAACCGGCAGGTGCGTATTTTATACACGCTGCGGAAGATATTTAACAGTGCGTTGACCGACTGTACCGAGGTATAGGGGCCGAAGTAGCGGGATCCGTCTTTGACGATGTTGCGTGTTTTGTATACCCGGGGAAAGAATTCATTTTTGATGACAATGGAAGGGTAGCTCTTGTCGTCCTTCAGCATCACGTTGTACCGCGGACGAAGCTGCTTGATGAGATTGTTTTCCAGCAGAAAGGTATCCTCTTCCGTGTTGACCACAATGTATTTGATTTTCCGGATATGGCGGACCAGGATTCGCGTCTTCGGGTGCTCCTGATGCTTGTTGAAATAGGAGGAGACTCTTTTTTTCAGATCCTTCGCCTTGCCCACATAGATCACCGTCTCCTTTTCATCGAGAAACTGGTAACAGCCCGGCTGATGCGGAATCACTGCCAGGGTATTTTTGATTTCATCGTTCATATGCCTGGGAAAATGTTCTGCCGTCAAAGATACAAAATGAGCCCAAAGAGGTGATCGCGATCTTTTATATTGAAAATTTCAGGATGGAGCTTACTTCCACCTCTTCCGGAAAGAGTGAGCGCCCTTTCAACTCCTCCAGTTCAATTAGAAAATTGATATAGATTTTCTGCACGCCCAGTTTTTTCACCAAGTTGTAGGCTGCCACCATCGTCCCGCCGGTCGCCAGCAGATCATCATGGATCAGGACCACATCCTTATCGGTGAGTGCGTCCTCATGGATCTGAATGGCATCTTCTCCATATTCTTTGGTGTAGGTCTCCTCGATCACCCGATAGGGTAGTTTCCCCGGTTTGCGGATCGGGACAAATCCTGCTCCTAAGCGGATGGCGACCGCCGGTCCCATGAAGAAACCCCTCGATTCAATACCAACCACCTTTGTGATCCCTTTTTCCCTATAACTTTCGTACAGGATATCCGACAACTCTTTGAGATGTTCGGGCGATTGGAAGAGGGTGGTAATGTCTTTGAACTGTATTCCGGGAATAGGAAAATCGGGGATATTCCTGACGGCGGCTGTTAGTTTTTTGATGCTCATTGTTTGTTTATTAAAGGTCTTTGTTTTTCTGAATTGTTCCACGTGAAACATTTTCTGCTTATCTGCCCAGCAACACCAGCAGCACCGAGATATCGTTGGGCGATACGCCCGGTATTCTACCAGCTTGGGCAATGGTTTCCGGATTGATCCGGGTCAGTTTCTGTCTGGCTTCGGTAGAGAGCGACTGGATCTCGTTGTAGTTGAACTTGTCCTTGATACGGATCTCCTCTAAGCGGGTGATCTTGTCGGCCATGATCTGTTCCCGTTTGATGTAGCCGTTGTATTTGATCCGGATATTGGCGGATTCAAGGATCTCCTCTTTCCGTTCATCCATGCTGTCCAGCAGTTCCCGTAAGGGGGACACTTCCTGGGCCATCATTTCCAGGTCGATGTGCGGCCGGGCCAACAGGTCGATCAGTTTCACGCCCTGTTTCAGCGGGGCGGTTCCAATGCTTTCCAGGAAAGGATTGATCCGGCCTGACTTGATGGAGAAGTTGTTGACAAAACCGATGATCTCTTCCACCTTTTCCTCCTTGCGGGAGAGCAGGTCCATACGTTCCTTCGAGGCCAGTCCCAGCTCATATCCTTTGCGGGTGAGCCGTTCATCGGCGTTGTCCTGGCGCAGGAGGATGCGGTACTCCGCGCGGGAGGTAAACATCCGGTAGGGCTCATCCACGCCTTTGGTGATCAGGTCGTCGATCAGCACGCCGATATAGGCTTCGTCCCGATGCAAGACAAACGGGGCACCGCCGTAGCAGTTGATATGAGCGTTGATGCCGGCAATGATACCCTGTCCGGCGGCTTCTTCGTAACCGGTGGTACCGTTGATCTGTCCCGCGAAAAAGAGATTCTTCACCATTTTGGTCTCGAGGGTAGGGTGGAGTTGTGTCGGATCGAAGAAGTCGTATTCGATGGCGTAACCGGGACGGAATATATGGGCGTTCCGGAAAGCCGGGATGCATTGCAGCGCCTTTATCTGTGTTTCCAGGGGAAGAGAGGAGGAGAAGCCGTTGAGGTAGTACTCCTGTGTGGTCTCTCCCTCCGGTTCGAGAAAGAGCTGATGGCTGGTTTTCTCGGAGAAGGTGACGATCTTTGTCTCGATGCTGGGACAGTAACGGGGACCGATGCTCCGGATCTGTCCGTTGTAGAGGGGTGAGTCGGCAAGTCCCTCCCGCAGGACGGCGTGTACCTTTTCCGACGTATAGGCGATCCAGCAGCTGCGCTGTGTGAGGGTGCGTTGCACGTGTGGAAGATAGGAGAATTGATGGAAATCGACTTCCCCTTTTTGTTCTTCCAGCTGAGTGTAGTCGATTGTTCGGCCATCGATCCGTACGGGGGTGCCGGTCTTCATCCGATCGGTGCGGAACCCCGTCTCTCGCAGTTGTTCGGTCAGCCCGGTGGAAGCTGGCTCGGCGATGCGTCCGCCGCTGATCTGAACTTTGCCGATATGGATCAGTCCGTTCAGGAAGGTGCCGTTGGTGAGGATCACTGCTTTGGCCGTAAAGGTGACCCCCATGCGGGTTTTCACCCCTGTTACGCTTTGTCGGTCGAAGCTAAGCTCTGTCACGGTGTCCTGCCACATGTAGAGATTGGGCGTATTTTCGATGATCCCCCGCCAGGTTTCGATAAATTTCATTCGGTCGCTCTGTACGCGGGGACTCCACATTGCGGGGCCTTTCGACCGGTTCAGCATGCGGAACTGGATGGCGGTACGGTCGCTTACGATCCCCGTCTGTCCTCCCAGTGCATCGATCTCGCGCACGATCTGCCCCTTGGCCACCCCGCCCACGGCCGGGTTGCAGCTCATTTGGGCAATCTTGTTCATATCCATGGTGATGAGCAGCGTCTTCGAGCCCATATTGGCTGCTGTCGTCGCTGCTTCACACCCGGCATGTCCCGCGCCTACCACAATGATATCGTAATTGAACTTCATGATTTGTTTTCGGAGTTGCAAATTTACTAAAAAAGAAAATGTTACCGGAGGATTGAACTGTTAATAACCGATAATATCGGGGTGGTTGGGATGAACGATCTCCGTGATTACATTTGTCAATTTTTCCACCTTATCATTGAACCGTTTTTCCGTCCATTTCCGGAAGCCGTCGGGGTTAAAGTCATCGTCCATCGTGAGCGGATCATCGACGGTATCGTAGAAGTTCCCGGTGTTGTAGAACATCAGGGAGAAGGGTTGGAACATAATAGATAAGGGTTGGTTTACAAATGTGAATAGTCGGGACGTTTTTGGGTCGTTTTGTAAATGGTCAGGGGATCTTTTTCAGCAGATTGAGTGCCTGCTCCTCGGCTGTCCTCATTGCTTTCTGCTCCTTTTCCGTCTTGTCGCGCAGTCCGCAGAGATGGAGCACTCCGTGGATTATGACCCGTCGCACTTCTTCCTCAAAAGGAGTGTGGTACTTTTGTGAATTGCTGCGCACTGTCTCCAGGCTGATAAAGATATCTCCCGACAGGGTATCCCCTTCGGTGTAATCGAAGGTGATGATGTCGGTAAAAAAATCATGCTGCAGGTAGTGCCGGTTCACCTCCAGGATCTTCTGATCGTCACAAAAGAGGTAGGAGAGCTCGCCAACATTCTTGTCGTAGCCGACGGCAACGGATTTGATCCAGTTTGCCGTTTCCCGTTTTTTGATCTGCCGGGGAAAGGAAATGTTTTCCGATTGAAAAGTGATAGCCATCGTTTATTAAGTTTTATTAACTTTGAGGGTCGCCTGTTTGCTACCCGAAAAAGAGGTAGGCCGTGAAAATGGCGGCAATTACCCCTGCCAAGTCAGCCAAAAGCGCATAGGGAACGGTGTAGCGCGAATTTTTGATGTTCACCGCACCGTAATAAACAGCCACGATGTAGAAGGTGGTGTCGGTGGCACCTTGCAGCACACCGGACAGGCGACCGGCAAAAGAGTCGGCGCCGAAGTTTTTCATCGTGTCGATCATCATTCCCCGTGCACCGCTGCCGCTGAGGGGTTTCATCAACGCAGTGGGCATGCCGTCCACCCAGCGGGTGTCGCTGCCCGTCATCGCCACCAGGCTTCTCAATCCGTCCATCAAAAAATCCATCGCACCCGAGGCACGGAAGACGCCGATGCCCACCAGAATCGCGATGAGGTAGGGGATGATGGTGACGGCGGTTTTGAAACCATCCTTCGCCCCGTCGATAAATGCCTCGAAGATATTGATCTTCCTGCGCAGCGCCTTCACGATAAAGAGGCAGATGATGGAGAAGAGAATCACATTGGCCGCCAGGCTGGAGACGATGTTGATCTGCTCCTGTGGCATCGTCCGGAACAGCAGAACCGTGGCGGCAATGATGCCGCACATACCGATCAGGAAGCCCATGATCGCCCGCTGGAAGATATTGATTCCCTGTCGGAGGCAGACGGCAATCACTCCTGCCAGGGTGGCGGCGAAGGTGGCGATCATGATGGGGATAAAGACATCGGCCGGATTGGCGGCCCCCAGCTGCGCACGGTAGACCATCACGGTGACCGGGATCAGGGTGAGTCCTGAGGCATTGAGCACCAGGAACATGATCATCGGGTTGGAGGCCTGCTCTTTCTGCGGGTTGATCTCCTGGAGCTGTTGCATTGCTTTCAGTCCGAAAGGAGTGGCCGCGTTGTCGAGGCCCAGCATATTGGCCGAGATGTTCATCAGCATCGAACCCGCTGCCGGATGATTTTTCGGAAGGTCAGGGAAGATGTGGGAGAAGAGGGGAGCC
>Ga0265294_10010036_pt1 | contig 10828 bp, 10 predicted proteins | sample MunlanPumphouse3_FD_192504 | JGI IMG/M metagenome (GOLD analysis project Ga0265294, IMG submission 192504) | Groundwater microbial communities from a municipal landfill in Southern Ontario, Canada - Pumphouse #3 | ecosystem: Environmental > Aquatic > Deep subsurface > Groundwater | place...
GCAAAAGACATTCATAAAAGTTCTCCTGTCTCTAATGGTCCTTTTGTTGCAATTAATATTGGAGGAATTCAAGAAAACCTCCTTGAAAGTGAGCTTTTCGGTTATGAAAAAGGAGCTTTTACAGGGGCAGTATCCAGAAAAATTGGGATGTTTGAATTGGCTAGTGGAGGTACTTTATTTTTAGATGAAATCGGAGATATGCCTTTTTCCCTTCAAGTTAAAATGCTTAGGGTTCTTCAAGAACGAAAAATTACGAGACTTGGAGGAACAAACCTAATTCCCATTGATGTAAGAATAATAAGTGCAACTAATAAAGACCTTGAAAAAGCAGTTGAGGATGACCGATTTAGAGAAGACCTTTTCTATCGCCTTAATGTAGTTAGAATTAAGATACCGCCTTTGCGTGAGAGAAGAGAAGACATTGTCCTTTTAGCCCAAAATATTCTCAACAGACTTAACCAAGAAATGGGACGTCATATTACAGGCTTTACCGTAGAGGCATTAGAACTAATCAAGAACTATAGTTTCTATGGAAATGTAAGAGAGTTAGAGAATGTGCTTGAAAGAGCTATCATCTTCGCTGATTCTCCTGTAATAACTCCAGATTGTCTTGAACTGAGAACGTCAAAAAAGCCTAAAAATTATAAGGAAGTAGAAAATTATTCTAATTCAGTTGGTAAGACTTTGGATGAAATTGAAAAAGAGTCTATCATTAAAGCTCTTCATCGGTGGGAAGGAAATCGAACTCGGGCTAGTGAAGAACTGGGAATAGCACGTAGGACGCTGATAAATAAAATTGCAGAATATAATTTAGATTTATAAATTGAGGAGAATAATAATGAAAAAATTGCCAAATTGGGATTTAGAAGGAATTTATCCTTCTGTACTTTCGAAAGAATTTTCTGATGCTCTAAAAGACGTTGAAAAAACTAGTAAAAATATTGTTTCAGAATTAAATGGATTTAAAGTAATTGAAAATGAAGCTTTTAAAGTTTTTCTTAGAGGAATAATAAAGGAAATCAACAAAGTAATTGATGAATTTCAAACTCTTTCTTGTTACTGTTACTGCAAAGTTTCAGTAAACACTTCAGATAAAGATAGCGTAAATGCTTTAAATAAAGTCGAAAATCAAGGAGTTTGGGTTAATAAAGTTGATTTAGCTTTTTCAAAATTCCTATCTTCCAACCAAGATTTAGTAAAAGAAGTTGTTAAAGAGAAAGAATTTTTAGATTATAAATTTGTATTTGATGAAAGAATTGAAAGCTGTAATTACAAGATGAGTGATGAAATGGAAGACTTGGCCTACCAAATGAACTTAAGTGGAGCTCAAAGTTGGTCAAGATTGCAAGCCAGCCTTTCAAGTAATGCCTCAATTGATTTTAGAGGAGAGAAAAAGACAGTAATTGAACTAAGAGCCTTAGCAACAAGTTCAGATAGATCTCTTCGAAAGGAAGCCTATGAAAAAGAACTTGAGATATGGGACCTTCATAAGACTGCTTTTTCATACAGCCTTAATGGGGTAAAAGGGGCCTGTTTAACTTTGGAAAAAATGAGGAAATGGAAATCACCTTTAGAACATTCTGCCTTTGATGCTAGAATAAATATGAAGGTTATTGATGCTTTAATTTCAACTCTTGAGAAAAACCTTCCACTTTTCACCCGTTATTTTGATGCAAAGGCAAAGGCTCTTGGATTAAAGAAATTGGCTTTCTTTGATTTGTTTGCTCCAGTTGGAAAAAATACGAAAAGATGGGAATATGAACAAACTAAAGATTTTATTGTAAAGCAGTACAGTTTATTCAATCCTGCTCAGGGAGAATTTGCAAAAAAAGCTTTTGAGAGTAATTGGATTGACCCAGAACCAAGGGCTAACAAAACAGGTGGTGCCTATGATATCTACTTTCCAAAAGTAAAACAATCTAGGGTTTTTGCAAATTATGACTACACTTATGACAGTGTTTCAACATTAGCACATGAACTTGGTCATGCTTGGCATGATAGAGTTGTAAGCAACGAAGAGGCTTTGACAAGGGAATATCCTATGACCTTGGCTGAAACAGCATCAATATTTGGAGAATTTGTAGTTTTCCAGGGTGCTGTTAAAGAAGCTGATTCTATGGAAAAAATGAGTCTTGTAGAGAGTTTTCTTCAAGGAGCAAGTCAAGTCTGTGTTGATATTCTTTGTCGTTTCTACTTTGAAAGAGAAGTTTTCAAAAGAAGACAGAACGGTGAGTTGATGGCCGATGAGATGAGTGAATTGATGTTAGAGTGTCAAAAAAAGACCTATGGATCTGGGTTAGATGAAAATTATCTTCATAAATATATGTGGGCTGTTAAAGGCCATTATTATAGTGAAGGATTTTCTTTTTACAATTATCCCTATGCTTTTGGACAACTTTTTGGACTTGGTATTTATAAAAAAAGCCAGGAAGATACCTCTAAAACTCCTTTCTGCGATAAATTCAATAAAATGCTTAGCTTAACTGGTAAACAGGATGCAATTACAATTGCTTCAACTGTTGGATGTGATATAACAAACTCAGAATTCTGGCAGGGTGGTATGGACATGATTGGTGAATATATAACTCTTTTTGAATCTCTAGTGAATAAGGTTAAATAATGGAAATAAAAGTTGAATCAATTGTTCAAAATGGATTAGGACTTGCTAGAAAACCAGACGGCAAAGTTGTTTTTATTGATAAAGTTCTTCCTGGAGAAATTGTTGATATTAAGATAACAAAAGAAAAAAAAGACTATGACAATGCTGTCTGTACAAGGATAATTGTTCCTTCTCCCTCAAGGATTACACCTATCTGCCCTTATTATGGGATTTGTGGTGGGTGTAATTTAATGCATTTAGATTATAAAGCACAGGTTGCTTACAAGAAAGATATTATTCAAGATACTTTTAATCATTTTAAGATTGACGTTGAAGATATTGAAGAAAGTGTTGAATCTTCGCCTTTTGGTTATAGAACTCGAGTTCGCTTTAAATGTGGGAAATCTGAGTTGGGATTTTCAAAGGCAGATAGTCGTGATTTTGTAAGTATTTCGAATTGTCCAGTGCTTGATAAAAGCCTTAATGATTTTAATCCAAAATTAAAAAAATATGAGAATAAAGGCTTTGTTTCAGCATTTCTTTCTGATGATGGACCTGTTTATGATGATAATTTTCATCCTGTTACGGTTCTTGATAAGATCCTTTTTGTTTCAAATAGTGTATTTTTCCAATCTAACCTTTCTCTTTTAGGACAGATGATTAGCTATGTAAAAAGTAGGGTAATTGGTCCTAAGGTTATGGACCTTTACTGCGGAATAGGAACCTTTTCAGCCTTTTTGGAAGATGATTTTGAAGTTACAGCAATAGAACAGAATACTTTTTGTCTTCAACTAGCAAGAAAACATCTAAAAAATACTAATTTTTATACAGCTAAAGTAGAGGATTATAACTTCAATGGAAAGTTTGATACCATTATTGTCGATCCTCCAAGAATAGGTTTAGATAAAAAGGTCCCATTACTTATAAAAAGAGTTAATCCAAAAAGAATTATTTATGTATCTTGTGATGTAGTAACACTTTCAAGAGATTTGAGTACACTTCAAAGTCTTAATTATTCAGTTAAGTCTGTTAAACTTTTTGACCTTTATCCGCAAACTTATCATCTTGAGACTGTAACAATACTAGACAAAGGTTAAGATTTATATCCTTGTTATTGTTTCTTTTGGATTAAGACGTGCTTTTGGTAAGCTAGCGTTTATATCGTCTTTATGACGATATCCAATTGAAACTAAAGCAATGGGGGTGTAACCTTTTTCTTTTAATTTTAGTTCTTCATCCAAAGTAATAGGGTCAAAACCTTCCATAGGAACTGCATCAAGGCCAAGTTGAGCAACTCCAAGGAGAAAACTCCCAAGATTCAAATAAACTTGTTTTTGCATCCAGTGGTTAAGGTCTTTACCAAGGTTTCTATGCATATCGATGAACATTGCCCGTCCCTTATTTTGATTTGTTTTTTGTTCAGAATTTGAGAAACGACCAGCTTCTTCTTCTGAATCTAAAAGCTGAAGAAGAAATTTTTCATCAATATTAGTTTTTGAACAAAAAACTATTGTTAATGAAGAATCAAGTATTTTGGCTTCATTAAAAATATAAAAGCCTTGTGTACTTTTACTAATTTTCTTTTTTCCCTCTTCTGTATTAGCAATTACAAAATGCCAAGGTTGAACATTAGTACTTGAAGGACTCATACAAAGAAGTGCTTCGATTTTTTTAAGATCTTCACTGCTGACTTTCTTTGTAGGGTCAAATTTCTTTGTTGAATAACGCCATTTTATGGTCTTCATTAACTCCATTTTGTAACTCCTTTTTTGTTTTTATTACTCTCTAATTGTAGTAATAAAAACATTCATCTGTCAATGAAGTTTTTTTGTTGCCTGTTCTAAATATTATTATAAATTGTTATTAAATAAAATATTAGGAATTTTTCTTGTGTCTTAATACTTAGTATAATAGACTAAATATATGATAGAAAATAGAAGCAATGTTAAAGGTGAAAACGGCTTTTCTGGAAAGCTTGGTTTTGTTTTGGCAACTGCTGGTTCTGCAGTTGGTCTTGGTAATATTTGGAGATTTCCTTATTTAGCAGCAAAGCAAGGTGGTGGAATTTTTCTTTTTGTTTATCTAATCTTAGTTTTTACTTTTGGTTTTTGTTTGGTAATAACTGAAACCGCAATAGGAAGAAAAACTGGGAAAAGTGCTTTAACGGCCTATGGAAGTTTGTCCTCGAGGTGGACTTTTCTTGGCTATTTTGAAGTTTTTATTCCAATGTTCATTGTTCCATATTACAGTTTAATTGGAGGGTGGGTGATAAAATATTTTTTCACCTTTATTTCAGGGCACATGGAAGCTGCTGCGGCTAGTAGTTTCTTCCCAAGTTTTATTTCTAATACTTGGTCCCCGATTCTCTGGTTTGCTATTTTTGTGGCTTGCACAATGTTTATTGTAATTCAAGGGGTTCAAAAGGGAATAGAAAAGGCTAGTAAAATAATGATGCCGATTTTGGTATTCCTTTCTTTAATTATAGCAATTTACAGTATGTCCCTCCCTGGAGCTATGGCAGGGGTTAAGTACTTCCTTTTGCCGGATTTTTCTGAATTTTCTTTCTCTACGGTTTTATCAGCTTTAGGTCAAATGTTCTATTCCAATTCAATTGCTATGGGTATTTTGATTACTTATGGATCCTATATGAAAAAGGATATTGATATGGTCTCATCAGTAAAGCAAATTCAAATCTTTGATACCGGTATTGCTTGTATGGCAGCTTTGATGATTATTCCTGCTGTATTTGCTTTTTCTGGAGGAGATCCCGCTGCTTTAAAGGCAGGTGCAGGACTTATGTTTATAACACTTCCCAAAGTTTTCTTTAGTATGAGAATGGGAGGATTTTTTGGTGTTTTATTTTTTATTCTTGTATTTTTTGCTGCTCTTACTTCCGCGATTTCGTTGCTTGAAGCCATTGTTTCTGGAATGCAAGAAAAATTTAAATGGTCTAGGATAAAAAGTTGTTTAATTGCTGGAGCTTTTACTTTTGTGGTTGGTTCTTGTATATCCTTTGGATATGGAATTTGGAGTGGGTTTACTCCCTTTGGCTTTGAACTTCTTGATTTCTTTGATTTTATTACAAATTCAATATTTATGCCTGTTTCGGCATTTCTAATGTGTTTGTTTGTTTGCAAGGTTACGACTGTTAAGTTTATAGTTGAAGAAGTTGAACTAACTAAGAAATTCAAAGAAAAGAACTTTTATAGGCTAACAATAAAATATATTGCACCAATATGTATTATATTAATTTTTGTAAGTTCAATAATGGAAGCTTTTAATCTAATTAACTATTAAAAAAAAGAGTCTGTTACTTTTGTAACAGACTCCTGTATAGATAATCAATTAACTATAGAGTTGTATCATCCAAAACAACTGTTGTTGTATCGCCTTTTGCTGCTGCTTTTAAAATAGCTGCATAAAGAGCTTTTGCTTCATCTGAAGCATGTGTAGCACCTGAAATTGCTTCTACATCTTTTGCTGTTTTTGCTTTGTTAAGATTGTCATTAAGCTGTGGAATCCATTCTGTTGGATGTGGAGTCATAGGGTAAGTTTCAGCAGTTGTTTCGCTCTTTAGCTGATCACCACTTTTACTATCATAATTAATATCCATAACAACACCATCTTTAACTGTTGCTGTCATAAAACTTTGCCATCCATGGCCGTTTTCATCTGTGAAAGCTTGTGACATTTGTGCTGAATATTTTCCATCTTTGTAACTTGCCTGTGAAGCACATGATGTGATTATGAGGGCAAATATCATTACTATCAAAATAACTTGTATTTTTTTCTTCATTTTCTTCTCCTATGAATATAAATATCGATATATGTTATTGGTTTAACTTACAAAGGAAATATAGTAATATTTAAAATGTTAGTCAACTTCAATCAGTAAAAAAATATTGAATAAAATGAATTTTTTGAAAAAAACATTGAAAATTGTTAATATAATTTAGTTGTTATTTAGCAAGTAGTTAGTTGCCAAATAACAACTAAAACTTTTCTCTATATAAACCACCTGTTATCTATTAAAGTTCTTGAAACGTTTAACATATATCTTTGGTTTGCAATTCATTTTTTTTCATGCTAGTATTAAATAAGTTATTTTGCTTTGGGAGAAGAATATGAAGAAATTTCTAATGGTTGTAATTACAGTCATCTTGCTTTTTGGTTTTCTTGGTTGTGCAACAAAAACTGCTCAAGAACAAATTGCTCCTGTGATGGGTGCAGATGGGGTGCTTCGTCCTGATTGGGTTTTCAGTGGCAAAACTTCTTCCGATAAGCATTATGAAGTAGGATTTTCTGATTCTATGGTTTTAAAATCAGTTACTTTGAAGAAAGCTGAAGCTTCTGCCCGAATTTATATGGCTGAATGGATTTCAACTTCAGTAACTGAAGTAGTCGCCACTTATGTTCATGATTATAGTGAAGGTGAAGAACGTACAGCTGTTGATTCCTATAAAAGTTTAAGTCTTCAAGTATCTCAAGCAACTCTTTCTGGTTCTTCAAGAGAAGATTTTTGGACCGATCCTGATGGAGGTATCTATGTATTATCATCAATTCCAAAAGCTAATATAGAACAGGCCTTTGCTGATAAAGTTGAAAAAGCCAATGCTTCGTCCCAAGATGCTGAAGAAGCTAATAAGACCTTGCAGGAATTATTACAAAGAGTTTTATACGAAGATAATTAAAGGAAAAAATTGATGAGAAGACGAACGTTGTTTCTAATATTTTTGGTAGTTTCTCTTTTGTTGGTTTCTTGTATTTCTACTCAGCCTAAATATAATCCGGATGGGTCCCCTTATTGGACGACTTTTACCCCAGTATCTCGAAAATACTATTATGGTGTTGGTTCAGGAAACCTTAAATCAAAACAAAATAGTAAAGCAAGAGCTGAAGCTATGGCCAAAGATGAAATTGCAAGACAAGTTTCTACTGCCGTAGAAAATTCAATAATTAATTATATATCAGAAAATCAATATGAATTTGATTCTTTTGAGAATTTTTCCACCCAAGTTGCAAATGCTACTTTAAGGGGAGTAGAAGTTAAAGAAATTTATACTGCAGTTGACGGAACTGTTTGGATTTTAAGTCAGTATGATAAAAAGAATCTTAAAGAAGCCTACAAGTTGGAAGCTGAAAGGCTTGAGAGTCAATCAGAAAAAGTAAATGTGGAAGAAATGCTTCGTTTTCTTGAAGATGAATAGTTGTTATTTTGGTAAGAAAGCTTCTAAAAGATTTGCTTTTCCTGCAACTGGATTATAATTATCTTTAATTTGAGTCGTAATAACTTTGTTGTTAATATCATAATATTTTATTGTTGCTTTATAGTATCCCTTTTCTACTGCTTCAAGTCCTATCCAAGCTGTGGAAGGGAAAAAGTGAGATCCTCTTACATCAGCTCTCTCACTTACAAAATTGAAGATATCAAATAAATCTGCTATTAATTCTAAACTATCTGAAGAAGAACTGTTTCCTGAATTGCTAGCTGATACTCTAAGGCCATTAGAAAGCAAATTTTTTCCAATAACTCTAGAAATAGCTTTAAGTTTATCATAGGCTATTTCAGTTTTCATGGTATCAAGAGCAATTAAGTCTAATCTTTCTATTGGTTCTAAAAAGAAATGATAATTGTTTATACCTTCAAGATTTATTTCTATTTTTTTTATTAAACTAAGTCGAACATCAGCTGTTGGAAAAGAATAGTGAATTAGTCTATCATTTCCGTTTGAATCGGAGTATCTATAAATTTCATTTTCTTCTATTTTTATAGGAGCATTTCCTGTAAAAATTAAAAAATTAGCTAGTATTGTTTTATTATCTGCATTTCTCAAAATTTCAATGCTTTGTGGGGGAGTAAATGGATAAAGATCACTTTGAAGATTATAGGCTTCTTCTAATTTCTGAGAGGAATAACGGAAAGTATTTTCATCTTTGTACTCATATGAGAATAACATTGAAAGATATTGAGAAAGCGCCGATATACAAAAATTTTGTTTTATATTTTGGGGAGGAGAAACATTGTTGGAACTATAACTCTCGTTAAGAGCTTGTTCCATTTTTGGGTAGCTAGAAACAAGGTTTGTTTGTTTTTCAATTGATTTTCTTACTTCAACCATGGCATCTTCCAGGGAATCAAGAAAATAATAATTAAGAGATTTAAAAACATTTGAATAAATGCTTTCCCAATCTTGTCCTTGGTATTCCTGAGTGTTGTCATTGACAATAAAAGAAGCAATGTTTCTTGTTACACTTTGAGTATAAAGTCTGTCAAATTCTTCTTCAGCTTCTTCTAAGTATTTGTTTGATTCGTTGAAATCTCCACTTGCGTGGTTTACAAGTCCAAAATCCAAGTCTTTTATCAGTTCACCCTGTCTTGAAATTAAAACTTTTTGATTTTTTTCCAAAAAAACTTTTGTTCCTTCAAAATCATTTCGACCATAAAGATAAAAAGCTTCGTCTAAATTTACAGAAGAAACGCAACTAGAAAATAGGAGTAGTAAAACTGGAAATACCAATATAAGGAATTTTCTTTTCATTTAATTTCCTATGTTTTCAATAATCCAAATTGAGGCTTTTTCAATAGCTTTTTCAATTGCTTTTTCCTGAGTAATTCCAGCACCTTTCCCATCATTTGTTTTATTAAAAGTAATTGAGTCTTTTTCAGTTACCTTAATATTACTTTGATAAGTGGCCAAATAAAATTGATTTGTTGGGTCTTTTGATAAATCATAGGTTAAATCAATAGTAATTGTAATTGGAGAGTTTTCATCAATTGTAAAACCTTTTTCAATTAAATGAGTTGATAGATTGTTATAAAGAGTTGAACTATTGGCTTCCATGTTAATTTTAATATTAACTGTTTGATTTTTGATAGCTTTCATTATTTTTGTTTCAATCATAACAAGAGAATCTTTTTGCTTTTTGCCATTTAATATAAAGATGTAAGTTTTAAGTTGCCTTTCCAGTAAAGCAGCTGTTCTTGCTTTTTCTAAATGATTTAGTTCTTGAAAAATACCTAAAGAACTTGACGCTTGTTTTAAGTTCATACTTATTTGATTTTCAATTTCCAAAAGCTCTGTATTAAAAATATGAATTTGATCAGCTTTGTTTAGAACCGCCAAACAAGTAAAAGTTCCTTCTTCATCTTGTTTCATGTTTTCAATTTTAACTGCTGAAAGATTATTAAAGGAACTGTAGGAGTTCGTAAAATCCTGGGCAGAAGAACTTGAATAGATGCTTTCTTGATTTTCCCTCGTTTCAGAATCTTTAAAGAGTGATACTGATTTAACAGAAACATCAAAAAATTCAGAAATCTGAGCCAAAGCATTATTTTTTGCTTTTTCTTGAGTACTTCCTATTCCTACAGCAGTGATGTACTTACTTTTTGGGTAACGAAAATTAACATCATTAGTTAAATTAAGAATTGAACTGCAACTTACAGTTAAAATTAAAAGAAAAATTATTCCTACTAAATAAGATTTTTTTACCATGAGAATTTAGTCCTTTTGATTTGTTTTTTTATTTCATAATAACCAACCCATACTTTTTTTGCACTTTCTAGGTCTATTAATTCAACATCAATATAATAAGTTCTAATGGATTTATTGTCATTTCGATCTAAGTTCAGCTTTATACTACCTTGAAGCATGAAATCAGCTCCGGATTCATTACCTAATTCCACTGCAGTTTCGCTGCTGGCGTGGTATTGTTGGTCTAATTGCTCGGCTCTTACGTCTTCTTTGAAGTTAAAGTCTGCAACAGTTTCAACTTCTCCACTATTTAATAGTGCAACTTCAATCTTTTTGCTTAGAATAGAAGTTTCTATATGGTCACTGGTAAGATTTTTAATGTTTCCAACTATTACTAGAGGAGTTTTTCCTTGGTTGTTTACGTAGTATTTTGTTAACCAACCACCATCCATACAGGAATCTACAAGTGCTTGAGAAGCAATTTTAAAATCAGTATCATTCCAACCTTCTGATAAATCAGATGTGCTATCAGGATCAATTCTTGTAATCTCTTTTGCCGATGAACAGGAAACGAGTGTTAAAGCTACAAGAGCTAGAAGAACAAACAGTGTTTTTTTCATAATTACCCCTTAAACATAATTCTTTCTTTTATATTTAAGCATAATTTAGTATTTTTCTCAATGCTAGAATTCATTCATACAATAAATCCATCTTGAAAAAATAATCAAATAAAAGTATAATCCTTTGATATTCGGGT
>Ga0265294_10010038_pt1 | contig 10828 bp, 7 predicted proteins | sample MunlanPumphouse3_FD_192504 | JGI IMG/M metagenome (GOLD analysis project Ga0265294, IMG submission 192504) | Groundwater microbial communities from a municipal landfill in Southern Ontario, Canada - Pumphouse #3 | ecosystem: Environmental > Aquatic > Deep subsurface > Groundwater | place...
GTGTGGTGATGATGTCTAAATTCACTAAAACATACTGCCGATTGAAAACTCGAATCTGCCGCTACGGCTATCGATGTCTCGCGGGTTGACAGGTATGCCGTACTCAAGACGGAGCGGCCCGATGGGCGAAGACCAGCGAATACCAGCGCCATAGCTCATCAGCATTGTACTTAACATTTTGTCTTTTTCATTGAAGGCATTGCCGTAATCAAAGAATACCACGGCTTTTATTCCTACATCCGGAAGGAGCGGGAAGGTAAATTCGGCATTGCCGAATACCTCTGTATTGCCACCCAGGTAGACAAGGTCATACGTCTCGTCGACGGCGACATTACTATTCCGTTGCATTTTTGTAGGGGAGACCGTGCGTGCCTTGTAGCCTCGTAACGAGTAGATGCCTCCAAGGTAGAAATTCTCGTCGATCGGTATCGGTTGCCCAACCTCCTGGACATACCCCAGCGTCAGCTTCGTAGAAAAAATCAGTTTCTTGTACAGGGGATGAAACCAGGTGCTATCGGCAATATATCTGGCAAACTTGTTGTCACCACCGAGCCCGGCAAACTCAGCTGAGAGGGAGTTGATCATACCCGATGAAGGGTCGAGCCGATAATCGGTGGTATTGCGGCTGATGCTGCCGGAGATCGAACTGGTGGTGGTGGTGCCAAGCGGATAGTTGTCCGGGTCCTGGTCGCTTAATGTTTGATAGGGCCCCGTTGGGTTGTAGATATCCTTTATCTCGTATTTATACATGAAGAACGTACCAACAAAGTCGTTGATCGGGTAGCCTGCCTTAATGTCGCCACCAGTCAAGCGTCGGCTGTAGTCGGTATAGTCCCGCTCGGAACGGAAAATATCTGCGCCGACCGTCCATTTAGTGTCTAAAAAATAAGGGTCGGTCAGGCCGATGGCGTAGGTCTGGGACTTGCCGCCGATAGAGGCGGATAGATTTGCCTTGAGACCGAGACCAAGAAAATTGGCTTGTTGAATGGAGCCCTGGCCAATTATGCCGTCCAGAGAGCTGTATCCGCCGCCAATGCTGAATGTGCCGGTCGGCTTTTCCTTGACGTCCACACTGACGTTGAGCTTGTTACTGTCACTCCCTTTGGTGGTGGCGATATTGGCTTCTTCGAAATACCCCAGGTTCATCAGTTGCTGTTTACTGCGCTTCATGCCAGTGGCGCTGTACAGTTCAGCTTCAGTCACACGCATCTCGCGGCGGATGACCTTGTCGCGGGTCTTTGGATTGCCGGCCACATTGATGCGCTCAATGTAGACCAACTCGCCTTTTTCCATATCAAAGGTCAGGTCAACGACCTTCTTGTCAGGATCGGGCCTGGTCAGTGGATTGACATTGGCAAAGGCATAACCCTTGTCGGCGTATGCATCGGTCAGAGTGAATATGTCGGTACGCAGGATGGCCCGGCTGAATATTTCGCCCGGTTCGCTCTTTAATTTTTTGCGCAATTCGTCGGCTGACTCCAGTAATTCACCTTTGAAACCGATTTCACCCACCCGGTACTGGTCACCTTCGGTGATGCCGACGAAAACCTCCAGCGCATCCCGCGCATCGGTCAATTTTATCGTAGGCTCGCCAACCTTGACGTTGATATAGCCATTGTTCAGATAGAAATCGGTGATGAGCAACGCATCGTTTTTGAGCACCTCTTCCTTGTATGCGCCGGCGCCGGTCAGCCAGGACATGAACCACTTTTCCTTGGTCTCCATCAGACCACGCAGCTTGCGGTCACTGAAGGCCCGGTTGCCATCAAAACGAATGGTGCGGATAAGGATCTTCTTGCCCTCGGTGATCTTGAATGTAACCGTCATATCGGTGGGAGAACGTTTTTCCACAACCGGTTCTACCTCGGCAAGGTAATACCCCTCATCACCGTACAGTCTTTTGATTTTAATGACGCTTTTATTCAGGTCTTTTGTAGAAAAAATTGCGTTCTGGCGAAACTCCAGCGCTTCTTTGAGCTTGTCGATGGTCAGTTCCTTGTTGCCTACAAACTTGATGTCACGAACGACCGGTTTCTCCACTACGGCATACACCAGCACCGTCCCTTTTGGGGACTCCTCCGTGTATGCTTTCACGTCCTGAAAATGTCCCAGCTTATAAATTGCACGTAGATCAGTATCGGTTTTATCGCTGTAAAGTGTGTCACCGGCCTTCATGGTAATAATGTTAAGGATGGCGGCTGATTCAATACGCCGATTCCCCTTGATTTTGACCTCGACAATCTTTTCACCTTCGGCGAAAGCCGTGCAGGCACAGGCAAGTTGCATCACAAAAACAGCTATTATAAAAAACGGTGATCTGGGCACTCTTCCCCCGGTAATAAAAAATTTATTCCAATCTTCCATCTGCCAGTCTAACTACTCGTCCCATGTCAGCCGCCAAACGTTCGTTATGGGTGACAACAACCAGAGTCAGCCCCTTTTTTTGCTGCAATTCAGCCAAGACAGCATGAACCCCTTCACTGGTCTTCATATCCAGGTTGCCGGTCGGTTCATCCGCCAGTAAAATTTCCGGTGACAGTGCCAATGCGCGTGCAATGGCAACCCGTTGCTGTTCTCCGCCTGAAAGTTCTCCTGGCCGATGATTCATGCGGTGGGCCAGACCTACGTCCGCCAATAATTCCTCTGCCATTGCCGAGGCTTTATCCCTTGCCATCCTTGCGATTAGCGCAGGCATCATAACATTTTCCAGGGCTGTGAACTCGGGTAGCAGGTGGTGCGCCTGGAAAACGAAGCCGATGCATTTATTCCTGAATACAGCCAGATCACGGTCATTCTTGTTGAAAAGGTTTTCATCGCGATAAAGTATTGTCCCGTCTGTTGGCCGGTCAAGTGCCCCCAGCAGATGCAGAAGAGTGCTTTTGCCTGCCCCTGACGCGCCAACCAGTGCGACCGTTGTCCCCTGGGCCAGATCAAGGTCGATTCCCTTGAGAACCTCAACCCGATTGGGGCCGATTACATAGGTTTTGCAGAGACCACGCGCCTCCAGCAGGCTACTCATAACGCAACGCCTCAGCCGGGAGCATTCTGGATGCCTGCCATGCCGGGTAGAGCGTGGCGAGGAAGGATATCAGCACCGCGGTTACCGAGATCAGCGCTACATCGGACGGGATTACCAGAGAGGGGAAGTGGTCCAGGTAATAAATATCCTTGCTGAAGAAGTTCTGGCCGGTAAGATTTTGAATATTGTTGATGATCGGCTCCAGGTTATATGCGACCAAGAGTCCCGAGGTAACCCCCAAAATGGTGCCGATGATACCTATGATCAGACCCTCCAGCACAAATATCTTCATGATGCTGCTGCCGGTGGCGCCCATGGATTTGAGGATGGCGATATCCTTGGTTTTATCCATTACCACCATGAACAGGGTTGACGCGATGCCGAAGGCCGCCACCAGCACGATCAGGGTCAGAATAATGAACATGACGATCTTTTCGGTCTTGAGGGCAAACAGGATGTTGCGGTTCATCTGCATCCAGTCACGGGCATAATAATCAACCCCGAGCGTGTGGTTTATGCTACGGGCCAGCACCCCGGTATGATAGACGTCTTCCACCTTGAGCTGGATGCCGGTCACCGTATCTCCCAGATCGAAGAAGGTCTGGGCTTGGCCAAGGCTGACATACGCCAATGTTGAATCGTATTCGAACATGCCTGTGTTGAAGATGCCGGTCACCCGGAAAGGTTTCATTTTGGGCATCATCCCCAACGGCGTTATGTTGCCCATGGGTGAGATAACGTTGATCTTGTCACCCACAAAAAGATTCAGGCGCTTGGCCAGCTCCTTGCCAAGCAGAAGGCCCGGCAGTGCATCGGGTCCATCCGCGAGCTTGGGGTCAAGTTTGTCGATTGTCCCCTCAACCACTGATTTACTCAGCCTCGTCACCAGTCGGTCGGACTGAACGTCAATCCCTCGAAGAACCACTCCGGAGACATTTTTCCCGGAAGATAACATAACCTGGTTGTAAATGAAAGGTGTGGCCGCGATAACCCCTTTCAGGCCTTTGAGCTTCTCCATGACCAGACGGTAATCCTCCATGGGACCGCCGCTACGGATGACCACTATATGGGCATTGGTTCCCAGAATCTTTTCCTTGAGATCCTCTTCAAAACCGGTCATGACCGCCAGTACAACGATAAGAGCCATTACCCCCAGTGTTACCCCGGCAGTGGAGATGAAGGTGATGATGGAGATAAAAGTAGATTTGCGCTTGGCTTTTAGATAGCGCAGGCATATGAAGAGTTCGAATGGCATGGTGGTTAGCGGCTCTCCCCGGTTTAACGGGACTCTTTCCGTAGTTGCGGGAAGAGTATGACGTCGCGGATGGAGGCCGAGTCAGTCAGCAGCATCACCAGGCGGTCAATACCAATACCTTCGCCAGCCGTGGGTGGCAGGCCGTATTCCAGTGCGCGGACATAATCCTCGTCCATGTAGTGGGCTTCTTCGTCCCCCTTGTCTTTTTCGGCTACCTGGGACAGAAAGCGTTCCTTCTGGTCAACGGGATCGTTCAACTCCGAGAAGGCGTTGGCAATTTCGCGACCACCTATGATCAGTTCGAAGCGGTCAACGATGTCGGGATTTTGGTCGTTCTTGCGCGACAGCGGTGAGACCTCGGTCGGATAGGCGGTTATGAAGGTCGGCTGAATCAGCTTGTGCTCGGCCACCTCTTCAAAAATCTCCATTAACAGTTTGCCGTGGCTGATGTCAGTTGGCAGGTCCAGGCCGATACCGCAGGCGTAGGCCAGGGCCAGATCGCGGTCTTCCAGTTTTTTTGCATCAATGTCACCGTATTCCACAATGGCCTCACGGACCGTCAAACGTCTCCAGGGACGCTGTAAGCTGATGTCAAGCCCCTGGTTGCTGAAGTCGAGTGTACCGAGTATCTCTTGAGCAACATGGCAGAAGAGCTCCTCGGTGAAGTCCATCAGGTCTTCGTAAGTGGCGTAGGCCTGGTAGAACTCCATCATGGTGAATTCGGGGTTGTGACGTACCGAGATACCTTCATTCCGAAAATTACGGTTGATTTCAAAAACCCGCTCCATCCCGCCTACAACCAGGCGCTTCAAGTATAGCTCCGGGGCGATACGCAGGTAGAGCTCCATGTCCAGGGCGTTATGGTGGGTTACGAAGGGGCGGGCGGTAGCGCCACCCGGAATCTGGTGCATCATGGGTGTCTCGACTTCCAGAAAGTCGCGGCCAGTCATGAAGTCACGAATCAGGTTGACAATACGGGAGCGCTTGATAAAGATTTCGCGCGCCTCAGGATTGACGATCAGGTCAACATAGCGCTGGCGGTAGCGGGTCTCCACATCGGTCAGACCGTGGAACTTCTCCGGCAGAGGGTGCAGTGACTTGACCAGCAGGCGGATGCTTTTGACATGCAGCGACAGTTCCCCGGTCTTGGTGCGGAAGGGGTAGCCTTCGGCGCCGACAATGTCGCCGATGTCGAAGGATTCGAAGGTCGCAAAGGACTCTTCGCCGATCTCGTCCTTCTTGACATAGAGTTGAACACGTCCCTTGCGATCCTGTAGTTGGATAAAAGCCGCCTTGCCAAAAGAGCGCCGAGCCAGGATGCGGCCTGCCACTACAAAGTTCTCATGATCAGCGGCGATTTGCTCTTTGTCTCCATATGCGGCAAAGATGTCGGCTGAGGTGTGCTGTGGTCTGAAATCGTTGGGATAAGGGTTTATACCGACTTCCCAAAGGGTGTCCACCTTGCGGCGGCGTTGAAGCTGGAGTTCGCTGAGCTCTTCCATTGTTGTATGCGGCCTTTCTCAATAAACGGTATTTTTAAAACGTAGAGAAGGACTAATAAAAATAGAACCGAAGTGTTGTCACGTCAAGAAAAAATCTGATTAGCTCGGGTCTTCATTTATGTACTGTATCTTGCGGATAACGTGGTTGCCGCTGTCTGCAACGTAAAGACTTGTCCCATCAGTAGTGATTCCGACGGGTAACCAAAAATGACTTGTAGATTTTTCTTGGCCGGAAGAATAGGTGATGCCTGCTATCTTTTCTACTTTATAAGGGGCGGTCAGGCTTATCTTGCGGATGGTATTGTTGTATGAGTCCGTAACGTATAAACTCGTGCCGTCTGTGGTGATCCCGTTTGGTTGATTAAATCTGGCCTCAGTCCCAACAGTAGCGTCGGCATCATCCCTGCCGGGAAGCGTGCCCGCTTTGCCGGCGATCGTTATGACCTCACCTGTTGATGTATTAATCTGACGGATCGTCCTGTTCATAAAGTCGGTCATGTAGAGGAATTTACCATTAGTGGTGATGTGCGCCGGTTGATTGAAGCGAGCAGTTGACTTGGTGTGATCGTCGGACTGGGTTCCGTCAGAGGATCCGGGGGCATCAGGGTAACCGGCCAGGGTGGTGACGGCATGGTCTGAAATGTTAATTCTGCGGATAGTGTGGTTGCCGATGTCCGTTACGTAAAGATTTTTACCATCCGTGGTGATGCCGAATGGGGTCTTAAAACGGACGTCTGCAGCAACGGTTGAATCAACTGCGCCAGCAATACCGGTGATGCTGCCTATGGTTGTGACAATGCCAATGCTTGTAGTCGGGTCAATCTTGCGGATCACGTTGTTTCCGGAATCAACGACATAAAGAAATGTCCCATCCGTAGTGATGTCGGAAGGATGATTGAGCGTCACTGCAATGTCATTTTCTTTCAGGTCTAGGGTGGTAGCTATTTGGTTAGTCGGGTCTATCTTGCGAATCGCATTGTTGAGGTAATCGGTCACGTAAAAATTTATTCCGTCGGTGGTGATACCCATCGGTCGATTGAATTGAGCCGTTGTTAGTGGCGTAGTCGCGGTGTTATTGTCAGATCCGACAGTGTCGGCAGTTCCGGCAAATGTTGAAACAGAGTAGTTGGTAAATTTGGCCGTTATAGCACCTCCCTGAATGGCTCCACCCATAAGATTGTTGGAAGGAACGGGAGCGAGTTCAGCCACAGAATAGGTAACGGTGTGTTCAGTCGCAGTCGATGAACCGCCACCGCAACCAGCAACAAAAACTGTAGTAATCAATATTGCAAAAAAAGTTACAAACCTCTGCATAAACAACTCCTCATCATATCGTTTCAAACATTATTTTGGTTGATTGAACAAAATACACTTCTGCAATTATGCGGCAGGGGCGCAGTAAAGGCGCCCCTGCCTATTTTTGCTCAGTTGTTTCATCTTTTTTCTTGCGCCGTGCCCGAGGTGTCGGCTCGGATTTTTCTGTGACCGGTTTCAGAGGAGGTACAGTAGCATTTTCGGATTTTTTGATTGCAGCGCGCCGCCGCGGTTTCGGTGCGACCGGAGCCGGTTCGTCCACTACGACTGGTGTGGCCACGGGTGTTGGCGTCTCCGCGGCTGGTTCTGCGGCTTCAGCAGCGGGTTTCTTTTTGGTGCGAGCTGGACGGGCACGTTTCGGCTTCACAGCCGCAGCAGGCGTCTCGAACGGTTCTGTTTGCGTTGGTTCCAATGATGGTGTAGCAGCAGGCGCCGGTGTGGCTGCCTCAACAAGAGATCCTTCGGCTGCTAGAGACGTTTCCTCCAGCCCTTTGCCCCCCTTGCGACCCCGACGACGTTTGCGTTTTTTGGGTTTTGCCGCAGATTCCTCAGCGCCTTCTCCTATCTCCACTACAGCTGGTTCCTGCTCTTCTGACGATTCAGATTCAGGTGATTCTTCGGTAGTAGCCAGCGCCTCCGGATGTTCATCCAGAACCGAGGTTTCGCTGCCAGGCTTCTTTTTCTTGCGGCGGCGCTTGCGTTTCTTACCGCCTTCTGTAGAAATAGTTCCCTCGACCGGTTCTTCATCAACAACCCCGGCTTCTGTGACTTTCGCTTCAGGGGCGACAATCCTGGGCGCCTCATTAGCCTCTGCCTCCGACTTGAGGACATCCTCTATCCGGGGTGTTTCCCGTTTAATTATTTCCAGTTCCAGCTGGTTAAGCAGGAAGGATGTCTTTCCCTTGACGGTCACCTCAATGTCGTAATCATTTTCAATTTGGGTCAGTTCGCGTTTTTTACGGTTAAGCAGATAGTAGGCAACCTCCAGGGGCAAGCCGCCGCGTACCTCGCCTATGGTTCCCTTTGCGGCTGCGGCATGTACCTTGCGCAGGAATGAAACAGCCATGGCCTCCACCGACTTGACCTTGCCGCGTCCTTCGCAGTGGGGGCATTCCAGGTGGATGGCATCGTTTAAGGTCTTGGCAATGCGCTGACGTGACATTTCCATGATGCCAAACTCGGATATCCGACCAAGGTTAACCCGCGCCTTGTCCATCTTGAGGGCCTGTTTGAGGGTTTTCTCAACCTCATGGTTATGCTTTCTGTCTCGCATATCGATGAAATCGATCATGATCAGGCCGCCCAGGTCGCGCAGTCTGAGCTGGCGGGCCACTTCTTCGGCCGCCTCCATATTGGTTTTGAACGCGGTATCCTCAATACCCCTCTCTCCGCTGGATTTGCCGGAGTTTACATCAATACTGACCAGCGCCTCGGTCGGCTCAATGATCAGGGAGCCACCAGAAGGGAGCGCAACCCGCTTTTCGTAGATCTGGTCGATCTGCTCCTCAAGCTGGAAACGGGAGAATATCGGGCGTTTTTCCTTATGCAGCTTTACCAGCTTCTCGCACTTTGGCATGTTTGCGCGGAAGAACTCCTTGGCCTCACGGTAGGCTTCTTTGCTGTCCACCAGCACTTCGTCGATATCGTCGGAAAAGTAGTCCCGAATGAAGCGGATGATCAGGCCGCTGTCGCGGTAGACCTCACCGGCTCCCTTGATATCTGCCGCACTCTGCTTGATACCGGTGTACATTCCCACCAGATTGTCCAGATCCTTTTGCAACTCCTCAGGAGGGCGTCCGACAGCTTCGGTACGGATGATGTGACCGATCCCCTCGGGGATATTCATCCCGGCCACGATCTCTTTCAGCTTTTTGCGATCCCCTTCCCGTTCCACCTTGCGGGAAATGCCGCTGGAATCACTGCCAGGCATGATAACCATATAGCGCCCTGGCAGTGATATATAGGTGGTCAGAGCCGATCCTTTGTTGTCGCGCTCGTCCTTCTCCACCTGCACCAGCAGCTCCTGGCCACGTCGCAGTACTTCCTGAATGCGGGGCCTTCGCTTGTGCTGGTCTTCGGGCACATCATCGCGCCATTCCCAGAAATCCGGGTGCAACTCGCCCATCTGCAGGAAACCCGGTTTGGCTCGCCCTATATCCACGAAGGCGGCCTGCAGGCCCGGCTCCACTCGTAGCACGACCCCTTTGTATATATTGCCCTTGGTCTGCTCCTTGCCGGTTATTTCGACATTCAGCTCCATCAGGCGACCGTCATGCACGATAGCCACCCTGGCCTCCTCGGGGTGCATGACGTTTAACAGCATTTTTTTGCTTGTGACAGTACTCATTTATTACATTCCTTTCAGATGAGACGGGCTTGCATAGACTTATATAAAACTTGTAAATTATATAGATTTTATCACTGAAAGCAAAGGAAAAGGGATTATGCCATCAAATTGGATATTTCAATCCACGTGGTAATACCACACAACAACGGTCTTCCAGAATGTTCTGGAAGACCGTTGTTGTATAATAGGTAGCGAGCGTGGTTTTATTTGAATACAAAACAGATGGTGCTGCGTCAGAGCAACGCGGTGTCATTCCAAACAGAAACGGACCGATTGTCCTCTGGTAACACTTGGTCTGGTACTTGATGACAGCGGTTTTGTTCGTAGATTGTCAATAATGTCGACAGATGTATACGCTCTCAATAAGTATAAAATAAGAATATTTTGCATTGAACTGTTTGAAATTATAAGAACGCAAGTTCCCGCAAAATATTTTTAGTAACGATATATATGTCGATATTGTTTACACTTCAAGCGTTGCACAATATAACTGTTTAAAAAAGCGTTTAAAATAAACTTGTTGGGGCTTGGCATGTTTATTGCGATAAATAAAAAAATTATAATATTTATTTTTACTCACCCCCCCAGTAATGCGCGGCATGATTAAGGAGTGCTTTAATGAAACGATTTGCAACCGTGATATTTTGTTCAATTGTGCTTATCCTTGTATCTATTTCAACCTCTTCGGCTACTCCCATCATCGGTGGTGTATTTGATGGCTGGGACGTTGATCCAATTAGTGCGGTCTCCATCGGCAACGATGGTGTTGCAACCATGAATATTCAGCCCTACGATGACAATGTCACTGCCATCTACCTCTCGAAGTCTTTCACAGGAGTTTCTGCTATCAGCTTCGATGTCAACTTTATAAATGGAGACTTGAGAGTAGTCCCGTTGAGTACGCAAGGATATATTGCAAATTTCCTTCAAGTCTCATTTCTCTCCGAGAGTGGCGAGCAAACAGATATTCTTGGGTATGACAAAAATGGTGTATACGATCTTTCTACTTTAGCAACTATTGCAGTGTATGGTGACTGGTATCATATGGACATAACCAATCTTGGCGGGATAGCCGGCACTCTTTATTTTATCCTTCAAGATATGGGTGATGAATATTATTCACAAGGCCTCGTGCGCAACGTCAACATTACAGAAAACCAGACGAATCCGGTTCCTGAACCATCGACCATGTTCTTGCTCGGAGGCGGGCTTGTTGCTCTTCTGCTGCTTAGATCCCGAAAAATGCACTTTAGGAGCTGTAAATAAATAACATGGCCATCTTGCATCTCATCTTCAGGCCATCTTTGACCGAACTTCAATCACCAAATCCTCAACGTAGCTCTGCTACGTCTGCGGTTTGCCTCAATCAGTTCAGCCAAATCTGACCCGAA
>Ga0265294_10010039_pt1 | contig 10826 bp, 10 predicted proteins | sample MunlanPumphouse3_FD_192504 | JGI IMG/M metagenome (GOLD analysis project Ga0265294, IMG submission 192504) | Groundwater microbial communities from a municipal landfill in Southern Ontario, Canada - Pumphouse #3 | ecosystem: Environmental > Aquatic > Deep subsurface > Groundwater | place...
TGCTCCATGTTGTCCTTGTAGCAAATTCTTACTATTTTCCGATTCCCTTTGTAAAAAATGAAAGATTCGAAGTTGGTTTTAACCTTGCTTCCAAATCGTTTTACATAAAAATAACCCTGTGAATGAACGCCTTCATATTTGGTGTCGTCTGCAACAATACCGTCGTTCACTAGAAAACAGGCATTTGCTATCACATTCTCTGATTTGGTAACAACAACTGAGTTGTTAATGTAAGAGTCAAAAATCCAACCTTTGCTCCAGCTTTTCAGTTCCTGATCAAGGTTGCTAGTTACGGTTGTAGCATCGTCAGAATTACTGCCATTACATTCAGCAAATTTCTGGACCAGTTCCAGATCGGAATATTCCTCGTAAATCCATTTACAGCCTTCTTCTTTTTCTTTTCTTTCTTTTTCAGATAATAGGTATTGATCTGTTAACGCATTTTTAAAATCAAGGCACTCACAAACATCAAGTTTTGTAGCACAGCTACTTAGAATAATGCTTATGAGTAGAACAATAATTAAGTGAAACCGTGTTTTCATTTTTAATAAGTTTCATATTGCTACCATAAACCATAACTACCAGTCATTTTTGAAAGGTATTTGGTGTAAGGAGCTGATTTTGTATTATATTTTACATCAAGGAGCAGATTATCCGTGGCAAATTCCCCATAAGATTCTTCTTTCGTAAAAACATGCTTAATCTTTAAATAACCAATTTCCTCATCATCATTATTCTGTATGCACCATAAATATTCACCTTCACAATTTGGCAATAGAGTAAAAACAGCTCCGTCAGAAAACTGCATTTCGGCATAGGATTTATTTCCGTTTTTATTAGCCCAATAATGGAGAGAAACTGTCCGTGAATCCATTATACCACTACTATCCACTGGGTAATACACAGATTCATCAGACTGATTTTGTGTTTGCAATTCATTTTGGTTTTGCCCATAAGCAAAGCCTGTTGTGCCTGTAAATGCACTGAATAGTAATAATAATTTAGTAATTAATTTCATAGTACTTTCTTTGAAACAAGTTTACATCATTACTATGCTCCAAAAAAATCCATTTTGCTCCAAGTTGTAGGATTGGATTTTGGTAAGAAAATTGAAATTATCTGACAGTAAAACAGCTAAAGCCTGTTTCCTTTACCAGTAGGTTAATCGAATCAATAAGCTTATTTCTTTTGGTAGTTGACTGGTCTTTCGCCATACTAAGCTCCAAATGAAGTCTTTGCAACAAGAAATATTTTTTTGAAGAAAAAACAAGTTCTTCATTATTTACCTCCCGAAGTAGTTGTTTGCTTTCCTGCAGTTTATCAATGTTAAAGAGCGCAATAGCTTTTATCAGGTTTAACGCATGATAGTAGCCTTCTTCAATGGGTGCTTTATCAATTTTTTTATAGTCTGATTCTGCAATATGTATCATGTCCAACGCATTGTCAAACTGCCCTGTTAAATTAAATGCGTCTGCAAGAATAAATTGATAAAATGGAAAATAGGCTTCTTTGACAGGATTACGGGCTTGTTTTTTTTCTTCCTGAAATGCAAGTTCCATCCAATATTGCAAAGTAAATTTGTCACTCTTGATATCAGCATTCAGCAGATTAGCCATTATCTTCCGGGCCTGCACAAAAGGATGGATTGAAGCATTCGCCTCAATGTTGTTTATCTTTTTTAACAGTTTATCCGCTTCTTTATTTCTCTGTGATAAGATCAAGCCAAGATGAATTAAACAATATCCAAACATCCTTGCTTCGTTGGTGTTCTTTTCCTCGATATAAGCCTCAACATACTGCGAATATCCATTACACAAACCGTCAATAAAGGGGTGTCGCTCAAAAAAGAAAATCTGAGAAACGGGGTTTTTGCACAGATGGCCTGAAAGTTCATCAAGTAAATTGGAATCGGAAGTGATCAATTTAGCAATGTTCCCGCATGCTTTTTGAAAATTGAAATCAAATTCGGGTGTCAATTCAATATTGTAAAATTCTTTAATCGTGAAAATAGTTTCCGGATTTATTTGCCTGTTTTGCCTATTTTGCTCGATTAACCTTAATTCTTCCAGACTTCCTCTACTGCAATACTTCAACAAAATTGAAATGGTATAAGGAGAGGGGTTTGTGTTATCATCAATAAAACCAAAAAAGCGACGTAAAGTCTGCGGACTGATATAACTCCCTGTCAATTTATTAATGTGATCAGATAAATTTACACATTCAAAGGACGAATTCAGTTTTTTACCGAAACGCTTTTGCACTTCTCTTTTTAACAAATTTGTTTCATCAATCTTACTTTCCATCATTAAGGATAATTTTTCTTTATATCAGTGTGTTGGACAAAAAACAGCTCTTTTGGTTTTTCAAGGTCTGGCTTTTGTGTCGGCAAAAACCAAATGTGCTGTTTGTGCGTATAGCTCTTTTAGTATGCCGCACAACGGTCGCGTGTATGAAACGTTTGGCATTTCGAAGCGATTTCCTATCAAGTTACAACTACTTTTGATACGAGCTGTAACGCTTGAATAAGCACTGTCTGCCAAATGTTTTATACACGTTGTTGGCGTTTCGTTGTTCTTTTTATCTCAATAATCGTATCATCAATTTTCTTTGTTACCGTAATTATTTTGTCTTTTAGTTCTTCTTTAATTGGCAGTTTTTGATAATCAGCAGAATTTTCAGAATGTATTGGAATAATTCCCGTTTTCGGATTTACAAGATTACAAACATCAGCGAGACATTCCGCAGAAGCGTGTCCGCTTGTATGTATTTTATTTACTTTGGAAAACTTATCAATAAAATCCAAATATTTCTTATTTGCATGATTGCTTTGCGGATTTATATATTCTTTCCACATTGAATAAATCAGAATGGTTTTGTCTTTCTCTAATAGTGGCAACAAAAACTCTGTGTAATCATCGAATTTATCAGTTGCACGAACTAACATACAAAAACCTTTATCTTTCATCCAATTTATTAGTTTCTCGTTGTCTTTCCGGAAAATATAAGGTTTTTCAAAATCAAATAATGTACTTTTTTTACCCGCAGTATCTGAAAATATTTCTAAAACACTTTCTTGAAAATCATCACAAACAAAAGGTCTGTCGTTCATTTTTTGATTTGCTGCATGAAAAGTAGCTAATCGTTCCATGTCAGTAGATGAACACAAAACAAATACATTTTTATTTTGCTTCATAAGTTCTACAACTTCTTTTTTTAATTCATTTTCGTGTCGAACTCTTTCGTCTAAACGTGCAAGCATTGTTCCTTCAGTAATTAGAAAATCTATCTTCCCTTGTTTAAGAATTAGTTTTTCAATAGTAGGAAGAAGGCCTTTGCCAAGATAACCGTGCTCCCGAAAATCGCCTGTATGAAAAATCCTCGTCCCATTTACTTCAATTAAAAACATATAGGCATCGTAAGCCGAATGGCTTACGAAATATGGTATTATTTTAATGTCACCAATATTTATTATTTGTTGGGAATCAAAAGATTGCATTGCTTCTATTCTATCAATTTCCTTTTCCGACTGTTCTTTGCGGTCTTTGATGAATGAAAGGCGTTGATGTTTACATAAAGCAACTCTTTTTGCAACTTTACCAATATATTGAGTAATTGAATTAGGAACAAGATGAAATAGACCTAAATGGTCTCCGTGATAATGTGTGTAAAATATTGCGTCAATACCTTTTGTTATCTTTTCAATTGCATCTGAATTAGCAAAATCATCGTTTATAACACCTTCACCATTAGGAAGATTTTGCCCCAAATCTATTAGGATTTTTGAGTTGTCAGTTGCAATTTCAGTTATGCAACCTCCAATTTGGTCTATACCTCGATGGATTGTAATTCTCATTTTAGCTTGTAATTTTTATCGCTCACAACTATTAGTTTATGTCGGTTTTTGAGTTCATTCGAAAACTCAGCAATTTGCGAATTGGTATCAGGATGAAAAACAAAAACTAATTCAGGGTTTTGCTTTTCAAAAGCATCGGAGAAACTGAAATTATCAATGATTCCTAATTTAACTTTGTCTTCGATAATATTCTGAATGTCTTTTACCAGATTCGTTTTAAATGTTTTTGCGTTTTTTCCAAATAGATATTTTTCAAAATCACAAATATGCTCCTCAATCCCAGATTTACCTTTTGTAGCCCCCATTCCTTTTTTTACTTCAAAGAATATAATTCTATTTGTTTCTTTGTCTATTCCTATCAAGTCAAAAACACCACGTTTTTCTCTACCAATTTTTTCAATTTGATTTTGCTCAAAAGCATATTCCATATCAAGAATGATATACTTATCACTTTTGTCTTGGTTGCTTTTTGCGATATTTTGTTGTGAGTCAAATTCCGCTCTTTGTTTTTTGCTTTCAAGCCAATTATCAATTGTTTTTTTTATCTGTTTGAAATATTCTTTGGGATTAGAAACCGCTAAATCAGTATTTGGGACATTTCCATACTTCTTATCAACTTTTAATTTCTTAATTTCTAATGCTTTTCCTTTTCGATAATAAACAAAGGCATCGCCATTTTGACGAACTTCCAAACGTAATTCGTTATCTGATTTGATGTAGTTTAACAAAGGTAATAAATCACCATTTGTCAATCTTTCTATAAGTTTATCATCAATTTTTCGCATATCGTCTGTCTTTTTACAATGAACGCCAACGGTCACTTGTATGTGGTCGGGCGGGATTTCGAAAAGAAATCCTGTCAGACCCGCAGAAAAGTGGGCACGAGGTCTGACTTGTCAGACCGCTAAAACCCCCGCCTGCCATATACAATTTGTTGGCAACTGGTGTTTATTCTTTCTTTTTGTTTATCAGTCATTTAGTCTTTGATTTAAGTTATTTTCCATTTGCACAAAACTGTCCACGAAGCACAAATTTATTTTGTTTTTTGTGGGTGGGCAATCCTTAAACCGCTCTTAAAAGCGGTACTTGGGCAGGAGAGGCGGAAGCTCTTTTGCATTTTTGGGTTGTGCGATGGTTGTGTGAATTGCAAATGTGCTTGCGACTGAGCAATAGCTTTTTAATCCATTAAGTTTTTCTGTTTCCACCATGGTTCTATGTTTTTCGGTTGAGAAGTAGTTTGCTTTTTTATTTGAGTATTTTGATAATTACTCTTTGAATTTGTATTTGAATTTAAATACTTTATCATGTACAAGCCAGTACCGGGAATACCCATACTGACATATTTACGTCCATTTGGAGAAACACCAAATCTAAGAACTGGAAATCCCCAACTAAAGCCAACGCCTGTTTTTGATAAACTTGTGCGAAATGGTCCAATTGAAAATATTTTTCTAAAACGTATCATTAATCAAAAATCCCTTTAATTACTGAGCCTACAACAATACCAATTATTGCTCCAAAAATAAAACCTCCAAAATGTTCTGCTGCTGCTGCTCCAATTATTCCACCAATAACTCCGAAAATTATTTGTACAGTACACCCACTATTTGAACTTTTCGATGAACTGTAAGAGCTCGGTTTGTAAGAACTCGAACTACTATAAGTAGTTTGTGGTTTTGGAGTAATTGGAGGTGTATATTTGGGAACGGTGGTTGTTTGTTTTGGTAGAGAAACTGTTCTGTTTTTATATAAATCATTGAAAACATCAGCTTCCTTATTTGTGGTTTTTGTATATGTATTTTGATTAAACGTATTTGTGTTTGCCGGAGAAATGATTCTTTTATTACTTAATTTTAAATCGACATCACTTTGTCCAGAAAGTGTTTGAATTTGACTTGAAATATCAATCTCAATTTGAGGACGAATTGTTCCATAAGAATCTTCATAAGAACTCAAAACACCGGTAATACTAACATATTTTCCAACCAAATTTGCGGGATTAATGCCATTTGATTGTAGTTCTGAGATAGCTTCGCTCCAAATAACAATTGTGAATGTTTGATGTGGAAAAATGCCAAAATTTAAAAAAACATAAGGATTCCCATATTTTGTATATCCATTGCGATGCGCAGAAATTCTTCCAACAACTTCAACTTTTTGTCCAATATATTCAAGCAAACGACCTTTCTGACTTCCATCAATTACTGTATATGCACTTCGAACTGTTACTGTTGTAGGAACAATACGAACTGGGGCTTGATATGTATTGGCAATAAAATCTTTGAGAGTTGGTACTCTATTAAAGTCCCATGTACTAATTGCAATTAAATTATTTGCCAATCTGGATAACTCTGAATAACCTGCTAAATCTTTAAAAAGTTGAGAGTTTAATGGATTTGCATAATCCTGACCTTTAAATAAAATGTTATCACCATTATCATATTTTTTCCATAAACTTGGAGCTACAGACAAAGCTTTTAGTGCAGTATATATAACAATTGAAGAAAAACGGTCGATTGATTTATTATAATCATTCGAAGTCCTTTTGGGATGCTGAAAGTTTGGATGTCCTAATTCATTGACTTTTAATGTTGCCAAATCCGGGAAATACATTCCATCATAATCAATCAAAAAAAGTTTGTTGTTTTTAACAATTATGTTACCATGTTGTAAATCTCCATGTGCAATTCCAAAATTTTCTAATTGTGTAACTAGGTTGAGAAATTCTAAAATTAGTTTATCAACCGTACTTTTTTGATTGTATGTTTTTGCTAAATAGTTGCTCAAAGGGTCTCCATCAAGCCATCTCATTTTTATAATTGGATGGAACTTTCCATTAACTCGTATTCCATTTTGCAAATAATTTGCTTCGACAAGAAAATTACAGTTATTAACTGATAAAAAATTTCCAATAGATTGATAGCGTTTTTGTAAATCACTAATTTCTCTTGTGAAGCAACGAACCGCCCAACTTGAATGACTATTGAGTAATTTATAGGTAGTAGTAAAACCTCCGGAATACGGTTTTGGCAAGCCAAGTGGTGTTGTCTCAACTTGACATAGTTGTAATGTAGAATCAGAAAAACTTATTCTTGGACTTTGTATTGCCTGATTATATTCATCTCCTCTTGGTAATGCCATTTTTATATTTCAATTATTGCTAAAACAACATCATCATTTTTTACCTCTTTAGAAAATCTTTGGTCAGATAGCCAACTATTAAACTTTTGTTTCCTGAACCTAGTTTTTCCAATAAATCCTAGTAGGATATTCCATGGTCGTTCTCCTAATTCTATATTTTTTGCAAACCAGTGAGCTAGTGCATCAGACATAAGTAATAAGACATCACCCTTGTTAAGTTCGCCTTTTACATTTACAACATAATTAGTAAGTTCTGAATTTCTGTTTTCGTTACTTGAAATTAGATAGGGATTATTTCCAAACTCAATTGAAGAATTCAACGGAAATTGTCTAATCACAATTTCATTTCGAATTTGAAAAAAGCAACAATCGCCTATTGCCAGTGCTTCAAAGTTTAGAGCTTCCAAATCAACTATAATACCCAGAAAAGCAGAATATGCACCGCTTCTTGCTTTTTCTTGGGCGTACCAAGGAAGCTCAACATTTTGAATTGAAATAGACCATTCTTTTCTTAAACTAGGCAATTTTGAGAAAAGAAATTCATCAAGTGGAAGCCTTGATTTTTTAAAAACTTTAGTTAATGAATTAGCCCACTCCTTTGCAAATGAACTTTCAGTTGCACCGTCTGCAATTGCAATTCTAACTAATTGTCTATTATCTTTTTCTTTAGTAATCTTAACAGAAATACTATCCTCGCACTCTTGTTCAATATTACCCTGTTTGGGTACTAAAACACGAAATACTTGACCCGTCGCCATTATCTTAGATTACTTGGTCGTGTGCCAATCTCGAGTGCTGTTATAATTAAAGCTAAATCACCATTTAATACAAAACCCTTTGAGTTTTCTGACACATTTAGGTTGTATTCCTTTTTGGCAATATCAGTCATAAATGATGTAAGTTTTGATGCTGATTTAAATAACATCTCTGAATATTGGTCGGGTAGAGATTCATTATTGCTTGGAAATTCGACTGTTCTTGCATTTGGATTGTCCGAAAGATGTAAGTTGAATAAAAGTACATTTCCATCAGAAGAAGCTAGATTTGTTAATTTTTCCATTTCTGCGGAAGGGTCACCATCGGTGCTTTCACCATCTGTAATATGTATTACTGTTGGAGGAAAACAATCTGGATGCTGATTTAACCAATTGTCGACAATTTGATGAGCTTGCTGAAACGCTTGTGTCATTGGTGTACCTCCATTCGCAGTCGGGTCAAACCAAATTGGAAATTTTACTTTTTGGTCAATCAAACCACCTGCACCGTCATCAATTTTTTTAACACGTTCCTCAATCCGCGCAGGATTATCCGCAATTTCACTGATAGAAACTAATTCCTTTCCTGCAATTGCACCAGTGAACGCTGGTGCAATATCTTTACCATAACCAAGAACACCAACAAAATAATAATCCCTAACGCCCTCTGATTTAGCACATTTTATAACAAGATTCGATAGCAATTTATTAATTGCATCAGCTACACCCTGGGCTTTTGGTTTTGGAGGATTACTGAAATTATCAGACATTGAACCTGACTGGTCAATGACAAACAAAAAACAACTTGGATTTTGTCTACTGATTTCTGCTGAATAAGCCATAAGTTTTAATTTTAAAAGTTAATATTTTATTTAGTTTTTTGTCTTGCGCCGGCTAAATTGTAGCTCTTTTACAATCCTTTGCTTTGAGTGTCGGCTTGTGCGGGATTGTAAATGTGCTGCAATGTGGGAGGGTGTTCTTTCTTCGTCTTGCGGGTCGGAAGAAAAAACAAAATAAATTCCCTCAAATTCGCAGTGACTTGTCATAAAGCTAATCTTTTTTATTATTAGAATTTGATTTATCGTTTCTGTTTTTCTGTCTTTTTTACACTTGTTGCCAACGTTTAGTATAAAAGAAGTAGGGCTGTAAATAAGCAATTACCTCCCGGATTATCCACAAGCCAAATCTTTTGTATTTTGATTTATATTATTCATCTAAAAGCCAAATAAAAAGATTTGGCGACCTCGCAAATATGCCTGAAACATTGGGTTTAGCACTTAATTGCCCTATTTTTTTTATACATTGTTACCTGCCGTATTTTTTCAAAGTTCCATTGTCCGTTTTATTTTTATTTGTTCCAAAAATGTTTCATCGTGCGACACAACAATCAGCGTTCCCTGATATTCATTGATAGCTGTCGTCAATATTTCAAGATTCTGAATATCTAAATTATTGGTTGGTTCGTCGAGGATAATAATATCAGGCGATTTGCTTTGGATGGTTAAACAACAAAGCGATAAACGCATTCTTTCTCCACCGCTCAACGCATTGCAAGGTTTATCCCAATCGTCTTTGGTAAACAAAAAACGGTTTAAACGGATTTTAATTTCGTGTTCTTGCATTGCTGAAGTGTTGAATTGTTGGGCTTGTGCGTAAACTTTCAACCTGTTATCAAGCAAAGAATAATCTTGGTCAATATAAACCGATTTGGTATCTGCTTGGTGAATTTTTCCTGTTTGTGCTTCAATGTCACCCAAAATGAGTTTTATCAAAGTTGTTTTTCCTGAACCGTTTTTTCCTTTCAAGGCAATGCGTTCGCCACTTGTGATTTGAAAATTTAGGTTTTCTTTCCAAAGCAGTTGTTTGTCGTAGCCAAAGTTGATGTCCGTTGCTGTGAACAAAACTTTTCCTTTATGTAAAGCTGAATTATCAAAGCCGAATTTCATTTTATCAATGTCGGGCAAGGAAGAACGAAGTTCTTGTAAGTCTTGCGAAATATCACTGATTTTTTCTGTGTGAACACCTGCGATTTTAGCAGTGCTTCGTTCTGCACTATTTTTCCAAGTGTTAGAAACTATTTTTGGAAGCCCTGCTTTTCCTAAGTTCTTTTTTGCACGTGTATCAAATTTTTGTTGCCGCTCCAAAGTTACTCGTTCCTTTTCTTTGGCTTTTCGCATTGCTTTTTCTTTGCTTTGAATGTCTTGGTTCAAAGCATTGTTCTCTATTTGTTTTTGCTCTTTGTAAAAATCGTAATTACCACCATACGCTTTAATTCCTTGTCTGGTCAATTCAAAAATGCTGTTCAAAAGATTGAGCAATTTTCTGTCGTGGCTCACGATTATTAAAGTGCTTTTTGTAGTCCGAACGAAGTCGTACAAAAGTTGTCGGCTCTTGATGTCTAGGTGATTGCTCGGCTCATCCATCAAAATCAATTCGGGTTGATGAATGGAAATTCCCGCAAGGAAAACTTTTGTTTTTTGACCGCCACTCAACGCTTCCACTTTTTGGGTTAAGTTCAAATTGTTGAGTTGCCAATGGTTTAATGCTTCGTTGCAACGGTCTTCGATTGTCCAATCATCATTGAGCAAACTGAAATTTTCTTCGCTTGTGTTTCCGTTCAGAATTTCTTTTAAAGCGTTCAGTTTGTCTTCAATCCGTAATGCTTGTGCGATGGTCAAATGATTAAACTGCCCGAAAATCTGCGGAACATAATACGGTTGGACTTCAACGTTTATTTGTCCGTTGGATGGTTGAAGTTCGCCTGCAATAATTTTGAGTAAAGTAGATTTTCCTACCCCGTTGTTGCCTATTAAAGCGGTTTTTTCGTGATTGTTTACTGTCAGGTTGATCTCGCTAAACAGTAAATCCTTGTTAGAGTGTGTATATGAAATGTTTTGTAAAGTAAGCATAATTCCTTTCGTTAAAAATGAAACAATACAGCAACCACTTTGCGGTTGTTGTTCTGATTTGTCTGAAAGAAATTAAATTTTACATTTCGTGTCGCTTATATTTTTGTGTCTGCAAATGTACGAACTTTTTCTTTTAGCACCGTCGTTTTTAATATGGCAGGTAACGGT
>Ga0265294_10010040_pt1 | contig 10826 bp, 7 predicted proteins | sample MunlanPumphouse3_FD_192504 | JGI IMG/M metagenome (GOLD analysis project Ga0265294, IMG submission 192504) | Groundwater microbial communities from a municipal landfill in Southern Ontario, Canada - Pumphouse #3 | ecosystem: Environmental > Aquatic > Deep subsurface > Groundwater | place...
GACCACTGTGTATTCAAACACTTCATATCTGCCAGCCGCTCAGGGATGGAATATGTATAGCCTGAGCACTCCCTTTGAATGGAATGGTGTGGATAATATTGTGGTCGATACAGCCTTTGGTTTATTGGAGGAGTACAGTAGTTCGGGAACAGTTCAGTACTCCGAGGTTACCAGTGGTTATCGCTATAACCGCAGTGACAGCTCTGATCAAACAAACAACTTCAGTGATGGGAGCACACACACATATCGCCCAAACTTGAAGATCGCCTTCAATCCCATTGCTTCTGATGAAGCCAGAATCTATGTGAATCCCGCGAGCCTTGAGTTTGAGGAAGTGAACCTGGGCAGCAGTGAAAGCCAGACTCTCCGCATTAGCAACTCTGGTGATATCCCTCTTACTGGTACAGTTACCACTCCCACTGGTTTCAGCATCAGCCAGAGAAGAGCTGGCCTCAGCACAAAAGCTGAGCGCAATACGATAAGCATTTCAATTCCTGCCCGAGAAAATCGTGATTACCAGGTGGCGTTCAGTCCCACTACCGCTACAGCTTATAGTGGCAACATCGTGATCAGTAGCAATGCCACAAACAACCCCTCCCTCAATGTCCCTGTATCAGGTTTTGGTTATCTGGCTCCTACAATTGGCATTAGTGCCGTCGAAGTTAGTGCTTCGCTATCGATTGGTGAAACAGGCACGGATAGCTTCACTATCACCAATACAGGCGGCGAAACTCTGACATATAGCATCTCCCTTGCTTCCAGCCGCACCCAATTGACAGACCGTAGCGCCAAAAACCGCAACATTGAAGGTAGCACACTTAGCATAAATCCGGGAAGTTATACTCCCGGAACCACCTCAGACTTCGAAATCTCGGTCACTAACACCAGCCCAGATACTGAATGGCTGGAAGAGGTAATACTCACTCTTCCTGCCGGGATTACGGTTAACAGCGCCAGCGCCATGACCTGCAGCTCAGGCAGCATGGATGCTACAATCGATGGCAGCACAATCACCTGGTTTGGTGAAAATTCCAGCGGATATGGCATTATCCATGGAAGTGAAACCGGAATTGCCACCATCAGTGTGAACATTCCAGCCTCCACAGCCGGTGATCTCGCTCTGAATTACACTCTTAATGGAGATGTTTGGGGAGATGAACCTCATAGTCTGAGTTCTTCAGTTACTCTCACCCAGGATGCACCCCCGGTGGAATGGCTTAGCATTAGCCCTCTTTCCGGAAGCCTGAATGGCGGACAATCCCATCAGATCACTGCCTCGTTCTCCGCAGCGGGTATGAGCGAAGGTACCTATTATGCCATGATTACGATCAGTTCCAATGATTCGTCCCATCCCACATCCCAAGTGGAAGCTACTCTGGAAGTGTCTGATCAGTCAAATCATACTCCTGTGATCAATCTTCCCGAAAGCTTCAGCTTCGAGAAAAACGGCAACCTGCAGATTGATTTGTCCTCTTACGCCAGTGATCCGGACGATGACCTCCTGAACGTGATGATCGTGGGCAATGCCAACGTGGAATACGACATCAACAATATGCTCGTTACTCTGACTGCGGTGGAAAACTGGGTTGGCACTGAGACTTTGACCTTCATCATTTCCGATGGAGAGCTTAGCGCCAGTGATCAGGCGGATGTGATCGTGATGCCAGTGAATGAACCTGAATGGGTTCCAGTATCCTATCCGAACAATCCAGCCACCATCTATGCCACCGTAAATATTGATGGCTTCCCAGCCACAACCGGAGATTGGGTTGGTGCATTTGTTGGTGAAGAATGCCGGGGCACAGCAAACATCGTGGTGGGTCGTTTGAATGCCTATGCCACCATCGTTGTCCAATTGTCTGACTCCAATGAAACCGTATATTTCAAAGTGTACTCCTATGAATACGATACTATCTATGATGCAAACGTGTTCGTGCAACCAGAGTTTGGTGAGGAAATTGGCGAAGATACTCCGCTTGAGATCGAAGCTGAAATCCTGAGCAGCCTGAATAAGCCGATCGTTTCCATTCAACGTCAGGATTCTGCTCTGGTATTGAATTGGGAACCCGTATTGCATGCAGATTACTATGAAATCTTCTATGGCGAAACTCCCGATGGAAGCTTCAACAGCCTTGGTACAACAACCAACACTACATACAGCGTTAGTGCCAGCCATACCAAAGCTTTCTTCAGGATCCAAGCCTTCAAAGGAACACCTGCTAAATGAAGCAATCAGCCCTAATCCTTCTGTTTATACTCACCCTCGCTCTTTTGAGCGCGGGTGAGTATAACGAATACTACTTTCGTTTTGAACTAACAGATCAATCCCGGCTTGCGGAGCTTTCACAGATCATCTCCATCGATGCTGTGCGCGGGTTCTATGTATATGCCTATGCCAATGATAATGAGTGGGCTGCCTTTCAAAAGACCGGCCTCAAGGCTCAACTTCTGGAACATCCCGGCCTCAATCCTAATGCCAGAATGGCAGGCAGCAAGGATGCCATGCGCCTGTGGGACAGCTATCCCACCTATGAAACCTATATCAGCATGATGCAGGATTTTGCCGCTGATTATCCCAGTCTGTGCCGGATCGTGAATGCCGGAACCACTGTGGGTGGCCGTCAGATCCTCTTTGCTGTGATTTCCGATAACGTGAACAACCGTGAAGCCGAACCCAGATTGATGTACACTGCCACCATGCATGGCGATGAAACCGTGGGTTACATCCTGATGCTGCGTTTGATTGATACTCTGCTAAGTGGTTATGGCAGCGATCCCCGGCTTACCAATCTGGTGAACAGTGCCGAACTCTGGATCAATCCCAATGCCAATCCGGATGGAACTTATTACGGAGGCAACAGTACTGTAGCCAGTGCCCGCAGATACAACAATAATGGCTATGATCTGAACCGTAATTTCCCGGATCCCAATGGTGCTCAGTACAGCGGAGCACCCCGGCAAACCGAAACCACTCTGATGATGAACCTGGGCATGGAGCAGCGCTTCCATCTGGTAGCCAATTTCCATGGCGGTGCCGAAGTGGTGAATTACCCGTGGGATCATCAATATACCCTGCACACGGATGACGCCTGGTATCAGAGCATTTCCCGTGCCTATGCCACCAGTGCTCAGAACAACGGCCCGGCAGGTTATCTGGATGATCTGGAAAATGGCATCACAAATGGCGCACAGTGGTATGTTACCACCGGTAACCGCCAGGATTGGACAAATTACGCTGCCAGAGGTCGCGAGGTTACCATCGAAGTATCCAATACCAAGAATCCTGCAGCCAGCACCTTACCAGGCTTTTGGACTTACAATTACGATGCCTTGTTGGGATATCTGGAACAAGGGCTTTACGGCATTCATGGCATCGTCAAAGATGTCTGGGATAATCCCTTGCAGGCTACGATCACGGTGATGAACCATGATGATGCCCTCACTACGGTGCAAAGCCTGGCAGTAAACGGAAGCTTCTATCGTTATCTCAGCCCTGGCACTTATGACCTAAGTATTGCCTGCTCCGGATATGAAGACATTATTGTGGAAGACGTAATCGTCAGCAGCAACCAGGCAACTCCCATTGAAGTGATCTTCGGAGAGTTACCGGCTCAGTTGGATATTCCCCTGCAAAGCGGCTGGAATCAGATCAGCATCAATGTGATCCCGGAAAGTGGTTTGCCCCTGCCTGCTCAGTTGGAAAATCTGCAACAGATCAAATCCGGCAGCTTCAGCTTCAACCCGGATCTGCCAGATCATTTCAATACCCTATCCCAGATCAATCCCGCTGAAGCTTACTGGATCAAGGTCTCTGCTCCCACAACCCTGAGCCTGGAAGGTGATCTCTGCCCCAATGCAGCTATCAATCTGAAAAGTGGCTGGAACTTCGTAGCTTATCTGCCCGGGCAAAGCCTGCCGGTAAACACGGCTCTGGCCAGCATTTCTGCCTTTTTGCAGGAAGTGCGCTGTTATGATCAGCTCTATACCCGCGATCAACTAAGCACAATGGAACCCGGCAAGGCATATTGGATCAATGTGAACCACGATTGCCTCCTGGTATATCCATAACACCCCGAAGTGGTGACATTTATAACCCGGGGTTTCGCTTCACGAAACCCCGGGTTATGGTATAAAGCCCCTAGCGGAGCTTTGGCATAGATTTAGAATAAGGTGTAGCTAAGGCCCAGGCCCAGCATTTCCTTCCATTGCAGATCCGCCACCTGTTCCTTGTCATAACGTAGTTCAAAGATCAGGTTTGCGCTGACCATGCCGAAGAGTTTGGTTGTAAGCACGTTTTCCCAAACCATATCGGTGGATTTCCAATCTTCATTGAGTTCATCAGATTTGGAATTAAACAGAGCTTGATAGAGTTGCAGGCGGCTACGCAGGTCCATTTCCAGGGGTAACTGAATCTTTTGCTTGTATTCGGATACCATTTCCAGACCGCCATCAACAGTAGTTATGGTTTCTTTGGCGCCGGAGCTGGCATCGATCACATCGCGATCAATCTTTTCGCGGAAGGCGGCACCCAGACGGGTTGTGAACAAGCGGTTTTCTTCATCGATGAAGCTGCGGATCACACCAGCGGTTTCCGTAAACAGCATGGGATTGATCAGGCGTGTTTCCTCCTGGGACAGATCCAGAAATTGGGATTCAAAGCGGCCTGCTACAAAGGGATCCACCCAACCCTGCGTGGTGAAACGCAGCATGGATTCCAGATCGATCTTATCGGTGGATTTCTCGGGATGTTCCCAATACTTTTCTGTTTCCGTATTCTGATCAATCCGAGTTTTTTGAGTATGGGTTTGTCCAAACGCCAGTTTCAGAGTATTCTTGTTCTGCAGCCAGCTCTTGAGCTGCTTCTCAGCAGTTGTAGTGGAGTTTGCCACCCAGGTGATATTGCTAAGCTCTGTACCTACCCAAGTATCACTGAAGGCACTTTGCGTAAGGGTAAAGGATATGTTTGAATCCAGTTTCCAGTTTTCTGCACACAATCCCGCAAAAGCTGCCAGGAGAAGGATGATTGTTATTGTCCGTTTCATCATTTATCCCCCTTTATACCCAAATTCCTTTGGAGTTCAACGCCAGTTTTACCTTTTCCATCAAGCTGGCATGGACCTTGCCATAATCCGCATTCTTGACGTGAAGATTTAGTCCAAATATGATTGCACCGGCATTGGCATCAGTGATTACAATCGATGGTGCCGGATCCTTCAAACCATCAGATTCACTCTCGAGAACTGCCCATAAGAGATCGCGTACTGCCGCAATATCAGAATTACCGGGGACATTGACACTGATCTCAACTTTGCGAGTGGGCAAAGAACTGAAGTTCGTAATGGTATCATTGGAAAGCTTGCCATTGGGCACCATTACCTTTCTGCCATCACTGGGAATAATGATAGTCTGGAAGATGCCAATATCGTGGACAACGCCAGTAATCCCCCCTGCGATCACACTATCGCCCACCTTGAAGGGCTTGAAGATCATCAGCATCACACCAGAGCTGAAATTCCCCAATGTTCCCTGTAACGCCATCCCAATTGCCAAAGTAGCAGCACCAAGGATCGCGATAAATGATGTAGTTTGCACTCCCAAACGCGCAATTGCAGCCAAAATGACAAAAATTAACAGAACTCCATACACCAGATTCGTTAGAAACTGCACTACGTTGGCATCCATCTTACCCTTGGATAGCAGTTTCTTGATCACATTGGAAAGAGCTCTCGCTACCCATTTACCTACAATGTAAATAATAATCGCAACTAACAATTTCCCGCCAAAACTGATAATCAGCCCGGGTAAATTGGCGATCATAGTACTTACTTGATCAAACATCATTTCTCCTTTTGCGGAATCTCCGCATTCTCGTTTTCACCTTAACTCCCTAATTTTTCAAATGCCTTTAAGATTAGTATAGCCCATTTATCAAACCGTGCAAAGTATTTCTTTGTGAATAGATTTGCGAGATATTCTGCTTGCAAGGGTTTTTTAATGGCACAAAGCAGATGCCACCACTAACCAGCTCGCCAGTTCAGAAGTCCAACCTGCGTGTGACTGATTGACATATATGATGATAATGGAGCAACTAACCTGGTAGCCAGCATGATCACAGGATAGCGGTTGGACTCCATATCCCCCACACCCGATACTTCAGCCCTAGTTCAGCACTATATCACCCCATAGTCTCCGCATGGCATGCGTGTATTATGGGCTGATATAGTGCTGAAGCCGGGGTGAACCCGGGAGCAGGACATAGGGTTCAAGAAACAAGCTTCAGCCTGGCAGAAGCGGCAAAGCAGCTTATCTGTAAAGGCCTCTGGCTTTTTTTGGCTAGCGGGAGCTTGCCAACTCAGGGCTTGTGCAGACGAGGACATCTGCAATTCTCTCCAGCAAGCTTAAAGATGAAGCTTACACCTCATGTAGCATCGGAATGCTCCATTAGGGCTGAGAAACCCCAGGAAAAAACTGAATTGACAAAAAAAGCCACCTCCGCATAGTGCTCCCAAATACGATCCCAGAGAGGAGTCTCATGCAAAATGACGTTATTAGCTATTTCCTGAGTCTGGTTGCCATTGATAGCGAATCCCGCGATGAACGCAGAATGATCGACACTTTGAAAGCGGATTTGGAAGCTCTTGACTGCACAGTTGAAGAGGATGATTGTCACCACAAGACCGGAGGTAATGCCGGAAACCTTCACGCCATCTTTCCGGGCAGCATACAGAAGCCGCCCATCCTGTTTTGTTCCCATGTAGATACCGTTACCCCCGGAAAAGGAATCAAGGCACAAATTGTGGGCGATAAAATCGTCAGTGATGGCACTACAGTTTTGGGTTCGGATGACAAATCCGGGATTGCTGAAATTATGGTTGCCCTCCATCGGGTGAAACAAAGCGGGAAAGCTCATGCTCCGGTGGAGATCCTCTTTACCATCAGTGAGGAGATTGGCCTCTTGGGAGCCAAGGGTTTTGACAAAAGCAAACTCAAATCCGCACTTGGTTATGCTCTGGATACTCATCGGGTTGGAGAATTGGTACTGGGTGCCCCCTCCCAAAACTCCTTCAAGGCCACATTCCATGGCAAAGAAGCTCACGCTGGAGTGGAACCCGAAAAAGGGCTTAATGCAATCCGCATCGCCTCCGAAGCAATCGCCGCCATGCCTCTGGGACGCATCGATTTTGAAACCACCTGCAATGTCGGAATCATCCAGGGTGGAGAAGCTACAAACATAGTGCCCAATAAAGTCACCATCAAGGGCGAAGCACGTAGCCATAATCCCCAGAAGCTGGAACGGATATGCAATGACATCAGAACTGCCATCCAGAGCACCGTAGCCCGTTATGAAGCACAAGGAGCCCGGGTGGATTTTAACTGCGTGCAAGAATATAAATCCTTCAGTGTCGCCGAAGATGCACCAGTGGTTCAGCTTGCCGTAGCAGCTCTGCGCAAACTGGATATTCCCTTTACCACCGGTAAGGGCGGAGGGGGCAGCGATGCAAATATTCTTACTGCAAACGGAATCCCGATCATCATTACCGGTACAGGCATGGACAAAGTGCACACGGTTAATGAGTGCATCGAACTGGATCAATTGCGCTTGGGTACAGACTTTGTGGAAGAACTAATCTACGGCTACTCCGAGCTTTGATATGACCACAATCTCCCTCATCGGCTATGGTAAGATGGGCAAAATGCTGCAGCAGCTTAGCAGTCAAAGGGATTGCGAGGTTGTCAGCATCATCGATCCCGCTTTACCCAGCACAGAGATCACCCGCGAAAGCCTGAATCAGGCTCAGGTTGCCATTGATTTCAGCCATCCCAGCGTTGTTGTGCAAAACATCGAACACTTGATTGAATTATCCCAAACCTGTGTAATCGGCACCACTGGCTGGAATAGCGAACTGCCCCGGCTCAGGGATCTTGCCCTGAAACACGATATGGGCCTGGTTTATGGTGCCAATTTCTCCCTGGGTCTTAGCCTGTTTTCAAGAGTGCTCAAGAGTGCTGTGCAAATCTTTGACCGCTTTGAGGATTATGACCTGCTGGCCTGGGAAAAACATCACAATCAAAAAGCCGACAGCCCCTCTGGTACTGCCATAGAATTGGCACGCCTTATCCTGGCCAATAGCAGCCGGAAAAGCGAGGTGGTGTATGATAAACTCGATCGCAAGGTGCAGGCGCATGAATTGCATTTTGCCAGCATGAGGGGAGGATACATCCCGGGAACTCATGTATTGAGTTTTGATAGTGAAGCAGACACCATCGAGCTTAGCCACACTGTCCGTTCACGTAGCACCTTTGCCCTGGGAGCTCTGGCTGCTGCCCGCTGGATCGCGGGGAAAAAAGGTGTATTCAGTTTTGAAGATGTGATTGGAGATCTGTTGTGCTGATCCCCTTTGTCAAGATGCAGGCTCAAGGCAATGACTTTGTGATTCTCAACGCATTTGAGCATGCTTTGCCGAAGCTGGATTATGCGGAACTTGCAGCACAGATGTGTCAGCGGAGATTTGCCATCGGTGCGGATGGCCTGGTATTGCTGATGCCAGCAGAGGATGCCGACGCTCAAATGATTATCTACAATTCTGATGGTTCTCGCGCTGAGATGTGTGGCAGCGCCTTAAGATGCGTCTCCCGGCTGAGCGCAGATCACTACCACAAAACCTCGCTAACCATCGCTACCGATAGCGGCATCAAGAGTGCCCGAGTCCTGCCTGGTAGTGAAGGCATCGAAGTGAATCTGGGAAGGGCAAAGCTTATTCACAGTGAGTTTCAGGTAGGTGATTTTGTTGGCGATCTTTTGGATATTGGAAACCCTCATTACGTGCTTTGGCGAGAGGATCTGAGTGATAATCCCCACCTTGCTCATGGAGCATATCTGGAACATCATTCTGCCTTCAGTGTTCCGGTGAATGTCCATTTTGCCCAAGTGCTTTCCCCTGATGAGATCGCAATGAAGATCTGGGAACATGCCTGTGGCGCTACCCTTGCTTGTGGCACAGGAGCTGCCAGCACCGTGTACTCCGGAATTAAACGTGGTCTTTTACAATCCGAGGTAAAGGTCAGAGTACCCGGCGGAATACTGGGAATCCGCCACCAGAAGGATAGTGATGAACTGCTGCTTTGGGGAACTGTAATCCGGGCCTTTGAGGGAACATGGAAAGCTTAGGAAAACACCTGCGTGACTTAAGACAGCAGCGCAATCTATCCTATGAGCAAATCTGGCAGGACATCAGGCTCTCGGAAGCCCATGTGCGGGCGCTGGAGGAAAACCGTCTCTTTGATATCGGTCATTACGGCTATGTGAAAGTCATGGTCTTCAACTATGCCCGCTACCTGGAAGCAAATGTGGATCAGGTGATGGCAGAGTTCCGCATCATGATGCCAGAAACCACCAAAAAGGAGTTTACCCCCCGCCGTACCCTGAAAGAAAAGAAAATCATGCTCTCCACAAACTTCTTGTGGACTGTGGGTATCGTAATCTTTGTAGGTATCCTGGGATCAATCCTGTTAAACGCCTACAGGCAAGGCTGGTTGCAAACCCCAGAACTCTTTGAACGCAAAGAATCCGTTTCTGCAGCCGAAGCTAAACCCAGCGACGAAACCGATAAGCCAGACAGCCTGCGCCTCCGTATGCGCGCACTAAGCGAGTCCATTCCCAGAAATAATACTCTCCAAGATCTGGATGACTCCATACCCCGGGATACTACAGACTACATCGGCAATATTCTGGGTTCCAGCCCCCTTAATGTTCAGATAAACTAAGCTTCTTCTGTCCTGAATTGCCATTTTGATCGATGGCTCCGCTTATACCCAGTTGAATAGACTATCCGTAAATAGCTCCCGCAGTAAATCCCTGCTATAATTCAGGTTCCTGATCACGGGATTCTGTTTCGGTCAATGGATCTGTATCTTCCGCCAAATCCAGATCCGGCAATTTCAGCATTCTCTGACGGCGTTTACGGGCTACCAACAGCATGATGAAAGGCAGAACGAGGAAGATCAACGAGTTCAAGCCCACAATCAGGTATAAATATCCCTGTCGGCGACTGTATTTTTCATAGTTCTGGTTAAAATCATAGAGACTTTGTCCATAGCTGCTGATGAAGGCTTGATTGAAGCTGATTTTGATTTCGTGACGATGACTTGCCGCCACTTGATTCCAAAATGTCTGCCAGGCCTGGGGATGCTTTTCTTCCATAAAGCGCAATGCCATTGCCGAACTGAGATAGAAATGCGGCCAATCATCCTGATTGACAGGATACTGATAACTGGTGCGAAACAGATTTGCAGATTTACCCAGAAAACTCTGTTGAATATACAACAGATATCGCTCATAACCCAATTGCCCGCTGTGATATGTGGCCATCCCCTCATGAAACCAAAGCGGAGTGTTTCGGAAGAGTTGCTCCAGATACCAGTGGATATATTCATGCATCAGGATTTTCAGGTAGTTCTGCTCCACCTGGTCTCCGCTGCGAATGTAAATCCTGCTATCCTTGGAGCTATAGAAGGCATCGCTGAATTCAACGATATCGGTTTTGCCCAGGCTCAATTTCTGATATTCAGTTTGAGAAGTGATGATGTGGATGGCTACTTTTGCCGAAGGATAAATGCCCAGCTTCATCTGAAAATCCCCAATCCGATCTTCCAGCATATCCGCTATCCTGAGCATGGATGGAGAGAGCTGTTCCGGGGAGTAAATCTCCAGACAGCCTGTGCTATGCTGAGGCTGGGTTGCCCCAAGAGATACCCACCCCAACAGCAAGAGCAGGATCAAGCCAGGCAATGCCGATTTACTCAGATTCCAGTGCTTCCCGCGAGAT
>Ga0265294_10010041_pt1 | contig 10826 bp, 9 predicted proteins | sample MunlanPumphouse3_FD_192504 | JGI IMG/M metagenome (GOLD analysis project Ga0265294, IMG submission 192504) | Groundwater microbial communities from a municipal landfill in Southern Ontario, Canada - Pumphouse #3 | ecosystem: Environmental > Aquatic > Deep subsurface > Groundwater | place...
TGAGATTCTTCTCATGGAAGCTTCTATGCCACCAATAATTACCGGTTTATCTTTGCATACTTGTTTGATCAGATTTGTGTATCTAAGCAAAGCCCGGTCAGGTCTTACGCCTATTTTTCCATCAGGCGTGTAAGCATCTTCCGAGCGTAATTTCTTTTGGGCAGTATAGTGATTAACCATAGAGTCCATGTTCCCGGAAGTTATTCCCCAAAACAATCTTGGCTCTTTTAATCTGCTAATATCTTTGAGATTAGTTACATCAGGTTGGGCAATAACCCCCACTTTGTAACCATAAAACTCTAAAACGCGCCCAATAATGGCGACTGCGAAGCTGGGATGATCAATATAGGCATCTCCGGACACCAATATAATATCAAGTTGATCCCACCCTTTGTTTGTTACATCTTTCCAAGTAGTAGGCAGAAAACTATTATTCGCTACAATCCCCATCTAATTTACCTTCCTAATACTAATAATAATTCAGTTCGACAGAGAAGTTAAACGTCAGTTCTAATTACATTTATAGCTTGTAATCCACGTGGGGTTTCCAGTAAATCAAACTCAACTTTCTCATCTTGAATTAGTATCTTTTGCTGCATAGGGTTAGGAGTAACAATGCTTTTCCAATGGACGAAATACTCTACATTCTCTTCTGAGAGAACAAATCCGTAACCTTTATTTTCATTAAACCATTTTACTATACCTTTCATTAGCCACCTCTTTTTATTTATTTATTACAAGTTAATACAAACTAACATCTAAGTCAATAAATATTAAATAATAATTAATAGTTAAGAATTAATTATGACTGATATGAAGAGTTTAACACAAAAGCACAAAACTACACAAAAACACAGAAGGTAAGACTTTCAGACAAACTATTCTGTTGAATCGTTGATTTATTGAATTGTTTAATCGGTTAAAAGTCCCCTTTAGGGGATTTAGGGGCTTCTTAAATCCTCAAAGGGGATAAATGGAAAATAATCAACAAAAAACGATCAAGCTAGTTAGGACTGTAAACTTAATAAATATTAAAGAAAGTCGGGATAATCCCACTATTCTTCAAAGCATTAATAAGGATTATAGCATTGAAAGTAATTAAGAACATGGTGCAATCTTTTAAATCTTTAAAGAACACTTTAGGTTTTACCACATACTCTTTCGGTTGTTTTAATAAGCTGAATTTAGGAAAGAAGCGTGGTACACTCTTTTTATAGTCCAGATATTCTTGACCCAACACTACTTCTAATTTCTTCTCTTCTCCTATAATCACAAAAGGGTAGTAGATAGCAAATGCCACAATGACAAAGGCTAAAACAGAGATAGTATCAGTGACTAAGCCGATTCCGATAGCTCCCAAAAGACTATATAAATAGAGAGGATTTCTGCTCATTGAATACGGTCCGTCTGAAACGACTTTTCTGTTTTTAAAGCCGGAAATATAAAATGCACACCAAATTCTTCCTAATGTTGCTGTGGTGCATAAGATTAAACCTATAACATCAACAATCTCTCCACCTAAACCGCCTACCTGATATTTTGGCTTGCCAAAGATCCAGCCAATTATCAATAAAATAAGTACTAACTTGGAAAAACGCGTCCTAAACTTCTTCATTTTTATAAAATCTTTATTCATATTTATCCCCTTTATGCCTTTTTTGACTTAAAGAGTAATGTTGGCAAGAAGTTTTTTAAATTTCTCATATTATTCATTATTAATGATTAAGTCCCGCCTGAATAGTTTGACTGTTTTTATTGATTCTTTCCTATTTATCCCTTACAGGGAAAGTTTGATTTTGGGTATCATACACAGGGTCAATTTTGCTTGAAGGCAAAATGAGACCCTGGGCTAATTTATATAATCCTTTCAGGATTTAAGAGATCTGCCGAATGGTATTAACCTATATGAATCGATTAAACAACTAAACAAATCAACAATTCAACATGCAATTAATTCGCGTTAATTCGTATTAATTCGTGCAAATTCGTGTGAAAGTCTTTCATTTGTCCAGTCCTAAATAGTTTTACTGTTTTTCCTTATTAATCCCCTTGAGTCTTCGCTAAAGCTTCGCCTTCACAGGTCAGGGCTTTAACCATTAAACAAATTTAAGTGTGAGGTCTTTCTTACTGGGATTGCGGACGCCCACGTTCGTATTAAATCTTTTTCCATCAAGGAGATAGAAATAAGATATGCTTCGGAAGGATAAGATTCCCCTTCGCTGAAGGGAAATGAATACGGATGTGGGCATCCGCAATCCCAGTTAAGAGGCTTCGTAGCAAATACCAACCAATTACAAATTAAACAAATCAAAGATTCAACATGCAATTAATTCGCGTTAATTCGTATTAATTCGTGTGAAAGTCTTTCATTATCTTGCATTATCAATTATTAATTATTAATTATAAATCATTATTTATCTGGACAACTTATCTCCCGCATAATATCTTTGTAAGAAAGGAGTTTATAATGACTTTTGATCAGATATATAAGATATTAGAAGCTCGGTTTAAAGAGTTTCCGACTCCTGTTGTTGATTTCATTGAAGCTCAGACAAAAGACCCGTTTAAGATTTTGGTTGCCACAATTCTAAGTGCCAGAACCAAAGATGAGACTACAACTAAAGTCGTAAAAGAGTTGTTTAAGGTTGTGCAGAAACCTCAAGATTTGTTAAATTACACTATTGCTGAATTGGAAGAAATGCTCTATCCGGTAGGCTTTTATAAGAATAAGGCACTCTATTTGAGTAAATTACCGGGGGTTTTGCAGGAAGAGTTTAATAATGAAATACCTGAAGAGATAGAAGAGCTGATAAAGCTACCTGGAGTAGGAAGAAAGACAGCCAACTTAGTGCGAGCTACTGCTTTTAACAAACCGGCAGTGTGTGTTGATGTGCATGTACATCGTATTTTCAACAGACTAGGGATGTTAATAACTAAAACTCCACTTGAGACTGAAATGACTCTTAGAAAAGAACTTCCGGTTAAGTATTGGATTCATTTCAACTCTTATTTTGTAGCTTTTGGTCAAGATTTGTGTACCCCACGCCGACCTAAATGTAGTGAATGTCCTATTTATGATGGTTGTTCCAGAATTGGGGTGAAAGTATCTAGATAAAAGAAAGGAACACTATCTTCAAGAAGAATAATGTTCCCGGGTTTATCTTATAAATTAATATTTACGTCGTAATCTTCAGAGAAGTCTTTTACGCTATGGTCATAGTAGATATTGCCAATAGGTAAGCTTCCTATATTGTCCAGTCTCTTGGTTTTATTTAGCTTATTGATAACATCACTAACAAAGATATGCAAATTGGTTAAATACGGAAAATCAGTGATAGGACGGTAGGGCATTTCAAATTTGCCGAGAATAACTTCAGGTTCGCGAGCTAAATAAGCTTCTAACACCTTGACGCGATATTCTATAGTTACTCTGACATTGTTGATTGTTAACACATCATTATCAAAATTCATTACAAAAGCATAAGTGTTATTCTTATTAATCACTTCACAGATACGAGGCATAAAACGTTTAAACAACTCAATTCTGTATTGATTCTCTATAGAGTTCATCTAGCTCCTCCCAAAGTCTTAAGTTTTAGAAATAATAGCTTAAACAACTCATAAAGCAAATACTAATTATGATAAACATAAATAGGGTAAAATCAAAATTGAGAGTCAACTAACTAGATTTTATAATTGAGAGAGATTGCAGAGTTTTCTAAAGTTGCAAAAAGAGCAGACAAAGTAGTTGGTTGTTTGAGGAAAATTCTCTTTAGGAATCGGGACATTGTCTTGAACACCTGCACAATAAGCATACATTTCTTGTGTCTCACTTTCTAATGTGGGATAGAATTCTGCCATCTCCGTAGCTGTGAAAGGTTCACCTATCTCTTGGTACTTAGGTAGAAGAAAGGTAAGAATTGGGTTAATCTGCTCAGGTTCTAAACCAAAAGTCATTTTTGCCCACACAGAATAAGCCAACATCTGTTTGCGATGTTTAGTAGCTGAATATCTTCCTGATTTCCAATCCAAAATGTAATATTCATTATTATGAGGAAACAGAAAATCAACTTTACAATAAGCTTTGAGATCGCCAAATCTTGTTTCACCATAACCACCCGGTTCAATAATCCAGTCATTCTTATTGTCGATTGCTTCTTGAATAATCCATTCTAACCTATTACTATTAAAGAAATTAACCACTGCTGTTTTCACTGCTGTATAAATAACTTCCAAATCAACTTTATCCAACGTCTTATAATAGACTTCTGAAAATACCTTGTTGTTACAGTAACTTTTCACCATAGTATAAATATGAGCAAAAAGCTTGTTTTTATCAATAGGGGCAGTAGTTTTAGTATATCTAACCAGGGCATCTCTGATTACATCGTGAATAATATTACCTGTTTCTAAAGGAATAGAGGTAAGCTTTTTAAGGTAGTTAATCTCTTCTAAAGGTATCTGATTATCGAATTTCCCGTAATAGGTGTAATAATAAGCTCTTTTACAGTTGGAGAAAGTCTCATACCGACTGGCAGACCAGCCAAGAATGGGAGTGAACTTGTAGCTAACCGGCATTTTCATTTATCTTATCTCCTTTTTGTTTCCAGAGTGCTGACAAACCCAACATCTCTTAGTTTTTGGTCTCTTTTTTTAAAAAGAGATCGCTAATAGATTTATTCAAACTCAAGCGCAGGTGTGTTTTTACACATCAAGTGCAGAGTTTGGATAAATATATAGCGACTTTAATAAATATGGAAAGACTTTATCAACAGCTTTAACTCTCAATCGCAGTTATGATTAATTCTAAGAACGAGTAGTACCAATCCCGATTCATCTCTTCTGAGTTATCTTTGCCATGAACAGACTTCCTACGATACACAGCTGCGGAAGCTATAGCTCGAAGTGAATAGATTATTTGCGAATAGAGATAATCCGGATCTAAATCTTGTTTAATAGTGCGATCTGCGATTCCCACTTTCAAGGCATCAACAACTATCATATAACCATCAACATTAATCTTTTTAAAGTTCACCATTAGTTTGCTATCTATCTTTTCTGGATTAATCTCACGATAATCAACATATTGTTGGTGATAAAGAACTTCAGGGTTACTTTTATAGAATTCAAAATAGGCTTTACCAAAGCGTTTTATCTTATCCAATCCTGTTTTGCCTTTCGCCATTTCTTGTTTTAGATATTCGTAGCGTTTTTGTAAGCCAATACTATACACCTCCATATACAAATCCTCTTTACTCCTAATATAAGTATAGAGTGTAGCTTTTGTATAGTCAGCTTCTTTGGCTACTTCATTGAGTGTTACATTCTCATAACCATGCTTATAGAAGAGCTTTTGGGCCACCTCTACAATAAACTCACGCCGAAGTTGGTACTCTAATTCTTTTCGCTTATTTCTAAATCCACTCATGTAAATCCTTTATTTCTTCTATTTATTATCGTTAGTACTAATATAATTACTTCTAGATAGTTGTCAATGAATTATACCAATGGTAAGATTTATTTTGAAGAATTATCCACGCATTTCATTAATTTCACCAAAAAGAAAAGAATTAAAGGGATTTTCAACAACCTCTGCTTCAGAATACGGGCTTCCGGATAAATTCATTGACAGTTATTTACTTCTAATATTTGCATGTTAAGATAGTTAAGCTATAATATAAGAAAATAGTTAAGGATAGGGAATAATAAATTATGCAACTACATCAAAGATTTATTGAAATAGCGAAGAAGTACCCTAATGACACAGCAATCATAGATGTTTCTGCAGGACAGAATATTACATATAATAAGCTACTATTAGCCGCGTTAGTTCTGGCTGAGAAGTATAAAAAGTTTCCAGAAAAGAATATCGGAGTAATGATTCCCACCTCATTTGGCTGTATAGTTACTACAATTGCTCTGTTGATGGCGAATAAAACACCGGTGATGATTAACTATTCTGTGGGAGCTATAGAGAACCTTCGTTATGCACAAGAGAAGTGTAATTTCAGCACTACTATCACTACTGCTAAGCTTCTGGATAAGCTAAAGTTAGAGCCTATTGAAGGAATGATCAATATTGAAACAATTCTCCAAGGCGTTAGCATGCTTGATAAGGTGAAAGGGGCTTCTCTTTCTAAGCTTCCAACCAAGTTAATGCAGAAGTTTATTCACATAGGAAGTGAAGAAGAGGTGGCTGTTATTCTGTTCACCAGTGGTTCTGAGAAACTTCCTAAGGCGGTTCAGTTGTGTCATAGGAACATTATGCACAACGTCATCGGCTTCTCCACGGTTCTTCCTGATATTAGAAGTGATATTTTCCTCGCCAACCTTCCGCTTTTTCATGTCTTTGGCATAACTGTTACTTTCTGGACTCCTCTTCTTTATGGTGGAAAGACTGTTACTGTTGCTAATCCATTAGACTATAAACTTATCTGCAAAACAGTTAAAAAGCATCAGATTACCCTAATGGTAGGTACTCCTACTTTCTATCACGGCTATCTTAAAAAGTCTGAACCGGGCGACTTTGCTTCTGTAAAAGTAGCTATTGCCGGTGCTGATAAACTGCCTCCACAGATTAGAGATGAATACCTCAAAATGCATAATTTAGAGCTATATGAAGGATACGGAGCTACAGAAACAAGTCCTGTGATTTGCACTAACTTCAAAGGTAACAACAAAGTAGGAACAGTGGGCAGACCTATGCCAGGCACGCAAGTCAAGATTGTTGATAGAGTTACCGGCAAAGAAGTCAAGGTTGGTGTTGAAGGTAAGATATTGGTAAAAGGTGATTTAGTTACTATTGGTTATTATAATGATTATGAAGAGACTTCCTTACGCATCCGTGATGGCTGGTATGATACCGGCGATATGGGCATTATTGATAAAGATGGCTTTGTAACTCACAGAGGCAGACTGAGAAGATTTGTCAAGATTGGTGGCGAGATGGTTTCACTAACTAAAGTAGAATCTGTCTTGGAAACCTTTTTACCTCCTGAAACACTCTGTTGTGTGGTAGATGTTCCTAACCTCAAGAAAGGTGCCGAAATTGTGGCTGCAGTTACGACAAAAGAGATTGAAACTAAACAAATTCACAAACATATGAAGAAAGAATTGCCGAGCTTAATGGTTCCTAAAGCTTATTATGTTCTGGAAGAACTGCCTTTGATGTCTTCAGGAAAAGTAGATTTCCGCAAAGTTGAAGAGATAATCAGAAAGCTTCATAATGAGAAGAATTAATAGTGAGATATAGTTTAATAATCTCGCTTTTGCTCCTAACCTCTTCCCTCTTCTCGCAAATAGAGTATGGTTATGGGAAAGCACGGCATTGGTTCTTCTTTCCCCTATTAGGCTACAGCAGTGAGACTTCCCTCTTCTATGGTGGCGTCGTAATCTATGATACTGCCGGAAATAACAAGAACTTTGATGGACAGTGGTCGAATGTAATTCAGCATTCACTTAATAACCAATTTCGTTATATTACCAAGGCTCAATTTGCTGTCGGAAATAACTATTCAACTTCACTTGCTTTAAGAACAAGAAACTGGCCTTCAACTATTTATGAATTTGGTAATGATAGTGATAAGAATTCTGAAACCGGCTACACTGCTAAAGAATACAGCTTTGAATTTGACTTTTATCGTCGCCTTTATCAACAGCTCTTTCTAGGTGTGAATGCTGAAATAGGGTATTTAGAAGTCTCTGATAGAGAATATAATGGGTATATTGACTGGGAGAATACTCTCGGAAATGATGGTGGAATGTTTAATGGACTGGGAACAGTGCTGAAATTAGATACCAGAAACCAGAATAATTACCCAACCAAAGGCTTGTATTATCGCTGTTCTTATCGAAATTATAGCCCCAAATGGGGAGCTGATTATGATTTTGGCATGACAGAGATAGATCTTAAAAACTACTTTTCAACTTCACCGAATCTCATCTTAGCCACTCACTTAGATGCTAAGCTTACTCACGGTGATGTGCCTTTCCAGCGCTTAGCCAAACTTGGAGATAGACTTCGCGGCTACTCTTCCAGCAGATTCATGGATAATCATAGAGTTGCAGCCAGAGCAGAATTAAGAATGTCACCTTTCTCTTATGGAATCTACACCCGTGCCGGTTTTATCCTCTTTGCTGAAGCAGGTAAAGTTACACACGAGATTTCTGAAATTAATCTGTCTGACCTTAAGTACTCTTATGGCACAGGCTTCAGATATCAGTTGACTAATTCTCCTGATAAGTTAAATATGCGCTTTGATCTGGCTTTCACGGAAGAAGGACACTCAATTAGTATTTCTGCATACGAAGAGTTTTAATAATCTCTTGACGAAATTACCCCCTTTTAGATTTGTTAATTTGATAAATAACTGAAATTAATTAGCCGAATTATTTATAAGGAGAATGCTTATGGCACCAAAATCCAAAAATGATAAATTAATCTTAAATGTAGTACCTTTAAGAAAAATGATACAAGTTCCCAAGATTGTTATCCCTATTTTAGTAGGAAGAAAACAAACTTTGGACGCTGTTAAAGATGCTATGGAAAATCACCAACCCATTCTCTGTATTCCTCAGAAAAATGATGAGGATTTCGCAGAGTATCCAACCGCCAGAGATCTCTATAGACATGGAACAATGTCCCTGATCACTCAAGATTTCTCACTTCCTGACGGGAATATAAGACTTCTTTGCGATGGCATGGAAATGGTGAAAGTAAAACGCTTCTTCCAAACTGCCAACTTCTTGAAAGCAGAAGTGGAGATTATTGAAAAAGTAATCGAAGATGTTGACTTCGACCTCTTAGAAGCCTATCTTAGAAACCTAAAGACCTCGTTTAAAAGCTATGTAAAACTTAATAATAGAATCCCTGATGAACTTATTCAAGCTGTTGATATAATTGAAGATAAAGATGAGTTATTCTACTTCTGTCTTAACTATGTTGATCTCAGAAGCAGTACCAAACAAGCTATCTTCCAACATTTAGACTTCATCAAAGGGATAAAAAGTCTGATTCTTTATATTAACAAAGAATCTGAAATTATCCGACTCGAAAGAGGGATAGAAAATGAAGTAAGATCAAGTTTAAGCAAAATTCAGAAAGAGTATTTTCTTAATGAACAGTTAAAACAGATTCATAAAGAGCTGGGGATTGCTGAAGATAGCGATGCTGACTTGATAAACCTTAAAAAGAGAATCAAAGAGACTCCGCTCTCCAAAGATGCCCGTGAGAAAGTAGAAGAGGAGTTTAAAAAATTAAGCAGAATTAATCCTCAATCTCAAGAACATACTGTTTTGCTGAACTATATCACTTGGGTACTTGATTTACCATGGGAACCCAACACCGATGTGGAAGTTTCTATTGCTAATTCAGAAGCTATTCTTAACCGTGATCACTATGGACTTAAAGATGTGAAAGAGAGAATCTTAGAGTATATAGCTGTAATGCAGATTAGCAACGGAGTCAAAGGGCAAATCATCTGTTTTTCAGGACCTCCCGGCGTAGGAAAAACATCATTAGGTAAATCTATTGCTGCCTCGCTTGGTCGTGATTTTATCAGAATTTCCCTCGGTGGAGTTCATGATGAAGCCGAAATCAGAGGTCATAGAAGAACCTATGTAGGTGCAATTCCGGGGATTATTATGCAATCAATGAAGAAAGCTAAATCGACTAATCCACTGATTATGATGGACGAAATCGATAAGCTTAGTTCAGATTTCCGTGGAGACCCCGCCTCAGCTCTCTTAGAAGTGCTTGATCCGGAACAAAACTCTCACTTCCGTGACCACTATATTGATATTGAATATGACCTCTCTAAAGTAGTTTTTATCACTACCGCGAACAATATTAACACTATTCCACGTCCGCTATTAGACAGAATGGAGCTGATTGAGCTTCCCGGTTATACAGAGTATGAGAAAGTTAATATTGCAAAGGATCATCTTATCCCGCGTCAATTAGAAGAACATGGGATTGCAAAACTCATTAAAGTAAACTTCTCCGATGATATTATTCATCATATAATAAAGTTCTACACTCGTGAATCAGGGGTGAGAAACTTAGAGAGAACTATTGCCAAGATATTTAGGAAAGTCATTAAAGACCACCTTAAAGGTGATATAAAGAAGAGCGTAACACTGAATCTCAAGTATATTAAGAAGTATCTCGGAGTGGAGAAATACTCGCACTCAGAGACTAATAAAACAAGCAGAGTTGGTGTGGTTAATGGGCTTGCCTGGACTGCTGTCGGTGGTGAAACTCTGACAATTGAAGTTGTTAAACTACCGGGAGAAGGCAAAGTAAGTCTGACTGGTCAACTTGGTGATGTGATGAAAGAATCTGCCCAAGCTGCTGTTAGTTTTGCCAGACTTCACGCTGAAGAGTATGGCATAAAACCAGATTTCTATAAAACCACTGATCTTCATCTCCATATTCCTGAAGGAGCTGTGCCTAAAGATGGACCTTCAGCAGGTGTTACCATGGCGACTGCTATCATCTCTGTTCTAAGTGGTATTAAAGCAAGGCATGATCTTGCCATGACAGGTGAAATTACACTTTCCGGCGACGTTCTGCCTATTGGTGGACTTCCCGAGAAGCTAATCGCTGCCAAAAGAGAAGGTATTTTCCATATTCTTATTCCTCAAAAGAATGTGAAAGATTTAGAAGAAATAAGTGATGAAATTAAGTCAGGCTTAACTCTCACTCCTGTTTCTACTATCTCAGAAGTACTTAATCTCGCACTGCTTAAAGAGCCTAAATAGATGGATTTCAAAATAGTTGAACACTCTTCTTTGCCTGATAAGACCATAAATCTGATAGTCAAGAT
>Ga0265294_10010046_pt1 | contig 10822 bp, 8 predicted proteins | sample MunlanPumphouse3_FD_192504 | JGI IMG/M metagenome (GOLD analysis project Ga0265294, IMG submission 192504) | Groundwater microbial communities from a municipal landfill in Southern Ontario, Canada - Pumphouse #3 | ecosystem: Environmental > Aquatic > Deep subsurface > Groundwater | place...
GTATCAGTTAAAATGCCAAGATAGAGAGCTTCCGCAATAGTTTGATTGATTTTAAGATGATTTCCGGCGATTAAATCAGCGACTAATTCACATGTCGAATTAGCTTCTTCATTAACAACTTGTTCACCTTCAACAAAGGAACCTGTATCAACATGATGGTCAATTTTCACCCAAGCTAAAGCCTCTTTAACTCTTTGATCTTCCATTCGCGAAATGTCGTTAGCATCGACGAGAATAGCTAATGAGTTTTTGATTATTTCATCACTAACATCGTCTAGTTTTCCCAATCGATCAAAAAAGGCTCGATATCCTGTTCCGACCGCATAAACATTCTTATGAGGAAATGACAATCTCAATGTATTGCGAAGAGCAATTTCTGCTCCATAACAATCCCCATCAGGATTGATATGACCAAAGATAACAATGGAATCAAAATTATTTATTTGGGTAATAATTTTCTCAAACATTATAGAGTGTCTGCTTCCTCTTCTTCAGTTGATTCGGTAGAAGGTGAGTCATCTTCGATTTTCTTCTCATCGAAAACTTCGTTATATTCCTTCTCTTCAACTTCTTCTTCTTCGTCATCATCAGCCGCTTCAACATCACTATAGACATCTTTCATGTCAATATGAACTTTGTCGAAAGTGTGGCGACTTCGTAAATCCCAAGTATTTTCACCGAGAGTTACAAAGCGTCCATCGAGCATAAGATTGGTATAGAAACGGCTAATCTTTTTATCAGCCTCTTCTTTAGACAATTCGGCTTCCTTGGCGACATATTCGCATATTTGAGCGAATGTAACGGGCTCTTTTTGCTTACTGATGAATTCATAAGTAAGATCTAAAAATGATTTTGGCATATTTTTCTCCTTCTCCTTTTACATTTTTTCTGGAGCACTAACGCCCACTAAACTGAGAGCGTTTTTTAAAACTTGCTTGCTCGCTAAGCACAATGCTAAACGAGACATACTGACATCAAGATGTTCAGTATCTATTACTCTACATTCGGTATAGAAATGGTGAATACATTCCGCCAAATCATGGATGTAGTTTGTAATCTTATAAGGGGCTCTTTCCTTAGCAGCTTCCAACACAGCGGAAGGAAAAGAAACTAAATGTTTTAATAAAGCCATTTCACTTTCTTTTTCCAATTGAGAAGCTTCGATATCAAACGCGATGTTGTGGCCTTGCTCAAGAATGGAGCATAGACGAGCATGAGCGTATTGAGCATAATATACTGGATTATTGGAACTCTGTTCAACGGCTAGATCCATATCAAAATCTAGATGGCCACTTGCGGCGCGCATAGCGAATAAATAACGAGTTGAATCAACGCCAACTTCTTCAAATAGTTCACGCAAAGTAATAGCGTTTCCGGTGCGCTTTGAAGCTTTCATTTCTTGACCATCTTTGATGATGCGAACCATTTGGATGAGTTCAACCTCCAATGTATCAGCTGAATAACCATGCATCATCAAGGCGCTTTTCATTCGATTGATATAGCCATGGTGATCAGCTCCTAAAACATCAATCAATAAATCGAATCCACGAGATTTCTTATTAACATGATAAACAACATCAGGAATGAAATAAGTGTAATCACCATTGCTCTTTTGAATAACCCGATCTTTATCATCAAGATAATCGCTAGTCTTAAGAACTAAAGCTTTACCGTCCTGATAAATATGTGGTTTCAAAAATTCAATTTCTTTTTCGACCGCCTCATTGCTTCTGATTTTTAATTCGCTTGAAAAAACATCAAAAGCGACTCCGAAATCTTTCAAATCTTTTTTAATCTTTTCGAGTTCAAGGAAAGTACCTCTCTCTCTAAAGAAAGAAATAGGGTCACTCATCTTTAAGACGTCTTTTCCGTCTTCGTTTAAAATAGTGGTCGCAATAGTTTTAACATCTTCACCATAATACCCATCTTGTGGCATTTCAAAAGGCAAACCAAGTTGCTCTTTGTAACGGGCTTCAATTGATTCCGCTAGATGAAGAATCTGACTGCCGGCATCGTTGATGTAATACTCACGAGTGACATCGTATCCCGCAAAGGAAAGGATGCGGCAAATCGAGTCGCCGATGGCGGCGCCACGAGCGTGACCAACATGCAAATCACCAGTGGGATTAGCGCTGACAAATTCGACATTGATTTTAAAATTTTTCTTTTCGCCTTTACCGAAATTATCGCCGTCTTCAATAATTTTTTTGACAATTGCTTGAAGCGAATCGTTTTTGATAAAAAAGTTGATAAAACCTGGTCCAGCAATTTCAATATTTTCAATGCCTTCCATATCAATATTTTTAATAATATCATTAGCGATATCACGAGGAGATTTATTAAATAGACGGCAATTTTTCATGGCAATATTAGTAGCGTAATCGCCATGGGAAACATCACGACTGTGTTCGATAACAATGTCGCTAAGATTAATATTCTTTCCTAATTTTGAGAAAGCTTTTTGCAGTTTGAGTTTTAAATTTTGTTCAATATTCATATTCTAAACACTTAATTATACTTATACATTTGTATAAGGCAAGCTTATTTTTCCAACAAAAGAACAATCGATTCGGCTTTAACGGCCTTTTTTTGTCCAATTGCATCTAGCTTTTCGTTCGTTTCCGCTTTGATTGAAACATTGGTTATGTCAGTTTTCAAAAGACGAGCAACATTAAGTCGTATTATAGATTTATAGGCACTGATTTTGGGTTCTTCTAGATGGATAGTGATATCGATATTGCCAATCTTGTACTGTTTTTCATTCATTATTTCATAAATTCGATTAAGGATAAGGGAACTACTCATACCTTCTGTTTTTTGATCATTATCAGGGAAATATTCACCGATATCACCGAGAGCCAAAGCTCCTAAAATTGAATCAGCAACGGCATGATAAACAACATCACCATCAGAATGAGCGAGTTCACCATATGGAGCAGGAACAATAACACCCGCTAAAATCAATGGACGATTCTCAATTAATTGATGAATATCACTAGCAAAACCTATTCTCATCTTATTTCTTTCCTGACACATTAAATTTAAAAAACATGATATCTCCATCTTGTGGATAATAACTTTTTCCTTGCGTTTTCAATTTGCCCGCATCTTTGACAGCGCTTTCACTTCCAAGGGTGTGGATATCTTCATAACGATAAACTTCAGCGCAAATAAATCCCCTTTGAAAATCAGTATGAATAATACCAGCACATTCCGGAGCAGACATCCCGTTTTTAAAGGTCCAAGCTCGACACTCATCGCTTCCGACAGTAAAGAAAGTGGAGAGATTTAATAGTTTATAAGTTGCTTTAATAACTCGCGAAAGTCCTGATTCTTGAACATTGAGTTCTTCTAAAAATGACAGTTGTTCTTCCTTTGGAAGATTAGATAATTCACTTTCAATTTCACAAGAAACAGGAATGACTTCATTCTCTTCTTCATGAGCGCGCTTCACCACTTCTTGATAGAATTTTGAATTATTGAGATTGCTTAAGTCAGTTTCGCTGACATTAGCGACATAAAGAATGGGTTTCTTTGTTAAGAGATGATAATTATTTTTGCAAAATATTTCTTGTTCTTCAGAAAAATTCACCATGCGAGCTGGTTGACCCTTTTCCAAAGATTCCTTTAGCAAAGACAAAATGCTCATTTCGAAAATAGAATCCTTATCTTTCATAATACGGGCTTTGTTTTCGATTTTCTCAATTCTCTTTATGACCGTATCATAATCAGCCATAACGAGTTCCAGATTGATAACATCAATATCGCGTATTGGATCAACACTGCCTTCGACATGAATAATATCAGGGTTCTCAAAGCAACGAACAACTTCAACAATGGCATCGCATTCACGAATGTGAGCTAAAAATTGATTGCCAAGTCCTTCGCCTTTTGAGGCGCCACGAACTAATCCAGCAATATCATAAAATTCCATTGTGGCGGCTATTTTTCTTAATGGTTTAAATAAATTGGTGAGAAAATCAAGTCTCTCATCAGGAACGGCAACCACTCCTGTGTTTGGATTGATGGTCGCAAACGGATAATTTGCGGCTTCGACATGAGAATTAGTGATAGCGTTAAAAAGCGTTGATTTTCCAACGTTTGGTAGTCCCACAATTCCTGCTTTTAAACCCATAATGATAATACCTACATTTAGCGTGTATATTATATACGCGCATTAGGAAAAAACAAAGTCATGTTTACCTTTCTATAGCAACAAGAGGGGATAATGAAGAAATATTTTTCCCGATAAAGAGTGTGGAAATAAAAGATATTAAGAGTGCGAGCATAAACATCCATAAAAATGAAATGGGATTAAATGAAAAAAGCCATGAAGAATCCAAAAAATGAGCAATTTCAAAAGAGATGAATCCATTGATAATAAATAATTCCAAACTTGAAATCACAAAAGAGATAAAACATGTTATAACATTGTTTACATAAAGGAACTTTTTCGCCTCTTTTTTATTTACACCAAGACAGCGAGCCAGTCCGATGTCTTTTTGATTTTCAAAAATATAGAGGTGATTGCAAATCGCCAAGAGCAATATAGAGATTAAAAAGGCAACTGAAGAGAATAAAGTGATGATTATCTGCAAATAAAAACACATCTCATTGATACTTTCATTGATATCAGCCATCGGATTAATGATGACATAATTAGGAAAAGCTTGTGACAATTGGCGAACAGTTTCATCACTTTTTGATCTATTTACAACATCAAATGACATAGTCGTAATTCCTAAATCAAAGATGCTAATTCCGAGACGCGATTGAAAGAAACCTATTGTCCAATATGAATCATGGTAGATAATATTTTTGGGCGAATCAATCACACCAACAACCTTAATAATTTGATAAGAAAAATCACGAATCGTTTTTCCGTCATTATTCACTCTTTCGCGGGTCGTAAAAGCTATGTATAGATTTTTATTTAAAACGCTTAAACTATCAAATAATTGTAAAGCCATTCCACTGGAGATAGCAATTTCATCAAGATTTTCAGGATTTCTTCCTTTCATAATTTTTCCTTGAAGCGGTTGAAACGAAACACCATGATTAATGTTTTGTGCATAATGTCCAGATAAGACATCATGAGGAAGTTCAATTGATCCACTTGCTGATGCATCAAGTGTCGAAATTGTATCAATAGTGGCGTTTAATGAATCTTGACTAAAAGAGAAGTAAATGGGGCGAGCAAAACCAATCATCAATGAAGTTGGAAAAGCCACATATGAACCAGATGAGGCATAAACTATGTCATTGATGTTAGAGGAAGCATCAAGAAAAAATGAAGCATACCTCAAAGGAAATGATTTTATTGTTTTGGCAAAAAATAGAACTCGGCTTCTTTGCGAGATCGGAACATCTTTATATAGCCATGGAAAGTAAGTTAGATTGCCAATTTCGAGAAGATATGAATCTAGTGTCGGTGAAAAATAGGCATGGTGAATAAATTCATCTGGATTTCCATATGTTTGAAAATAATAGATTTTTCTCATCGTCCAAGGAGGTGTGCCTATTTCATCTAATGAATCGATAACGGGGAAGCGCATCATTGTTTCAAACATATACTCATTCCATAGGTGATCACTATGATAAATTCCTGGTTGACTCTCTAAAATAAAACCTTTCATTGAAATTAGTTGCTGATCCGTATATTGCCAGTCATAATTGGCAAAATCAAAGTAGAACGGCACTGTTTTTGTTAATAAATAGTTTGATAAAGATGAGACGGTTCTTTCAATTTTCAGAGAATAACAAATATCTTCAATCATTTTAATGGTTAAACCAAAAACAACTTCATCATCGGCTAGATTGCTAATATCTTGAGGATAAATATCGCCGTGATCTAAATCGAGCCATTGAAATTCGCTTATACTTCGCGCGCTAATTCCGTCAATTTCATAGTGATATGGATTATCGGCCACAACCAATTCATTATGATCTTTGAACATACTTTCAAAACTATTATAGTAGGTTACTCCAATGTCTTGGATATATGGAGCAAATTCTTTCGCAATTGTCGATGCTTCATAATAACTACCCGCATATCTACCATATAATGATGGGGTTGTATCTTTTAAGGAAATCATAATCTTTTCTTCACCCATCAAAGATGAATATGAGGCTTTAATGTTTGCGGAAATTGAAGTAGATAAGCAGAAGGAAATTCCAATTCCAATTAAACCAAATGATGTGACAATTTCAGTAATGATATTTCGCCATGGTCTCTGCTTTATTAGTGATAAGGAATGATGCACGAGAAAGGAAAAAGGAATGGATGATTTTTTATTTGTGCTTCTATTTTTACAAATCGGTAAATACTGGCTATGTTGGTGTTTATTTTGGTGACGGATTTGGCAAATTCGACCATCTTTCATTTCCACTATCTGATCAGCATATCTATTCATCAAAGTTTGATCGTGAGAAACGATAACGACTAATGATTTTAAAGAAATTATTCCCAAAATAGTCATGATATCTTCAGCGTTTTTACTATCTAAACTACCAGTTGGTTCATCAGCTAATATGATTTTTGGTTCATTGATTAAGGCTCGGGCAATTGCCACTCTTTGCTTTTCTCCACCACTCATTTTTTTAACGAGTTGTAAACTCTGATTTTTAAGACCGACAATGTTCATTAAATCTTGGCATTTTCTTCTTTTTCGATATTTCTTCTCATTGCTCATGATTTCAAGTGGAAGAAGTATATTTTGCATCACTGTTTCATTTTCATAGAGTTTAAAATCTTGGTAGACAAAGCCAATATTTTTTAAGCGATATTCATCTTTATTATTTGCTTTCAATGTTTTCAAGCGTTGACTATCGATATATATTTCACCTTCGTAGTCAATTAATCCGGATAAGCAATTCAATAGTGTTGTCTTTCCACATCCGGACGGACCCACAATCGCCACTAAACCATATCGTGGCAATTGGAGATTAATGTCTTTAATCACAGGATTATCTTGGTAAGATTTGGTCAATTTTTCAATATTAATCATTCGTCTGATAATTCCTTTTTCAAGGCAACTTTTTTAGACATTAGAATCGGTAAAATGGTCGAAACAAAGCAAATGAAAAAAGTGCCGATGATGAAGAGAAGAGGAAATAATAAAGGAATATTACAATAGGTCCGAAAAGGAAGAACAATCATCTCTTCAAAAGATGTCCATCTCTTGAGAATAAAATTAATAATCAGTGCCAAAGGAGAAGATAAAATAAAAGCGATTGATAAACTAATCAATCCCACAATTGTGCTTTCATTTAAATAAAGATTAATTAAGTCTTCTTTTGAAGCTCCCAAGCATGATAATATAGCACTTTGTTTTTTATCTTCTGAGTAAGAAGCAAAAGTGATAATTCCCAAAATTAAAGCAGTCCCCATTAATACTAAAATTAGAAAAACTTCCATTCCGGCCGTCGCGGCGTGAATGAGATTTAGTAAGGCATTAGAAATAATGAGAGATGGACAAGTTATTTTTAATGGTTCCTCAAGTAGATCGATATCATTTTGTATCGCCTTGATATGACTTATATCTTTCATGAAAAGACGATAAGAATATGATGATAAACTCTCCGTGTCACCACTTGCTATAACCGCATCCGACCATGTTATCTCTCTATGTAAATAGTTTGATAAATTTGGGAGATCTAAAAGTGACAAGTAATCATGCAAGGCTCGATAGGAATAATAAATTTTGGGAGTAGCTAAAAAATCTAGTTCTTCACAAACTCCTAAAATTGCGAGATTTTTTTCATAAACAAAATGATCTGAGATACTCGGATGTATTTCATCGTCAGCATAATAATGATAATCAAAAGTTGATGTAACACTAATTGCTGATGTTTGTTTCTTTTCTAACAGCTCCCAGGCTTTTTCGTTTACTATCACCTCCCCAATATTGTCTTGAGAGGGAAGGCGCCCAGAAATAATCAATGATTTATCAAAAACATTCTCAACAAATGAATAGACGGGAACATAGGAAAAATTATCCAGTATATTGTCATCGGCAGAGAATGTGATGTTCGCTAATAAGGCATCATAGTTTTGTTCGATGTAATAATTCATTAATAAAGGGGATATCTCCTTTATTTCATTTTTTGACGGTCTCAGTGTTTGAACCAACGAAAGAGGTGAACCTTCGATATCTTTCTTTATCTCTTTGGAAAGAGTGAGAGATCCATAATCGAAATGTTTCATCGTTTCATGATTAATTGAATTGGACGCGCCATTCGAAAAACCAACAATCAGCATGCTTGATGATAAGCCAATGATTAATGATGAGATAGCAATAATATTTCTTTTTCGGCGACCTAGGAAATTGGTTTTCGTTATTTTATTTATCCAGACATTATTAGTCTTTTTTGTTCGCTCTTTAACCAAAGGCGTACCATTGTTTTCCTCAATGATAATTTTATTATCAATTAATCTCCCATCTTTAATGGTGATGATGCGATCAGCATATTGACGGACTAATTCATTATTATGTGAAACGAGCAAAACTAGTCTAGTTTGACTCGCATTTTTTAACATTTTCATCACAATATGAGAATTTTGGCTATCAAGAGCGCCTGTTGGCTCGTCGGCTAAAACAATTTTTGGATTATTAATTAAAGAGCGTAAAATAGCTACTCTTTGTTTTTCGCCACCACTTAGATTGCAACATTTTCGTTCATAGAGATTCGAAGAAAAATTGATACCTTCTAATAATAAAAGAGCATCTTCTTTGGCGCTTTTGTATTTTTCCCCGCTGATAAGCATCGGCAACATAATATTAAAGAGAACCGATTCTTTTTCTAAAAGATGATAATGTTGAAAAATAATTCCGCTATCTTTATTGCGGTATTGTCGCTTTCGTTGAGATTTGAAACGAGTGATGTCATGGTTATTTAAATAGATATTTCCTGAATCAGGGCGATCCAATAAACCCACCATATTGAGAAGAGTGGATTTGCCACTTCCCGATTTACCATTGATGGCTACTAAGCCAGAAGATGGCAAAACAATAGAAAAATTAGCCAAGGCGTAGCGTTTTTCTTGCTCATGAATGAAATAAGTTTTATTAAGATTATGCAATTCAAGAAATGACACAAAAAACCTCCTAAATAAAAGGAGGTCAACAATCGCAATAAATGAGAATTTATTTTAGAAAATAAGAGAGGACATAGTAAGCGATATTTAATCCCGCTGCTGAGGGGACCATCATCATTGAGTTAAGATGAGTGCCATCTTTAGTTGGCATTTCTTTTGACATTGCTACCATGATTTGATTGGTTTCAAATCCAGCTTTTCGCAATTCATAACGATATTTTTTTGCTAGTGGATCCATTGTTGTTTTATCTAATCGCGTAATAATGACTTTGGAAGGATCAAGGCGATTTGCCATTCCCAAGGAAACAATGAGAGGAATATTTTTGCTTAGAGCATATTTTGATAATGCAACCTTAGCAGGTACATCATCGATAGCGTCAACAATGAAATCAATCTTAAATTCATCAAAAACATGGCAATTCTCGCTTGTTATTCGCAGATTGATGATAGAAATGTCGGCTTCACTATTAATTGATAAAACACGATCTTTTGCCACGCTGACTTTATCTTCACCTTGACGACTCGTGGTATAGATTATTTGACGATTCATATTGGAAGAATTAACAACATCGTCATCGACGAGAAGAAAATGTTGAAAGCCACTTCTCGCGAGAGTTTCAAGAGCGGTGCCACCCACTCCCCCTAATCCTACGATAGCAATTCTCTTACTTTGAATAGTGTGAAAATTATCTTCACCGATTAAACCGACTGTTCTCTGATATTGTTCATTTTCCATTTTTTATAATTGCCTTTACTAATTCTTCTCCGGAAATAAATTCTTGACTATCAAATTGATGCTTAAAAAAAGTCACTTGTCGTTTAGCGTAATTTCGCGTTCTTTGTTTGATGAGATCTCGGCACTCATTTAGAGACATTTTATGAGCTAGATAATCAATGACTTCCTTATAACCAATCGCTTGAGAAGCAGTGAGAGAAAGATGATATTTTACTAATAAATCTTCCACTTCTTTAACGAGTCCAAGATCAAACATTTCATCCACTCTTTTGTTAATATTCTCATAAAGCTCAACTCGTGGAGGATTAATGAAATAAATACTCACATCAGGATAGATAATCTTATGTTCTTGTTTTTGAATATTTTCACTTTTATTTTTTCGATTGGTACGAGCAATGGAAATGGCGCGAATGACTCTTTTACGATTATTAGGATGAAGACTTGATAAAGATTTTTCATCGAGAGATGTTAGTAAATCCCACAATTCTTGATTCGATAAATGATCTAAATCACTCGTATCATCTGGTTCGTGATCTTCGAAATTATAATCATAGAGAGAAGCGCGAATATATAAACCCGTTCCCCCCACGACGATAATATTTGTATATCTCTTTTTTAAAGAATCAATTGTTTGACGAAACAACTGTTGGTATTCCTTGACGGAAAAAGATTGGTCAGGGGAAATAATATCTAGTAAAAAGTGATTTGAATATTCCGGATTTTGAGAGGATATTTTTGCAGTTCCAATATTCATGTCGCGATAAATTTGAAAAGCGTCAGCGTTAATGATGGGAGCATGTAGAAAAGCCGCTAATTGCAAAGAGGCTTGGGTTTTTCCACTTCCAGTTGGCCCACAAATCACATAAATCATGAATATAATATAGCACAAAGAAAAGACGAATATCGCTATTCGTCAATGATATTTTTAATTGTCTCTAAGATAAGATATGCTTCCTCTTTTGCGGCATTATAATTTACCACGAGAGGAT
>Ga0265294_10010047_pt1 | contig 10821 bp, 11 predicted proteins | sample MunlanPumphouse3_FD_192504 | JGI IMG/M metagenome (GOLD analysis project Ga0265294, IMG submission 192504) | Groundwater microbial communities from a municipal landfill in Southern Ontario, Canada - Pumphouse #3 | ecosystem: Environmental > Aquatic > Deep subsurface > Groundwater | place...
TTTGCCTTTGTTTTCACCCATGTAATTTGTCCTCCTTTCATATGGATGGCAAGAGGCAATTACATTATATAGGAAAGACTAAATGCGACTTTCGATTATAAAGTTGCGTTTAGTTTTTCAATTGGGGTAATTTTTAATTCGGTATTTTTAATTCGAAAATGATTAATAAAATCTTGAAATGCTTAAATAAATAAGCGATAATGAAACCAACACGAGGTATAACCAAAATGAAAATGTTCGATCTCAAAAGAGTTGTTTTGGGCTTGTCTAAGCCTGAAATCAATTCTTTAGTCAACCCCATCGAAATGTATCGAGGCAAAACTCTTTACGTCGAAAAACTCAAAAAGTTGGAGAAATTACAAGACATTGCTCATCGCAGCGGCGTGATTGCTTCTTGCGCGTTAGGCAATGTTTTTATTTCGGAATCGCAAGAGAAAGATCTTTTTGAGCGCAAAAAAATTCCTGTTTCTTTTCAAGAACACATGGTAAAAGGCTACGCTGAGGCCTCCAAATTAATCGACAAAGTCTACAAATATCAACCCTTTGATCGTTCCTTCATCAGCACTCTTCATTACTATATGTATAAGGATTATAATCCTGAATTTGGTGGTAAATTTAAGGACACCCAGAATTATATTCAAGAAATTTTGAGCGACGGAACTTATCGGACTTTATTTGTTCCTGCTGCTCCAGAAGAAGTTATTGCTTTACTCGATAATTTAATTTATCAATTCAATGAATGCGTCGCTGATGAGCAGTGCAATAAACTGGTTTTAATCTGCTGCTTCTTACTCGACTTTATGTGCATTCATCCCTATAACCACGGCAATGGGCGCCTCTCTCGACTTATCTTCCATTTCTTATTAAAAAAATATGGCTATGAAGTTGATGACTATTTCTCTTTGTCCTATCTCATTCGTCAAAAGATTGGTGGTTATATCGATGCTTTTGGCACTTCCTGCGATGGATGGAGCGAGAATGAAAATGACTATACGCAATATGTGACATTCTTACTAAAGATCATTCTTGAGGGATATCACAAACTTGAATACATTAATTAAATTAATAATCTCAATGTGACCGCGGAAGAAAAAGTTTTGCGAATTGTCATCGATAGTTCGACTCCTATTAATAAGAGTGTTATTCAAAATGTTCTTTATGGATCGAGCGGTGCGACAATTGAAAAGGCTCTTGCTAAATTGGTACGAGAAAATCGCATTCAGCTTATTACCAAAGGTCGTTATAGCAAATATTTTAGAGTTTAAAGAAAGGAATTATATTTATGTTTGATCCAAAAAATATTCGAAACATCGTCTTAATGGGGCATCAAGGAAGTGGCAAAACTTCATTGGTGGAATCTCTTTTATTGACTTGTGGAGCAATCCCAGCGAAAGGAGAAGTTGAACGGAAAAATACCGTGAGTGATTACACTCCTGAAGAACAGAAAAAAGGTACTTCTATTCAAACCGCGATTATTCCTTTAAATTATCAAGATTATAAAATCAATATTCTCGATATTCCTGGCAATGATGATTTTATCTCTGAAGTTATTGGAGTAACCCGCTTTGTGAAAGGAGCTGTCCTAGTTGTTGATGCAAGTGTGGGTGTTCAAGTTGGAACAATAAAACACTGGAATCAATTAAAAAGACGCGGCATTCCAACCTTTATTTTTGTCAATAAAATGGATAAGGAAGGGGTTGATTTTGATGAATTGCTCGCCTCTATTCGTGAACAACTTGGCAATGAAGCTATTCCATTTTCTTATCCTTTAGGGCATGACAATAATTTTGATGGCTTTGTTAATGTTATTAATTTAAAGGCTGTTAAATATAATGGCAGTGAATGTGTTGATGCGGAAATATATGAAGATAAGAAAGCAAAAGTTTTTGAACTTCATAATACCATCGTTGAAGAAGTAGCAAAAACCGATGACTCATTATTAGAAAAATTCTTTAATGGTGAGACTTTCTCAGATGAAGAAATACGTAATTCTTTGCGTAAAGGAGTTATGTCAGGAAACTTAGTTCCTGTTCTAGTTGGTAGTGCTCTTAAAAATGTCGGAGTTAAAACTCTCTTAGATATGTTTATTGATTATCTTCCTGCTCCTAGCGATTTAAAGCCTTATGAAGCTCTTGATGAAAACGGTAAAGAAGTGACTCGTTCAACCACTCTTGAAGAACCATTCTCAGCTTATGTTTTTAAAACGATTGTCGATCCCTATTCTGGAGTAATCAATTTAGTTAAAATTAATTCTGGTGTTCTCCATAGTGGTGATGATGTATCCGTTAATGGCAATATTCAACGCGTCAGTATGCTTTTCTCCATGTGCGGTAAAAAAATGGATTCTATTCAAGAAGTTGGCGCAGGTGATATCGCGGCGATTACTCGTTTAGAAAGTGTCTCCTCTGGCATGACTCTTTCCTCTCCTAAATCAGTCATTAATTATAAGCCAGTGAAGTATCCGACGGCGGTTATCTTCAAAGCTATTGAATTAAAGAATAAGAACGATGAATCTAAAATTGGTCCGGCTTTGACAAAAATTCAATTAGAAGATCCGTGCTTAGAAGTTAAACGCAATAATGAAACCAAACAATTATTACTCGGTGGTGTCTCGAATTCTCATATTGACTTTATCCTTGGCAAATTGAAAGATACCTACAAGATTGAAGTCAATGTTCAACCTATGCGCATCGTCTATCGCGAATCAATCAAGAAAGTTGGACAAGCGATTGGTCGCTACGTCAAACAATCTGGTGGCAGTGGTTTCTATGGTGTTGTCGATATGCGCTTTGAACCCGCTCCCGAAAACATTTTCACGGAAGAAGTTTTTGGTGGATCTGTTCCAAAGAACTATTTCCCCGCTGTCGAAAAAGGCTTCTTTGAAGCCATTAAATCTGGTCCTTTAGCTGGATTTCCTGTCATCGGTGTTAAAGCCATTCTTGTCGATGGCAAATATCATCCAGTCGATAGCAATGAACAAGCCTTTAAAATGGCGGCTATTCTCGCCTTTAAAGAAGCTTATCCGAAGTGTTCACCCATAATTCTTGAGCCTATCATGCGCATCAAGGTGCACATTGAAAGTCGCTATACAGGCGATGTTCTCTCCGATCTCAATACTCGTCGTGCCAAAGTTCAAAACATCGAAGAAGGAGAACATGGTATGCAAGAGATTGAAGCCTTGGTTCCAGAGGCGGAGATTATCGACTATGCCACGCAATTAAAATCTATCACTCAAGCTTCTGGCTACTTCAATCGAACCTTTGAAGATTACGAAGAAGTTCCTGAGTATCTAAAAGAAAAAGTTATCAAAAATAATAAAATTGAAGAATGATTTAACAATTGCAAAAAGGCTCCCTTTGCGATAGGGAGCTTTTTATTGTCTAAAAGACAAATAAACGATAAGATAATTTTATGAAACTTCTCGCCTCTTTAAAAGATGATCAATATTCTTTTACTTATACTGACCATGTGCGTTTAATTGCGCGTGGAGTAGTTTATAATGAGAAAAAGGAAATTGCCCTTATCAAACTTCATGGCCAGGATAAATTTGGCGATCGCAATTATTATGAATTACCCGGTGGTGGTGTCAAAGACACCGAGACTAATGATGAAGCGTTTGTACGCGAAATCATTGAGGAAGTAGGCTGGAAAGTTACAATTATCGCTGAGTTAGGTGAGGTTGACGATTTTTATAATCTCATTCATCGCGAGAATCATAATTTTTATTTTCTCGGTTCTTGTCTTTCTTTTGTGGGTACAAAATTAGATGATTATGAGAAAACAATCATGGAAAAAGTTATTTGGGTGTCAATTGATGAAGCGATTACCATCTTCAAAAATATGCATAATCAAGGTTGTGCTACTTTGGTTCAGCGGCGCGAATTGCCAATCTTAATGTTGGCTAAGCAAAAGATGAAAGAAAAAATATAAATTCCTCAACTCGTAGATAAAACGATAAATTGTCAGGATGGAAAATAGCGAAATACATTGAAACTTAATCGTATTTTAGCGAAAATAAAAATAGTTAATCAATGATTGATTATTCATAGAACATCGCGTGATGTGATATGAATGGTGTTTTCGAAAGGAGAAATCACATGAAACTATTTGATGTCATCGAATACTTACCACCTGTGGAAGTGAAAGATGAATGGTTGATGTACCATTATCCTGGCAAAGAATTTAATAGTTTGAGTAAATTACGTGTTCAGCCTGGACAAGTAGCGATCGCTGTTAATTCGGGAAAAATTGAACATATTTGGGCGGAAGATACTGGCACTGTTACTTTAACAACTGCGAACTATCCGTTTTTAAGTCGTCTCGTCGCCAATGTCGCTTATGGTGGCAAATATCCTTACGATATGCAGATTTATTTCCTCAACAGTACTGCGATGAAGAATTTTAAATGGGGAACACCCGCTCCTCTCATCATTGAATCGAAAGATCCTGTGGAAAAAGGTTTTATTTATCACGCGATTAGCAATGGTACTTTCTACCTTCGCTTAAAATACTATCAATTCTTCTATTCATGGATTTCGGGTTCTTTTTCTGACAACGGATTACTCTGCTATAAAGATATATTGGGTAAATTAAAACCCTTTATTAATCAGATTGTCATGGATGAATTGAGTAATTATATCGATGAGACACAGATGAGCTTCTCAAAAGTTCAGCGTATGGTCAGCGAGCAAAATTCTCAGACGATGAAAGAGAGAATTGCTCCGAAAATTGAAAAGATTGGTTTTGAACTTAATGACTTTGTCATTGAGATGGTTACTATTCCTGAAGAAGATCAAAAGAAATATGAGCAATTATATGCGAAGCGTCGCGAATTCTCGACATTATCTGGTCTTGATCAAGAAGCGATTGCTATTCAAGAGAGACAGCGCCAACTTGATGCTTTGAATAAAGCGGCTTCAAACGAAGGCACTGTTGGTGGCATGATGGGCGCTGGTTTAGGTTTTGGATATGGCATGGGCATGGTCAATCAAGTAAAAGGCAATAGCCAAATTGGCGGTCAACCTGGCACACCAAATGAACAGCAACCTCAAGCCAAACCCGAAATTCAAGTGCGCTGCCCAAAATGTGGTGCCTTAAATAGTGAAACAGCGAAGTTCTGCAATCAATGCGGTGCTTCTTTAGGACCAAAGGCGTGCCCAAAATGTGGACATCAAGTTCCAGCTGGGAGCAAGTTCTGTCCTGAATGCGGAACGAAAGTTGAGTAATTAGGAGGCTTTATGAAAAAATATCTTAAGATCGTTTATATTGTTCTCGCGAGTTTATTCCTTCTTTTTTCCATTGGTCTCGCGATTGTTTTTCAATATGCTAATAATGGTAATTTCTTTAGTTTTGCCGCTAATGATGGTGGAGATTTAGCTATTTATATCGTCGTTAAATCTTTGGTTAGTCTCGCCCTTATTGCGATGGTTTTATATCATCTTTTGGGTAAGAGACAAGAAGGCGTGATGGTCGTCGATATCATCTTCACCATTATTCTTCAATTCTTACCTCTCGCTAATCGTGGCATCGCTCAAATCGCAGTCTATGATTCTAGCGCTGTCTTATGGGCTTGGGGCTTGAATTTAGGAGTCAGTTTATTTGTGATATTTATTTATATTGCCATCATCTTGCTGGTTTCCTTAACCAATCATCGCTTTTTGATGAATAAGGAAAAAGTCAAACCAGAGAGTGAAAAAATCGTGGTGCGCAATGGGGAAACGGCTCTCGATGAGAATGGCAATTTTGTCGGTCCGAAAAAATAAAGAGCAATATCTAATTATAAAAGAGAGCAAAATGCTCTCTTTTTTTATTTGAATAGAGCTATTTAAAGATTAAGATAAAAAAGGATAGAAACCTTCTATCTCAAACAGTAAAATAATTATGATGAATATCTTATTAACCAATGATGATGGATATCTCTCCATGGGAATCACATTATTAAAAAAACTATTACTTCCTTATGGAAGGGTTGTCATCGTCGCTCCGAGTACATGGATGAGCGCAAAAAGTTGTTCCATTACTTTGGGGCATCCTATTTCAATTAACAAAATTGACGATGATTTCTATTCTTGCTCGGGGACACCAGCGGATTGTGTTTCATTTGCCCTTTCTAGTCTTAATATCGACTTTGATCTAGTGATTTCGGGCATTAACCATGGTTTGAACATCTCTTATGATACGATGTATAGCGGAACCGTTGGGGCTTGCCTTGAAGCGTTAACTTTTCATAAGAAAGCAATGGCTATTTCCACTAATCACAATTTTGATCTTGTCGCTCAATTTTTCCCTCAACTATGGGACTTTGTTTGGAAACATCAACTCTTGAGCGAAGATTATTTACTCAATATTAATTTCCCTATCGGCGATAAAGTTCAAGATATCGCCCTCGGTCAACTTTATTATCGACACGATCGTCATTATTTTGAGGAGCGTGAAGATGGATACTGGGCAAACCGAGAGACCGAAAGTGATTTTGTTCACGTTCCCGATAGTGACTGTTACCAAGTGACCCACGATATCGTCTCCATCGTTCCTTTAACGAAGTCATATTTCTCCCCTTCTCTTTATGAAGAATTGCTAAAAAGGAGAAATGATTAGCATTTCTCTTAAATATCATCATAAATCAGTATATAATCAAACACGTAAAAGGAAGGTACTACTTATGCCCTTAGTTAATACAAAAGAAATGTTTAAAAAAGCCTATGAAGGTGGCTATGCCATCGGCGCTTTCAATGTCAGTGACATGGAAGTTGTTCAAGGCATTACTGAAGCCTGCAAGGAATGTCAGTCACCTGTTATTCTACAAGTTTCAGCGGGAGCGAGAAAATACGCCAAACCATGCTATCTCACTCATTTAGTGCAAGCCGCTATTGAGGACACCGATATCCCCATCGTTTTGCACCTTGATCATGGCGATAGTTATGAATTGTGCAAAGAATGCATCGACAATGGATTCACCTCTGTGATGATTGATGGTTCCAAATTACCTTATGAAGATAATGTCGCGATGACCAAAAAAGTCGTGGAATACGCTCATGCTCATGTTCCCTATGTTACTGTTGAAGGTGAATTAGGCAAATTAGCTGGCATTGAAGATGCAGTTAATGTTTCTAGTGATGATGCTCAATTTACTGATCCAAATGAAGTTTATGACTTTGTCACTCGCACTGGTGTCGATTCCTTAGCGATTGCAATTGGCACAAGTCATGGCGCTTATAAATTTAAACCTGGTCAAAAACCAAGATTAAGATTTGATATCTTAGAGAAAGTCAGCGAGAAACTGCCTGGTTTCCCTATTGTTCTTCATGGCGCTTCCAGTGTCGTACAAGAATATGTAAAGATTATTAACGCCAATGGTGGAAATATGCCAGATGCCATCGGCATTCCTGAAGAAATGCTTCGTCAAGCCGCTAAAATGGCTGTCTGTAAGATCAATATTGATTCGGACCTTCGCTTAGCGATGACCGCCGCTGTCCGCAAACACTTTGTTGAACATCCTGACCATTTCGATCCACGCCAATATCTCGGCGATGGACGAGCCTATGTTCATGAAATCGTCAAACATAAAGTGATTGATGTCCTCGGTTCAAACGATAAGATCTAATCAAAATTAAATAATAAAAAGATTACGATAATTCGTAATCTTTTATTTTACTTTGAGTTTACTTTTTTGATGCTAGGTTCTCAGTCTCATTCTGTTTCTTTAGAACACTGAGCATTTCTTTTAAAATCTCATGATCAGTTGGTTCAGGAATACCTGGATCAACAGGAACAGGTCGAAGCTCTGGGTGCTTTTGATAGTATTCTTCGAGCCATTTAGCTTTTTGCTTATCGCGCGTTTTTCGCAATGATGACGCGACTTTCACGACGATAAAGAGCGTCAAAGCAATAATTAAAAAGGAAATAACGGCATTGATAATTAAACCCCAATCAATCGTGGCTGAGAGTTTATAGACATAAGTGGTGCCATGGAGAACATAATTGTTGAGAATTGTAGTTTTAGCACTTTCAATTGTCTGAGCACTGACATCGGAAGGATAAAGTTTTGTCGCATAAGATTCCGCTAAACTTTGCAAATCAACACTGGCGAATGATTGATCCAGACCAATGGAGGCATCCATTCCTGCTTGAGCCGAATTGGCGGCAGGCAAAACAGTAATCAGTCCATTAATGCCACCTGGAACCTGCCAAGTAGCCACACTTAATAAAACTTTAGAGACAGCGGTGACGATAGCGTTAAAAGCGCCACCAATAATTACACCAACGGCTAAATCGAGAACACTTCCTCGACTAATAAAAGCCTTAAATTCTTTAAAAACATTTTTCTTATTGGGATCGTAGGGCTTAATTTTCTTTTCTTTTTTCATCATTTCAATCCTTCTTATATAAATATGATATATTAAAATTATCGGAAGATTAATATTTAAAATAGCTTTTTGTTTTCTTTTAGAAAGAGACATTGAGTTGGGATATTTTTTATTATTAGAATATGATGGTTTTTTATTGATATGTTGCTTAAAATAAAGGTGGACTAATACTTTGTATCAATGTTTTGGTCAATACAAAAATTGCTAAATGTAGGTTTATGATTAAAATTACTTCTTACGGACATTCATGTTTCAAAATTGAAGACGACAATCTCTCTATCGTCATCGATCCTTTTTATAATGACTCGGTGCCGGGATTAGTCTTTCCGAATAATGTGACAGCCCATTATGTTTTTATTTCGCATCAACATCGCGACCACGCAGCGCGAGAATATGTCAGCATTATTAAAACAGACAAGACGATTAAATATGAAGAATATCTTCTCCCTCATGATCATGAAAAAGGTCGCAAAAGAGGAATGGTTTATGGAAGAATATTTCATTTCAATCATTTTTCTTTTGCTCATTTAGGCGATATTGGTGATATTTCTGACTCGTTAATTTTAAAACATTTCATAGGTGTTGATGTGCTTTTTGTGCCAATTAATGGCGTCTTTACTATCTCTAGTCAAGAAGCTAAAAAGCTTGTTGATTTCTGCCATCCTCGCTTAGTGATACCGATGCATTATGAAAATAAATTATGCGGAACTGGTTATCCTGATGATCATCAAATCAATGAATTTAAAAAAATATTTCCTAACTATTTAGAGGTTAAAAATAATACAGTTATTGTGGATGAGCATCTCTTTTCTTATCGTGCATTAATATTTGAAAATGAATAAAATAAGGAGCAAATATGATTGATTTACATTTACATCTTGATGGTTCTCTTTCCAAAGAAGACTTCATTGTCTTGGCTCGCAAAGAGAATATTCAACTCGGTCCTGATTTTCCTAATAGCATCTATGTTAGTGATGATTGCCCTTCGTTAGAAGATTATTTACGGCGTTTTGATTTACCACTGAAACTTTTACAAAGTCCCGAAAATTTAACGTTTGTCACGCGGTCGTTAGTAATTCGCCTAGCGAGTATGGGTTTTATCTATGCTGAGATTCGCTTTGCGCCTTTATTGCATACCCAAGCCGGAATGAGTCAATGCCAAGCTGTTCAAGCGGCGATTGATGGTTTAAAAGAAGGCTTGCATATGACCAAAGGTTTCGATGCCAATCTCATCCTTTGTTGTATGCGACACGCGAGCGAAAAAGAAAATCTTCAAACAATTGAAATGGCGAAAGAATTTGCTCATCACAAAGTCGTGGCTGTTGATTTAGCAGGAGCAGAAGCTTTACATCCAGGTTCTTATTATAAGAAAATCTATGACCGCGCTAAACGATATCATTTAAATATTACTATTCATAGCGGTGAAGCAACCGGCAGTGATGAAGTGATGATGGCTCTAGATAATGGAGCCAAGCGAATTGGACATGGCGTTCATCTTTCTCTGGACGAAGAAACAATTTCACGAGTTATAAAAAGTAATGTGTGTTTTGAATTTTGTCCAACCAGTAATCTTCAAACCAAATCTCTTAAAACATATCAAGAAGTGCCTCTTCGTCAATTTATGAGTCATGGTATTCCCGTCACTATTAATAGTGATAATATGACTGTTTCTCACACTGATGCCATTAAAGAAATGACAGCGATGGTCAAAACTTTTAATTTAAGTCGAGATGAAGTCTATCAATTGCTTTCCACTTCTGTGAAATATGCTTTTGTCTCTCGATACAAAAAACATTATTTGATGAAACAATTAAATAATAATTTTGATTGTTATTATCAAAAAGTAAGTTCGAAAAACTAAAGAAAAACGAGCAGTTAAATTTGCTCGTTATTTTTTATAAGGCGTAAGTATTTAAGAAAGCTTCGAGAAGAGGATTGTGATAAACGCTAGCCGCATCTTCATTCCATGAACCGATAGTATTATTAATGTCCATAGGAGCAGTCACATCATCAGCATTAACAATTAATCCTTCTAAAACAGTTGTTTCTACTCCATCTAAATAGTGGAGATTTGCCACTCGATTATTAGTAAAGAACGTCGATGTAACTCTCCACACTCCATTTTCTAATGTGAGACTATCGTTAAAATAGACATCAGCATCAATTAAAGATCCGTTCTCCCAATACTGAGTGGTGGGAACAAAACCTCGACCATAACCATAGGTTTCATTGCCAGCTTCAGACATTTGATGGTCTCTTAAGAAAGTAACATATTCTTCGTTTGAAGTGCTGAAATTAGCAAACGGTTTCTCACTAGTTGGATCATAACCAGTTAATGCACCAATATCAATAATATACATTTTTAAGGTGAAATCATGATTATTAGTATAGGGGAATAATACTTGGGGAGCGCAATAGGTACAATCAGGGCAGAAATCCCACATATAATGGACTA
>Ga0265294_10010049_pt1 | contig 10820 bp, 10 predicted proteins | sample MunlanPumphouse3_FD_192504 | JGI IMG/M metagenome (GOLD analysis project Ga0265294, IMG submission 192504) | Groundwater microbial communities from a municipal landfill in Southern Ontario, Canada - Pumphouse #3 | ecosystem: Environmental > Aquatic > Deep subsurface > Groundwater | place...
CATACTGCAAGGGTGGTGGGTGTGCATAGATACGATCAGAAAAAGCTTACAAAACCGATATCTCGTGCATAAAAATCTGCTATATATGGATGTCCAACGGTCTCATTTCTTAATAATGATACTCATTAATTAAGGAAAAACGTTTTTGATGAGGCTTGATTTTTATCTTGACATCATAGTAGAATTTATAATTTGGAATGTGTGACTTGATGGTGCTAATACAGGTAATAGGGAATTCGTTAAACGAAGCGGTCTCCGCCACTGTATGCAGCATTAAGGTGCAAGAAGTCACTGTCCCAATAAGGATGGGAAGGCTTCTTGGAGCTATTTATATAGCACACCGCTGTGAGCCAGGAAACCTGCCAGCAAGTATGAGTAAAATCCCCGGAGCAACGGGATGTTTCTCGCAAAAAGTTCATCTCAAGTCACAAATTATTCATGAGGTGAACAAAAATGAAACGTTACTTATTGATATGCATAATCTTGATGGTTAATGCTTTCTCCACTTATAGAGCGGAAGTAATCTTTGTAGTTAACTCTCAATCTCGCACTCTAAGCCGAATAGATTTGGCAACAGATAGCGTGCAAAATTCATTCAGCATTTTGGGGAATATACCTAATAAAATGTTGGTTGGGCACGATTACCTTTATGTTGTAAATTCTGGTGACAATTCAATAGGCAAAATAAATAAGACGAGCGGCGTAAATGTTGGTAATTATTTTGTAGAGCTAGGAGCTAACCCCTGGGATATGGTACGATTTGGTGGGCATTTTTATATAAGTGGCTTGTTTAGTTCCAAAGTATATAAAATGAATGCTAATTCGGGGTTGATAGAAGATTTTGTGATGGTAGGAACTGCTCCCGAAGCATTGGCAGTAGTAGGCAACAAACTATATGTAGCCAATGCGGGCAACTATTTACAGAATTATGCTGGCTCCTCAGTATCGGTTATAGATCTAAGTAGCTTTGAGGTTATAGATACTATACCAGTTGCCGCCAATCCACAATATTTAGTGATGCGAGACAACCTCTTGCATGTATCCTGTACCGGAAACTGGGCGGAAATTGGAGGGATGATTTATGTTATCGATACTATTGTAGACGAAGTTGTGCATCAGATCGATTTGGGTGGAACTCCGGGCAATATTTTTTTTGATGATCACGGATCTGCCTGGGTGGCAGATAGTTCCGGCGAAGTACTTTATAAGTACGATGCTCAAAACTTCACATTGATAAATGGCTTTAATAATCCAATAATGAACGGTGGATCGGACATTTGTGGCAATTCGGAATTTATGGCAGTTTTGGTTCCAAACTGGGGAACAAACTCACAAGTGGATTTATATCGTGATGATTTTAACTTTTGGAAAAGCTACGGTGTGGGCATGATGCCTACAGATCTAAAATTGGGAGATTCGATAATAAGCAATGAAGATGATGTCTCAAGTCCTCAAGTAATGCATCTGTTTCCTAATCCAGCACAAGTGGGAGAGATAATAAAAGTTAAAAGCAACATCATTAGCAATGGCATGCTGGATGTATATAACATAAGAGGACAAAAAGTTTTCGATACACCGATAGAAGGATCCGAGGCAGAGTTTTCTACTCGATCATTGTCTGCTGGAGTATATTTGTACAGATACCAGGATAAAGAGTCTTCAATAACGGGTAAGATAGTCCTTAGTAAGTAACTAGAGTATAAGAATTTACTCAAACTGTTAAAGGCGATCAGCAAGAAAATGGCGATAATGCATACATTGAGAAGAGATCGTGCATGTCCATTCAACACTGGGGATATTGCTGGTGCTCACAGTAACATGTTTCTTGACAATATTTAAAAGTTCTGTATACTTGACATCTATGGAGAAAATAGATAATCAATATGCCAAAGATGTACATGTATTGCGGCAAGTGCCACAATTGCATGGTATAAGCCCGGAGCTTGTGCCAAATTTGATGCATAACCTGCCGGGCATGGCTTACAGATGCAGAAACGACTCCAAGTGGTCTATGCTATTTGTATCTGAAGGCAGCTTGGAACTAACTGGTTACGATGCCAACGAGCTATTGAATAATGCGGTACTAAGCTACAATGATTTGATCCATCAAGAAGATAGGGATTTGGTTCGCAAAGCAATAAATGATGCTGTAAAGAACCGAAAACAATTTCAGATTGAGTACCGGATTACACATCGCAGTGGAGAGCTTCGCTGGGTTTTGGAAAAAGGCAATGCGGTTTACGACAAACAATACCATCCCACATGTTTGGATGGATTCATAACAGATATTACCGCTCGCAAAAATGCCGAGGAGGAAGTAAAACGAGTAGCTAATAATCTTTCGGAGCTAAATGCAACAAAAGATCGCTTTATTTCGCTATTAGCACATGATCTTCAAAACCCCGTATATGCCATCATCTCGCTTTCGGAATTTGTGGCAGAGAACTTTTCTAGTTTTGGCAGGGCGGAAGTGGAGGATGCTTTATTGCAGGTTCATAATGCAGCAAGAGGAATCTATACACTTCTAGAAAACCTTTTGGATTGGGCGCGTTTACAAGTTGGTCAAATCTCTTGCCAGAAAGAATTTGTTTCTTTGATAAAGAGCATAAACTACGCTATGGATCACTATCGTAAATCGGCAAATCAAAAGGGCGTAGCGATGGAATTTGTGCATGAAGAAGATGTATTTGTAGAGAGTGATCTGAGGTTGTTGACATCCATTTTACGCAATTTAATATCTAATGCAGTGAAATATTCATATCCTAAGAGCAAAATCTGGGTGAGCTTAAGTTCCCACAAGGATTGGGCAGAAGTGTGTGTATCGGATAACGGGATGGGCATTTCGCGGCGTCATTTACAAAATATATTTAGGATAGACAACGATTTTCGGCAATATGGCACAGCAAATGAATCCGGAAGTGGTTTGGGTTTAATTTTGGTCGATAGTTTTGCTCGTATATTAGGGGCAAGAATCTCAGTAGAAAGCAAGCTAAACCACGGCAGCAAGTTTTATCTGAGGTTGCCAAGGAAAATTTGATTGACGTTGAAACCGTATTCAAAAACAATGCCCCTTAACATAAAACCATGGTAGGATATGAATACATTATTCAAACCAGAACTAGTACGCATTGTGAATGCGTTTAAAAACAAAAGCGATTGTTTGGAATATATGGCAGAGCTACTTTCTATCAGCGGCTGCTTAAGTTTTCCAGATCGCTATCTTGCCGCTGTTAAAGGACGTGAAGAAATAATGAGTACTGGTATAGGCAGGGGAATTGCAATTCCCCATGCGCGTGATTTAACAGTCAACTGCCTGCAAATTGCTGTGTGCAGAATATTTGCTGAGCTCGATTTCCAATCTGTGGATAACGAGCCAGTTCATTTGGTGTTTATGATTGCGGTTCCTCAAAATTCGAATCAGGAATATATGAGGATATTGCGCAGTTTATCGGAGTATCTGCGCAAGGATGAGAATCGCGCAATTTTGTTAGGGGCCACCTCAGATCTGGAGTTATATAATTATGTACATGAAATGGAAGATAATATTAACGCTATTCTTGCTTAGCGTTATTGTACCAATGCTTGCCCAAAACGAAAAAGCTGGAAGTACTGGGTTTGATACCTTAAAACTGGTTTACGGAGCTCGCACAGCAGCAATGGCTGGCACAGGGATAGGTATACCTGGCAATCATGAAGCCATGAACCTAAATCCAGCTACAAGCTTACGCGCTCCAGATCATGGTTTGAGCACTACATTTTTAGATCATTTTGTGGGTAGCGCAGGAGGTGGAATCAACTATGTATATCCAAAGAACATCTATGAAGCTTGGGCTATGAGTTTGAGCTATTGGAACAGTGGCTCTATCGATCGCACTGAAATTAGCGGCACAGGAGAGCTTATTGAAACTGGGGAAACATTTGGCGCTAGTAGCATGATTCTTGGTATATCTACGGCAAGATTCATTAGTCCGGCATTGGATATTGGCGGAAGCTTAAAAATGATTTATGATAGTATAGATAGTAAGTCTGCCAGTGCAGTAATGGTAGATTTGGGTATTTTGCACCATACGGCAAACCCCAAAATAAAAGTTGGTGCCTCGATACGTAATTTAGGTTTTCAAACAACATATTATACGGACACAGAGTATAAAGAACAACTTCCTCTAAACTATGGTGCCGGTATTTCCATGCAGATGAATGATAAGCTCTTAGGTGCTTTAGATATAAACAAAGCCATCGGCGAAAATATACTGGTGAAATTAGGCTTGGAGTACTTAATAAATAAGGCATTTTCACTTCGAGCTGGCATTAAGAGTAATGCCAGAGATTATAATGTGGGCGGCACAATGGGTTTAACCGGAGGAGGGAGCTTAGGCATAGGCTGGAAAGTTCGCAATTTCAACTTGGATTATGCTGTGGTATCTTATGGGGACTTGGGATTAACAAATCAACTTAGTTTAAGATATAATTTCGGGAACTGAGAAAGGATAGATTGTTGCACTCTTTTTTGTTTGAATTGGGAATAGAAGAGCTGCCAGATAACGTTATAGTACCAGCGATAAGCAGCATCGATGATTCTTTTAAGAAACTTTTGCAAGAATATGAATTGGTTTGTAACAGTATTGTACTGGGTTCTACTCCTCGTCGTCTTTCCATTACGGTAAATGGATTGCCTGCCAAGCAAAATGATGCAGAGGTGTATAAGATTGGCCCATCCATCAATATTGCATATGATGACAAAGGAGAACTAAGCAAGGCAGGGTTGGGCTTTTTGCACAAAAGTGGGGCAAAACCAGAAGATGTATTTGTAGAGAAAACTAAAAAGGGTGCATTTGTTGCTGTGCGCTTTATGCAAGCTGGCAAAGATGTTAAAGAAATCTTACGAGAATGGATTCCGGAAGCAATAAATCAGATTCCCCTGCCTAAGAAGATGGTATGGAATCAAAAAGACCTTGCTTTTTCCCGACCTATTCGTTGGATTTTGGCGTTGTGGGATAAAGAAGTATTAAACTTGGAATATATGGGCATTAATGCAAACCGAGTTAGTTATGGGAATCGCTATCTAGGATTGGATAGAACGCTTAAGATAGAATCTGTACAAAGCTATGAAGAGATTTTGGAACTTAACAAAGTTTTAGTCAATCGAGAGCGACGCCGAGAGTTGATCCTGGATCAGTTTGCAGAGTTATTTAAAGACTCGGATGATCAGGTTAAACAAGATGAACGATTATTAGATACAGTATGCAATCTGATAGAGTATCCTCATGCAGTAATAGGTGAGTTTTCACAGGATTTTTTACAGCTTCCGGAAAAGATAATAACCTCTACCATTAGTCAAAACCAAAAATACTTTTCTGTGTATCGGGACAACGGTAATCTGAGTAATAAGTTTGTATTTGTATCTAATGGAGATCCTCAGCATAGCAATATCATCAAAGCCGGGAATGAGAAAGTTGTAGCAGCCAGATTAGAAGATGCTATGTGGTTTTTTAACGAGGATTGCAAACGCAGTTTGGCATCTTTTGTACCACAGCTAAAAAACGTGGTATTCCAATCCCGTTTGGGAACATTAAAAGATAAAACAGAGCGCATCCTTAAGATTAATAAATATTTATGCAATGAGCTAAACCTAAGTGAAACAGAGCAAATTAAGGCACAACGAACTGCATTTTTATGCAAAGCAGATTTGGTTACTCTAATGTTGGGTGAGAAAGAATTCACGAAGCTTCAAGGTTATATGGGTATGCAATATGCTCTGGCAAACAACGAGGATGAGCAAGTTGCCCAGGGAATATACGAACATTATATGCCACGTGGGAGCAACGATGTGTTACCCAAGACGCTTTGTGGCGCTCTTTGTGCTATTGCCGATAAACTAGATACAGTATGTGGTATTTTCGGTGTGGGCTTGATGCCAACTGGAAGCGCTGATCCTTTTGCTCTGAGACGCGCAGCAGGAGGAGTAGTGCAAATACTTGCTGAAAGAGCTTGGGATCTTAATCCAGATTCGATGATAGATTTTGTTTTCAAAACCTTATCAGATAAAGTAGAGATAGAGCCAGAATCAGCACTAAAAGTTAAGCAATACTTTAAGCAAAGAGTAAGTTGGCTTTTAAAAGAGAAAGGTTTTGCATACGACATTGTAGCAAGTGTAATAGATATGGGGTTGAGTAGTTTGCCGCACACACTAGCCAAGGCAGAGGCATTAGAGGAACTTAGGCGGGACGAACGATTTGTAAAGCTGGTAATTGGTTTCAAGCGCGTATCCAATATCCTTGAAGGCGAATTGAGTTTTGAAGAAGTTGATTCTTCGCTGTTTGAAAACGAAGTTGAAACACAGCTTCATAATGCGCTTAAAGAACTCGATGCCCATATAGATGATGCCCTAAAAAAAGTAGATTATCCTGCTGCACTTAATTATTTGGTGGATTTTGGGTCGATAATCGACAAATTTTTTGATTCCGTATTGGTTAATTGTCCGGAATCTCAGATCAGAAAAAATCGACATGCCCTATTAGCAAAAATCAGAGCAGAATTCAATAGAGTTACAAATCTTTCTTTGATTGTAGTAGAAAACGAATTAAATGGAGCATAGATGCATATTCTTGAATTATTAAAAAACAGAGCAATTGCAATAGGTGGAACAATTGTTTTGCCAGAATCTTTTGATAAGCGAACCTTAGCCGCAGCAGCTAGTCTGACCGAACAAAGCATTGCCAGAGTAATATTATTAGGTAAAAGAAGCCAAATTCTTAATGATGCAGCCGCATTGGGCATCAATATAGCAGAATGCGATATTATTGATCCGGTAGTTAGCGAAGATTTGGAAAGATTTGCAGAGTATTTTTACGAGCGTCGAAAAGAGAAAGGGGTAAGCAAGGATATTGCCCTCAAGCAGATGCAAAATCCGCTGTATTTTGGTGCCATGATGGTTAAACAAGGCATGGCAAGCGGCATGGTAGCCGGAGCAGCCAATACAACAGCCGATGTTTTACGAGCTTCTTTGCAAGTAGTAGGTGTAATGTCTGGCTTAAACACGGTTTCCTCTACCTTTATTATGGTTTCCCCGCGAGACAATGAAACTACCTACCTATTTGCGGATTGTGCGGTTGTACCTAATCCCACTCCAGATCAACTTGCAGATATTGCCAGTTCTACAGCCACTACCAGGCGCATGATTTTGGGTGATGAGCCCTTTGTAGCCTTGCTATCCTTTTCTACTAAGGGAAGTGCCGAACACGAATTGATAGAGAAAGTACAAAGAGCTAAAAGCATATTGAACGATAGACAAGTAGATTTTGCTTATGATGGAGAATTGCAATTAGATGCGGCAATAATACCGAAGATAGCGAAGAGCAAGGCGCCAGATAGCAGTGTGGCGGGGCACGCAAATACATTGGTGTTTCCAGATTTACAAGCCGGAAACATTGGTTATAAACTTGTTCAACGCTTAGCTGGATATGAAGCTATTGGGCCTATAATTCAGGGTCTTGCAGCACCGATTTGCGATCTCTCTCGAGGTTGTTCTACCGATGATATAGTGAACACTGCAATCCTTGTTTTACTAATGTCTAGATAATAAAAAATATAGGGGGATACGATGGCGATAAAGCTGTCAAATCGTACCAAATTGATCAAACCCTCGCCCACTTTGAGCTTATCTGCAAAAGCAACGCAGATGCGTCAGGCGGGGATCGACGTTGTGAACTTTGGAGTTGGAGAACCTGATTTTAATACTCCAGAGTATATTAAAGCTGCTGCGCATAAAGCTATTGATGCCAATTTTACTCGTTATACAGCAAATGTGGGCATCCTTGAATTGCGTGAAGCTATCTGTGCAAAACTGGAACGTGATAACGGTCTTAGTTATACTCCCAAGGATATTTTGGTGTCTCCTGGAGCAAAGGCCTCAATCTTGAATGTACTAATTGCGGTTTGCGATACAGACGATCAAGTATTAATACCAGTACCATATTGGGTTACCTATCCGTATCAGACCATGATGGCAGATGCAGTTCCAGTTTATATACCCACCGAAGTAAGCGAGGGCTATAAAATTCAGCCCGAAGCATTACAGGAAGCCATTGAGGATAGTCCCTGTGCTAAGGTTCTTATCCTTAATTCTCCTAACAACCCTACCGGTGCCGTCTATAGCCGCAAAGAGCTTGAGGTGCTGGCAGATATTTGTATTCAAAATGATATTCTGATTATATCGGATGAGATATATGAAAGATTAGTCTACGACGACGTGAAACATGTTTCAATAGCCTCGATTAGCCCAGAAGCAAAGGAACACACAGTTATTGTAAATGGAGTATCGAAAGCATATGCTATGACTGGCTGGCGTTTGGGTTATGCGGCAGGACCGACACACATCATAAATGCCGCGGGTAGAGTTCAGGAACATACAACATCTTGCGTAAACTCTATAACTCAAAAAGCATGTGTTACTGCTCTAACTGAAGAAGATGATTCCATCGAAAACATGCGCAAAGAGTTTTGGAAGCGCAGAGATTATTTGTATGATATGCTGATGAAAATACCCCATGTAATTTGCAAAAAACCTCAGGGTGCTTTTTATATTATGCCGGATATCAGTTGGTATTTGCAGAATAATAATCAAGAAATAAAAAAGGCTTCACAATTTTGCGATAAACTTTTAGAAACATACCATGTAGCCATGGTGGACGGTGGTGCTTTTGGTTTAAAGGGGACAGTTAGATTTTCCTATGCCAATAGCATGGAAAACATAAGCAAAGGTGTGTCCAGATTTACCGAATTTCTAAAGGAGATAAGCTCATGAGCGACCTTAACGATAAGGTGGAAGAACGGTGGAAAAGTCGCCGCAAGAAAGGCTATAACTGGCCGAAACTAATAGCGATGCTACTGATTTTGATAGCCTTAATTTATGTAATGGGTATTCTAGGCAGAATGGGCGAAAAACAGACCATGATTATGAGTACCGAACAAGATTCGGTTGAAGCCAAAACTGAAATTCAAGATATGGATACTATGGGGCAAAAACCTTGAGTCTAGTAGTAGTTGGCTCAATCGGGTTGGATTGCATCAGTACTCCCGCTGGCAGTGTAATAGATGCGATTGGTGGCTCTGCCGTATATGGCTCTTTAGCGGCATCATATTTTGCTGATGTTCATATTATTGGTGTGGTTGGGAACGACTACCCTTCCCATGCAATTGATGTAATGCGCAGGCACAACATTCACTTGGACGGATTAGAAATTGCGGCAGGAAAAACATTCCGCTGGACTGGCGAATATCATAACTTAAATAAAGCTGAAACCTTGCTTACAGAACTGAATGTTTTTGCCGATTTTGTTCCCAAATTACCCCAAAATTGTTGTACATGCCACTCGCTACTTTTAGCGAATATACATCCCGAACTTCAACTGCAGGTATTGCGAAAAACATCATCATATAACCATGTAGCCTGCGACACCATGAACTTTTGGATTGAGGGTTGTCCAGACAAACTGGCTGAAGTGATATCCAAAGTGCATATCGCATTCATGAACGAGGACGAGATAAAAGCCTTTACTGGAGAAAATAATATCTACTTGGCTGCAGAAAAGCTGTTGGCAATGGGACCCAAAGTTACGGTGGTTAAACGGGGTGAATATGGTAGCGTTGCCATAACGAGCAATAACATATATTATGCTCCTGCTTATCCTATCAAATTAGTCAAAGATCCCACTGGAGCCGGAGATAGTTTTGCCGGTGCCTTTATGGCATGTCTGGAAGGGCATAACGATTTGAGTGATGATGTTATTAAAGAAGCAATGAGATATGCTACCGTAATGGCAGCTTTTAATGTTAGTGAATTTAGTGTTAATGGCATCTTGGACCTATCGATGCAAACCATAAACGAGTTTAAGGACAGCCTATGCCAGATGACAGTGTAAAACCTATGGACTACAAACAAGCCGGAGTAGATATTGAGGCTGGTGAAAGAGCGGTAAGAGAAATAAAGAATAAAGTGCGCAGCACATTCAACGGCAATGTTTTAAGTGAATTAGGAAGCTTTGGCGGTTTATATCGTATTGATGATGCGTGGCAAAAACCGATTCTTGTTTCCAGTACAGATGGCGTGGGTACAAAGCTTTTAATTGCCATCCAAGCAGAGGTTTTAAACACAGTTGGTCAAGATTTAGTAAATCACTGCGTAAATGACATTTTAGTGCAAGGAGCTAAACCGCTTTTCTTTTTGGATTATATCGGCGTGGGTAAGTTGGATGTAACGAATATTGCTCAGATAATAGATGGATTTGTTGACGCATGCAAAGAAAACAGCTGTGCTCTTATTGGTGGGGAAATGGCAGAAATGCCAGGTCTATACAAGGCAAAAGATTTTGATCTGGCAGGAACCATCGTGGGAATGGTTGAGGCGGATAATCTGCTTCCTCGTCAGAATATAAAAGCTGGAGATGTGTTAATTGGCCTTCCTTCAAGCGGCTTACACACAAACGGGTACTCTTTGGCAAGGAAGGTTTTATTTGAACGCATGAATCTTAAAATAGATTCTTACATAGAAGAATTGAGTAGTACCTTAGCGGAGTGCTTGCTAAAAATACACCTTAGCTACCTGTCCACTGTCTCTTCGTATTTAACAGATGCAGGATTTAAGGCAATGGCGCATATCACTGGGGGCGGGATTTCCGGTAATTTGAAGCGTATACTGCCGCCAGGTATTTCTGCCGAAATCGACTTTTCAAAGCACATTATTCCTCCCATCTTCCACATAATCCGCAAAGGCGGCAAGATTTCAGAGCAAGTAATGCGACAAACATTTAACCTGGGAATTG
>Ga0265294_10010050_pt1 | contig 10818 bp, 7 predicted proteins | sample MunlanPumphouse3_FD_192504 | JGI IMG/M metagenome (GOLD analysis project Ga0265294, IMG submission 192504) | Groundwater microbial communities from a municipal landfill in Southern Ontario, Canada - Pumphouse #3 | ecosystem: Environmental > Aquatic > Deep subsurface > Groundwater | place...
AATATCCAGAGGTGTAAGTCCGTTCTTATTTGTTTCCAGAACAGACGCTCCGTCTTCGATAAGTTCACTTACTTTACCTGCATCTCCGGTTTTTATTGCCCTGAATAATTTATCTTCCTGAGAGGAACAAGAGATCAGAGACAAGATCAGAAGAACTGCAAATGCGGTTGATATCTTCTTACGCATTATGGCACCTTAACTTATTTCAATATTAAGAAATACTTTTTTACCCTTTTTCAATGTTATCAGTCCTTTATTTATATCGGTATTATCAATTATCTTAAGCGGATCGGTTACTTTAATGCCGTTCATGCTCAGCCCGCCCTGTTCGATCATCCTTTTAGCCTCACCTTTCGAGCTGAAAAGCCCTGCTTTAACACATAGAGCAGAAACTGTTTCGCCAATTACTTCACCGGCGGGAATTTCGACCCCGGGCGCATCGGCAATGTTTCCTGCCGAAAATATATTCTTCGCAGCTTCTCTAGCTTTATCAGCCTCGATTGTACCGTGAACTATCTTTGTTGCCTCGTAAGCGAGGATCTCTTTTGCACTATTCAGTTCTTCGCCTGAAAGAGATGAGAATTTTGCGATTTCATCAAGGCTCATAAATGTATAGATCTTCATGAATTTCACAACATCTGAATCAGCCGTATTCCTCCAGAACTGATAGTAGTCGTATGGGCTTGTAAGTTCAGGATCCAGCCACACCGCGCCGCCTTCTGTTTTGCCCATCTTTTTCCCGTCTGACCGGGTAAGCAGCGGATTGGTCATTCCGAAAGCTTCTTTTCCTTCGATCCTCCTTATGAGTTCAACTCCAGCGATTATGTTCGACCACTGATCATCACCGCCGATCTGAAGCTGACAGTTATATTTCATGAATAAAGTATAGAAATCATATGCCTGGAGTATCATGTAATTGAATTCCAGAAAAGAGAGTCCCTTTTCCATGCGTATCTTAAAACATTCTGCAGCAAGCATCCTGTTGACCGTAAAATGAGGGCCTATCCTTCTGATAAAATCTATATAATTTTCAAAACCGAGCCAATCGTAATTATTTATGAGTAGGGCTTTTTCGTTACTGAAGTCGATGAATTTTGACAGTTGCCCTCTTATTCCTCTGACATTATTCTCGAGAGTTTCATTCGTAAGCATCTCCCTCATACTGTCCTTTCCGCTGGGGTCGCCTATCATGGCCGTGCCGCCGCCGACGATGCATATTGGCCTGTGACCGGCTTTCTGCATATGTGAAAGTATCATTATCGGTATAAGGTGACCTACGTGCAGAGAGGGTTTGGTCGGATCAAATCCGGCGTAAACACTTATCGGATCGCCATTAAGGATGGTCTTAAGCCTGTCAAGCTCAACAGTTGACTGTTTTATCAGGTCTCTTCCCTTGAATTCTTCGAATAGTTGAGGCATTTGAACTCCATTAGAATGAATTTTTAAATAGCAAATATAACAAAATCAAGTTGTCATTACAAGGATTTATATAATTTTCGATTTGCACTGTACATTGTCGAAATTGATTATTGAAATTGATTATTGCCTGCAGATATTTTATATTTATCCAAAATTCAGAGAGGGCAAAATGGCAGAGGAAGGATTAGGTTCAAATTTTATCAAAACATACATAGAAGAGGACCTTAAGTCAGGAAGATTTGACAGAGTTCATACAAGATTTCCTCCGGAACCGAACGGCTATCTTCATATAGGTCATGCTAAAGCTATCACGATAAGTTATGAGACCGCTAAAGAATTCGGGGGTTTATATAACCTAAGGTTTGACGATACTAATCCCGTAAAAGAAGACCTTGAATATGAGGAGGCTATCAAGAGAGATATCAAGTGGCTGGGCTATGACTGGGAAGACAGGTTATATTACGCTTCTGATTATTTTGAGAAGTTATACGAATATGCCGTGACTTTGATCGGGAAAGGTCTTGCATACATTTGCGACCTGAACCAGGAGGATATGAAAGAGTACAGGGGATCGATAACTTCTCCGGGGAAGAACAGTCCCTTCAGAGAAAGGTCGGTCGAAGAGAATCTCGATCTGTTCAGGCGCATGAGAGAAGGAGAATTCGAAGAGGGAGAAAAGGTACTCAGAGCAAAGATCGATATGTCCAGCCCGAATATGAATATGCGAGATCCCGTAATGTACAGGATACTCAAGAAAAATCACCACAGGACCGGAAGTAAGTGGGTCATTTATCCGTCATATGATTTTGCGCACGGTCAATCGGATTCGATCGAAAATATTACTCATTCTCTCTGCGACATATCTTTTGAAAACCACAGGCCGCTTTACGAATGGTTCATTGAAAAACTGGAAATATTTAAAACACGGCAGATCGAATTCGCGAGGCTGAATTTCACATACCTCATCACAAGTAAAAGATATCTCAAAAAACTTGTCGATGACAAGATAGTGGATGGGTGGGACGATCCCAGAATGCCGACAATAATCGGGATGAGAAGAAGAGGGATACCGTCAGAAGCGATAATTGATTTCATGAAGAACGCAGGCGTCAGCAAAAAAGAGAATCTGATAAATATTGAGAATTTTGAATATGTTGTCAGAGAGTATCTTAAAAGATCGAGCACTATGGTGATGGCTGTGCTTGACCCTGTTGAACTTTCGGTCGTAAACTATCCTGAAGGAAAGATCGAGAAATTCGAGACAGAAATTCTTCCTGGAAAGGACGAAGTGAAAACCAGAGAGATACCTTTTTCGAACAAGCTGTTTGTTGAAAGATCGGATTTCACACCGGAAGACGATCCTTCGTTCTACAGGCTCAAACCGAATGGTTATGTGAAGCTTAGAAAATCGTATATTCTCAAGTGCATCGGTACTGAAACTGACAACACCGGTCATGTAACAAAAATTTTATGCGAGTACATACCTGAAAGCTCAAGAGTCACTGAGGTTGAAGGGAAAAAGGTTAAGGGCATAATCCACTGGGTCTCGGCAGCCCACTCGGTCAGATGTAAAGTCAGAACATATGAAAGGCTTTTTACGGCAGAAAATCCTCTTGAAGCGATCGATAAAGATATTTCTGATGTAATAAACAGGAATTCTTTAAAAGTTTACGAGAGCTGCATGATCGATAACTGGATCTCGAAAGCGGAGCCGGAAGAAAGATTCCAGTTCATCAGGAACGGTTTTTTCTGCGCCGACATGAAAGAAAAAGAGCACGGGGTGCCGGTTTTCAACAGAACTTTGACTTTAAAATAATCAACGCAGGCAACTTTTTTTGTTGATATTTGTATAACCAAATACTATATTATCGCGATTAATGAAAATGTAAAATCAAAAGCGGGGGTAAAAGTGTCGGCAAGAATATTTGGAAAGATAGTTTTTATAATAGCGGTAGCATCTATTTTATTTTCCTGCAAAGAGCAGCTGAAAGATCTTCCTATGGCTGAATCCGTTCTCGGGAAAATATCTTTTTCCGAATTCGAGACTTCCATGCTGAAAGAAAGATTTGGTAAGGATATTGCCAAGGCATCAGAAAGCACTTTCGAAGAGAGAAGGGAATATCTGAGAGAAATGATATTCCGGGAAATAATATTTGATCTTGCAGAAAAAAATCAGATCGATACGATAAAAGAAGTCAACAACGAATACAAAAAGAAATTATACGGGATATCGATAGTTCAGGGACTTATACAGGACAGTCTGAGAAGCAAGATATATTCAGAAGATGAGATCAAAAAAGTTTACGAACAGAAGAAGGTGAAATATTTGCCAAAGCATATTCTCATAGATGTGAAGAAACATGGCGAGGCTAAAGCAAAAGAAAAGATCGATTCGGTTTATCAGAAAGTGATCGCCGGAGAAAAATTCGAAGATCTGGCCAAATCTTCATCCGACGATATCCGCACGGGCGTGAACGGCGGTGAGCTGGGATGGGTATTTGCGCATGAAATGGTGAAGGAATTTGAAAACAAGATTGTTAAAATGAAGAAAGGCGATATTTCGGAACCGTTCATGAGCATGTACGGTTATCACATTGTATTGCTGTCCGATGTTAAGGAAAATAAAGACCTGAAAGATTACGAATCGGAGAGGAACAAGATTATACCTGAACTTGATAATAAATATTCGGCTCAGTTCAACGATAAATACCTTGCACTGATCGAAAGTTTGTTCGAAAAATACGAGATTAATATTGACTCGGTAGAAGTAAAATCTTTTTTAAAACAACTGAGTTCTCACAAGAAGAATTCAGAACCGGATAAAGATTACCTCGATCTTTTTACCGAAGATGAAAGGTCCGCTGTGATCTCCGCTTATGGAGAAAGAATAATTAATGCTGAGAGCCTTATCAAGACGCTTAAAACATACCCCAAAGACAAGAGACCCGAGTTAAAAGGTTACAATGATATAAAAATGTATGTGATCGACAGGTTCAGAAATGACCTTTTCGAGGACTATGCTGATGATCTTGGTTATACAGGAAGAAAAGAATTTATAGAGGAAGCCAGATCTACTATGTACGGTACTTACAAAGATAAGCTGATAAGGAAATTCGTAAAAGACAAGACAGAGCTGCCCTCGGAAGACGAGATCAAAAAGTTTTATGAGGAAAATAAGGAGAATATGTTCAAAGAGGAAGACGGTACCTATAAAGAACTTTTGAAAGTAAAAGCAAGTATCACCAATTCATTAAAATCGAAAAAATTCGGCCAGTCACTCAAGGACTGGGAAAGCAATCTTTTCAGAGATTACAAAGTCAGTATGAATTATCCGCTGATCGAAAAGACATTTACAAACATTAAGGATGACAGGAAATGATAAAAACCGCTTTCTCTTACATACTTACATCGATGCTTTTAGTGACTTCGTCAGTTTTTACTCAGGATGGAATTCTGACGCCTTTTACAGACAACATCGAAGTTGCGGTGATAGGAGACCGGGTTATTACTGAATTTGAGGTTTTCGGATATCCTGCTTCAGTCAGGGAAAGAAAAGTGCTTCCTTATGAAGAAAGATATGAAATTATCGAGGGATATATTTATGAGATCCTGCTTCAAAAGGAAAGTCAGATCCCGACAGTTCTGAATACAGGCGAATACAGAAAGAATTTTGAAACCCTTCTGAAAAAGAACGCGGCTATGAAACTGAAGGATGATCTTGTTGGACAGCGATTCCTGTCAAACGACAAACTGGAATCTTACTGTGTTCAGAATAGCGGAAAGATCGATAAATTCAAGCTTCCGGAAAATAAAATTGAAATCGCTGCTATGGTAAAGAAAGATAAAGCTCACGAAATAAGGATTTTCCTCGATAAATATGTTGACAGTTTAAGTTTGAGTTACGGAGTCGATTATAATGATGAACTGTTCACTGAGATTACATCTGTGAGGGCGGACAGCCCGGAAGAATTCAGCGAAGAGGTGAGAAAGAATATGCTGAATAAAGTGCTGATCACATTCAAAGATCAAAAAGTGTTCACTAATGAGCTTATTAAACCATTAAGAGATGTTAAACCGTGGCGAATGAAAGACCTGTCAAATACTAAAATTCTAAAACGGCTTGTTGACGGATCGATAATAAATTCAATTCTTTCGGCTGAGGCTGAAAAGAGAGGGTACTTTGAAAAAGAGGATGTAAAAGAAGAAACTAAGGACCAGATGAAATATCTGGCTGCTAAAATTTATCGTGATGTAATTTATTCAGACGGCAAATTTGTTCCTTCCAAAGAGGAAATGATCGACTACTACATTGAGAATAAAGATAACCGTACTCTCTGGAGCAAAAAAAAGATGTGGGTGTTCGAGATATTCAGGGAATACAACAACGAGGATGATATTGAAGAGAATGACAAGATAAATGTGGCTATAGAAGTTGAGAATATAAGGCAGAAAATAATTTCAGGGGAAGAATTCGAAAAGTACGCAAAGTTCTATCCGAGGCCTCATTCTAAAGACGGTGAACTTGGATTCATTTTTGAGGATGATTATGCTATGATAGGTAAGACCGCTTCAAAAATGAAAGAGGGAGATATTTCTGACCTGATAATTCAGCAGAAAGCGATCTCGGTTATAAAAGTTACTCAAATTCAGGAACCGATGCTTTACAAATTTGAATATGTTGAAGGAATAATAAAAAGCAACTTGATCTCATCGAAAAAAGAAGAATATAGGAACAGGCATATGAATGAACTTTTCCAAAAATACATAGTCAAAATAAAAAATAATCTATAAAGGGTTGACATTGAAATACATTTTTTCTCGAAAATACATGATCATAACTCTGATAACTGTCTTTGTATCGCTGAGTTCGGAAGTGATCGACAGGATAGTAGCCGTTGTCGGGGATGAAGTGATCTTAAAAAGTGAAGTCGATCAGGTCGTAGAACATCAGAGATATACATCACGATTCGGCTTCGACGAAAAATCTTTCAGAGAATCCGTTATGAACGAGATGATATCAAGCAAGGTGCTTTATTATTCAGCTCTTCAGGATTCCACGATAAGTGTTACCGACGAAGAAGTTCAGAGAATACTGGATAACAGGATCAATTCGATAATTCAGCAGGTCGGCAGCGAAGAGAAATTCGAAGAAATGTATAACACTACCGTAAGCGACCTCAAGAAGCAGTACAGACCGGATATAAAGAAAAGTCTTTTCATTGAGAAAATAAGAAATAAACAGATCCAGAAAGTATCAGTAAGCAGGGATGATGTGGAAAAGTTCTATGAAGATTACAAGGACTCTCTGCCTCCCGTAAAAGCTTCAGTCGTGCTTAGCCAGCTCGTGATCAGATTTTCTGATAAGGCTCTGAATGAAACAAAGTCTTCAGAATTCTTAAAGGATCTGAAATCAAGGATATTAAGAAATGAACTCAGCTTTGAAGAAGCCGCAGAAAAATATTCCCATGATGAAGCTTCCAGCTCTAAAAAAGGCAATGTCGGTTTAACAAACAGGGGCGATCTCGTAGCAGATTATGAAAGAGCCGCATACAACATGAATCCGGGAGATATTTCGGACCCGGTAAAAAGCCCGTTCGGGTATCACCTGATACTGCTTAAGGAAAAAACCGGGGAAAAGATCAATACTTCACACATACTTGTTGTCCCCGAGAAAAATGTAGAGAACGATTCCACCGCATATCAGTTCGCTCTTAACCTTAAAGATTCCGTTCTGAATAAGAAAATGACCTTTGAGGAAGCCGTAAGAAAATACAGCGGAGATGAAAAAACTAAATATCTCGACGGCAGTATCGGACCGATGGAGCTGGATGAGATGGATAAGAAGTACTTTGATATTTTTAAAGAAGCCAGTATAGGTTTTATGAGTGATCCGATCAAAGAAAAAGACGGATATTATATCTACAAGATTACTGACAGGAAGGAAGATCATAAAATAACTCCCGAAACTGATTACAACATTCTAAAGAACCTTGCTCAGGATAGAAAAGGTCGGGAACAGCTCAAGAAATGGATTGATGAATTGAAGAAAAATGTTTATATTGATGTAAAGTATTAAATTTAAACAGGTAAAGTAAATGCCAGCTCAGATAAAAATACTTAAAAGAATGTTAATCGTAATATCACTTGCTATGTCTCCCTTATTTTCTTCAGAGATTACAGTGAAGAGCGTAACTGAGATACTGAGCGGTGAGATGGAGCAGATAGGCGGAGGCTTCATACAGAATCTTCAGATAGCGCCCTTTAACAATAATCTTATTAGTTTTGAGGTAAGCTATGACAACGATCCGACGGTCAAGCTATTTTTGTTCAACATTGAGACAAAGAATATTTTTCAGGTTTCATCTGAAGCATACGCCGGAGGGACATCAAAAACAAAGAAAAGATACCTTATTAAAGATGTCGGTCTTCAGTGGCATCCTTACAAGAACTGGTTCGTGTTTTACGGGAACGGAATGGCTGACAGGGAGCAGATTTATATATGCAGGGTCGTTGTTCCCGAGCTGATCAATAATTATGCCGTTAACGGATACAGGGTAAGACTTGACGAAGACACAAAGAACGAGAAGTCGTATATGATCGATCCAACCTTCGATATGTCTGGTGACAGGTTATTCTTCTCTAGGAGAATTATTAAGAGGGACAAAAAAGCAAAATACAACAGATCTTACAATCTGACCATGGCCAAAGATATTTTCAGCTATAAAGACTATAAATTTAAAGATGTGGAATTTGAAACGGTACTTGATAAAAAATTTCATCAGCTTACTCCTTTATGTTCACCTTCGGACAAAGATCTGGTAGCTTTCATTTCTTACAAGAACCAGGAGAAAAGAGGAGAGGAATTTTATCACGATTATTCAATAAGCGTTCTCGACCTTTCCACTTCCGAAGTAACTGTTGTAGATAATCTGGACGGCTACAGAAATTATCCATACAGGTGGAGTAACACAGGTTCCCAGATATTTTATATGAAGGCTTTAAGCCTGCTTAGAACACCTCAGAGTTTTATTGACGACAAAATGAATCAGGTAAATCTGCATTTTGCCAGAATTGAAAAGCAAGCCAATAAACTGAATGTTTTTATTCAGACGAATCCCAAGACAGATATACTCGTGAATGACATTGTCGTATCCAAAAACTCTCTTTTTCTGATAAACGACAACAATTTAATTCTTACAAAATGGCAAACGAATATTCCTTCACTTCATATTGTAGACATCAATATGTGGAGATCTTCTGATAAAAATTATGTAAAAATGATAGATTTCAACAAAGATATTGATACGGATTTCCCTGTTCTGATCGGAAATGAGCTGTATTATATCGCTACATCATATGCAAAGAACAACAAAGCATTATCAGCCCTTACTGTTTCTGAAGTTGATATTAAGCTCAGTGGAGGAGAAAAGCAGGATGTGGCAGGAAGAAAATCGGAAATGGATTCGGGTGATATGGCATCGGGCGACGAATATTCTGACGACGAATCTTTTGAGGATTCTTTTGACGATTACGGCGGGAGTGACGATGAAGAAGAAACAACTCAGGTTACAGTAAAAAAACCTGATAATTCAGCTAAAATTCTGGAAATACAGAAAAAGATAAGCGTTCTCGAGACCGAGTCATCAAAGATCGACAACCAAATCTCGTCACAGCAAGTATTGATAGAAGAAAATGACAATAACATCAGAACTCTCACACGACAGTCAAATGATCTGCTCGATCAGAAAAACACCATTCTGGAAAAGATCAACTCTATCAGAGAACTTCAGACTCAGGATTTATTGACCAAGAATGAGACGGTACTTAAGCAGGCTGAATTAACCAGATATAAGAATGATGTTCTTAAAATTGAAAAAGAGATACTTGAACTTGAGAATTCGATCATAACAGAAAAAGACATACTTAACCAGAACGAAACAGCCTACAATGAAAACAATGAAAAGATTGCGAAGCTTAATACTCTCATAAGCGACATAAAGATAGAAATGACAAAATCAATGCAGGCTGAGAATAAACTTGCCAGCTTTAAGGAGCAGCTTGCTGAGCTTGAGACGAAAAGAAATTCAATTGATTCGGAGATCGCTGAGCTTGAAAAAAATGCAACAATGGACGGACTCGCGCTCTCCAAACTTGAAAAAGAGATCGCGGATAAAACCGCTCAGAAATCTGAGATAGCCAGGTCTGTCGAAAAACTTATTGCGGACAAATCTCAGTCCGAACAGAAAGATATCCAATCTGCTCTCGCCCTGAAAGAGTCAGATCTCTCCGGATACAAAAAAAGACTTGCCGATATTGACAAAGAGCTTGAGCAGCTGAATATTACCTATGAAAATGAGAATAAAAATGTTACGGAAATGACTAAAAATATTAAAGACCTGAATGACAGAAAAACAGGATTTTTGGGCGAGATAGCATCTTTACAGTCAAAGAAAGTCGATCAGGCAAAACTTGACGAAAAGAAACCGGAAGAAAAACCTGTAGCTGTTAAGGACGAATATGAAGATGAATACGAAGATGAAGGCGAAGATTACGAAGACGATTTTGAAATAACGGATGATGTGTTTGAAAAAGTTGAAACCCAGTCATCAGGAAGAAGGGGCAGGAGATAATGATAAGAATTTTGCTTTTCATGGTAGCAGTAAGTATTTTTCTCACTTCGTGTACAAGCGAGCTTAATGTTGAGAAAGTGGGATTTGAAAAAAGTTTCAGGATCGCAAAAGAAAAATTCAGCAAAGGCAATTATACAGATGCTCTGACCGATCTCAACAGGATAATTCTCAATTATGGCGGCGAGAATGGAATTGATTCTGTCCAGTTTATGATAGCTCAGTCTCACTTCAACCTGGGGGAGTTTTATTCATCGTCATACGAGTACATAAGACTGACAGAGAGTTTTCCCGAATCAAAGCTTGTAGAAGAATCATACTTCAACGATGCCGAATGTTACTACAACCTTTCGCCCAGATATACTTTGGACCAGGCAGAGACCTCGAAAGCGATCTCTAAATATCAGCTCTACCTCGATCTTTTCCCCGAAGGCAAATTCAAATCTGATGCAGGTTCGAAAATAATTGAGTTGAGAGAAAAACTGGCCAGAAAAGAATATGAAGCCGGAGAGCTTTACCTTAAGCTTGACCAGCCTCGAGCGGCCAAAGTATATTTTACCGAAGTAATAGATAATTACTACGATACATCTTATTACATTTTGTCTCTCGAAAAAATTTCCAGGGCTTATCTTGAAATGGAGGATGATTACAACTATCATTTATTTATGTCTAAATTTAACGAAATGAAAAATAAAGATGCCAGGTAGAATAGGTTTGTATGGAGGGTCATTTGACCCTATCCACACTGCGCACCTGGTAATTGCCAGTCTGT
>Ga0265294_10010051_pt1 | contig 10816 bp, 7 predicted proteins | sample MunlanPumphouse3_FD_192504 | JGI IMG/M metagenome (GOLD analysis project Ga0265294, IMG submission 192504) | Groundwater microbial communities from a municipal landfill in Southern Ontario, Canada - Pumphouse #3 | ecosystem: Environmental > Aquatic > Deep subsurface > Groundwater | place...
TATTTCCGGAGCGGATTTTGAGGTCAGCGAGGGACATCAGCATGTCCACTGATTTTGGATTGACAGCAATCCCCTTGTTGAGGACTGATTCAGCATTTACTGCATCATTTTTTTGAAAATAAGCGGAAGACAGCAACATATAGGCATCGGGTTTGGTAACCCCTTTGCTTATAACTTCTTCCAGAAAAGGTATTACTATATTGAATTCCTTGCGTGCAATGTAGACTGCACCCTTCAGCAGCATTCCGTCTGCGTGATTGGCATCTTTCTTTAGTATCAGTTCCGCCTTTTCCATAGATTTGTCGTATTGCCCTGCTCCAAGCAACAGCTTTCCTATCTGGTAGTGAGCATCAAGATCAGCCGGATTCAGCTCAATGGCTTTGGAAAAGAGACCGTAGGCCCCGCGAAAATTGCCCTCCTTCATGTCGATCAGTCCAAGCATCCGATAGGGATCAGCGAATTTTGGATCAATCTGAACGGCATTTTTGAACTCAAGTTTTGCCTTGACGTAATCAGCTTTTTCGTAGAGGACTTTCCCTTTGTTAAAAAATTTGACTTTCTTTGCATCAGGTCCTGCACATGACGTCATAAGAGATGTGGCCACGAGGAGCAAGAACCATCGAACAAATATCTTCTTCATAATTTATTACCTCCTGATTTATTGATATGTGTCAGTATATTCAGCGTGAAGCCAGTACCAGCAGTGCTGCCATTACAGTCCCGGCAATATAATTGAACTTGCCCCGGAGTTCGGCAAGCAATACCTCGAAGCTGAAGTAGAGCATGATTGTTTTTGCCGCCACAAGTCCATATTGATATTCCTGTAGATGATTGTTCGGCAGGTTGGGAACTGCCACTGCAAGAATAATGATAAGAAAATCCATAGGAGAGCTCTTGAATCCGCCGGTACGCCTGGAGAATTTTGAAATTACCAGGATCAAAACCGAAAAAAGGCCGAACAGCATGTTGAACATCGTTCGTGGAACCCCGTCCAGCCAAATATTCTTGCCGGTTTCACTCAAATAAACAGCAAAGGGGACAAAAAGGTAAATGGTCACACGCAATGTCCTGATCAGCCACTGTTTCGCAAATAGCCAGACCATGCTGATTACCAGCATTGCCAGCAGTGCAGCTATAATAAGGTATGTTGGCGCTTCGTCAGTCAGAAAGCAGGTTACCAGAAGTAGTAACGGGATCCCATACACAAAAACAGGAAAAGCCCTGTTGATTACAACACCTTCACGTTTCAGGAGCCTGAAGCGGCCTGCAATCCGTACGTCGAAAAACTCGAAACGTTTTGCCTTCCAATGGCCTCTGCGAGCCCTGTCGAAAAACACGATAATTACAACTGAAAACACCAAATATTCGATCAAAAACAGCCAGTCTGAATAGTAGCGAAAGAGAAGCGCCGATATGATCAGGAGAGTATGGAGTATATAGATCACCAGTACTGATTCGGCATGGTGCAGTCCAAGACCCATCAGATGATGGTGAAAATGGTTTTTGTCGGCACTGAAAGGAGACCGGCCCTTTGCTATGCGGGTTACCATAACCGTGAGGGTATCGAGAATAGGAAAACCGAGCAGAATGATAGGAAGCGCCTGGCTCAAAGTAGGCGTCTTCTGCGTCAGGTAGATCGATAATGTTGCTGCTGAAAAACCGAGGAATTGGCTGCCGGCATCCCCCATGAATATCGATGCCGGATGGGTATTGAACCTCAGGAAGCCGAAAAGCACCCCGGACAGAGCTAGGGCGATCAAGCCAACGACCTGATTCCCCTCAAGATATGAGAGGTAGGCGATTGCAGCAAAGATAAGCAGGCAGATTCCACCAGCCAGGCCATCCAGTCCGTCGGAGAGATTTATTGCGTTGGTAGCCCCGACAATGGCCAGCAGTGTAAATGGCACAGCAATAAATCCGGGAAGTTGATATCCATCGGGCATAAGCATCCCCAATGAAGTGATCTGGACACCGCCGCCTGCGATAACGATTAGTGCGGCAATAATCTGTCCGGCAAATTTGAACTTGGGAGAGATGTCCAGGATGTCATCGAGCAGACCGAATGCAACCAGGACAGTTGCTCCGGCTAGATAGGTAATTACGAACTGCTCGGCACGGAACCAATATAATAGCGGCACGAAAGTGCCTATGGTCATGGCAATGCCACCAATGCGTGGAACCGGGAGTGTGTGCACCTTTCGTGCTCCGGGCAGATCCACCGCGACATTATAATGAATAGCCAGCACACTTAACGCGCGAGTCATTGCGATGGTGATAAGTATGGCCAGCAGAAGAGTCGAAAGAAAAATCATCGGATGTTCTTGCCAGGGAGATACCCGTCCAGGATAGGTACTGCCAGTCTTACAAAACCTTGCATTCTCGCCTCGGCATCTTCCACCCGCTCAGAAGGTGATACCGGCGTCACCAGGCGCACAAGTGCGCCATCGGTCCTGTGCTGGGTAATGGCGTCCCAGAACACAAAAAACTTGAGTTCCAGGATATTGCCGGGCACTCTTCCACGCTGGGGGAACCAGTAGTAGGTCAATTGCCGTTGCCCATTCTTCTCCATGAAGGCCCTGTTCACCCTGATAGCCCGGTTTTCTTTCCGGCTGTCCAGTTGAATTGAGGTGAGCCCTGATTCCTCGAAATTCCAACCGCTTCCCGGCAGGCACGTGGCAGGCGTGTGAATCGACTCCCCTTTGGTCTGGCTGGCATAGTATGCGGTGTAGAAGTTTATCTCTTTCCCTTTTTCATTTCGGAAATTGACGATAACGTAATCAGACAATTTAAGTGTATCAAGATACATCTGCTCCATTGGTATGATTATTCCGTGCCATACGCCGACAGTAAGGGGAAAGTCGTTCAATGGCCTGCTGATAGGCGTTTTTTGACGGAAATCGATCATATTTGCTGCTGCAACGGTTGCCGAAAGAACGATCAGGGCCACGACGAATCTACCAGCCATTGCTGGCCGGACCGGCTCAGATGCGCAGATGGGAGTGGGAACCTCGCTGGTTGCGGGAGATATGTCCAGGTTATTTTCCGGCAGCAGTTTTTTAAAAAACCAGATTTCAGCGATCAACAACCCCAGACTGAACATGAAGATAAACCATCCGGAAAAATCGTGAAAAAACCCCTCTGCAACCTGTGGCCCGAAGAATTGATACAGAATACCGACCGAAGCGATACGGAGACCGTTGGTGGCAACCGAGATCGGGATGGAAGAGAATACTATCGTAAGACGTTTCCACAACGAAGCATTGTAGTAGTATGCAAGCAGGATGGCCATGGCAGCCAGCGGAACCATATAGCGGATACCGCTACATGCATCCACAACCTGGAGTCTGGTGAAACCCAGATCTATCACATTACCCTCACGAAAGGCGGACATACCCCATAGCTGAATGATACCCACGCCCAACTGCGACGATAGAAGCTTTAGTTTAAGCGTAAGTTGAGTATTGACATAGTTTGGTAAAGGAAACATTGCCAGAGAAAAAAAGATCGGGAACCGGATGATCCTGAGTTTTTCCCATCCGAGTTCAAGCCAGAAGATCCCGGCGATTACCAGCCACATTGAGAAGTACAATGTGAAAAACTCGCCCGACAGTTCGCCCAGCCAGAACAGTGCGATCCCTACGAATATCGGAATGATGCCTTGCCATGAAGGTACTGAAGGCTGTTTGGTAATTTGACGTCGTTTCTCCCATACCAGATAGAGCACAACCAGCGGAATAAGTCCGCTGGAACTGTAATCCTCGCGAGTCCAGTCGACATTAACCAGTCTGTTGAGCGCATCTTTGTAAAGAAGAATAAGTACCGTTACGTATAAGAAGCCTCTGATCCAAGCAAACAGACGATTTTGAGTCACCATTGTCACGGTACCGGTCTCCTGAAAAAAAACCTCTATTTTACATCTCACTAACTGCTTTTGCCATCTGTTCCATCTCGGAGATTTTTTGCCCGAGCCACTGGTGGAGATTACTTGCATTGGCGTAGTTCAAGACGATACCGCAGGGGACATAGCGAACCAGGCTGCTGTTCAGGTCTTTCGGGTCTACATCTGTTAAATCTCCGATAGCACCCGCATCGGTTATGGCGTGGGTCATCTCGTTGGGAAGAGGCTGCCGCTCAAGATAGAAGTTGGCAATCAGTTCGCCGCGTGGCGAAATACCGCCGTGAGCCCCGTTCACATATACCGGGTTGTAATCGTAGGTGAAGATGTACTTGAACGTGAAAGATGAATCGTTGCTGTCATGTGACATGATGATGCTTCCTTTCGTGGTTGAATGTTGTTGAAGTCTAATTCTGTGAGAGGATCTGCCAGATGCGTTCGGAAGCCTTGCCGTCCCAGAGTGTGGGGATTGACGCCTGTTCCTGTTTGGCAAGGCTCCGGGTGTAAGCCGAAATAATTCCCTCCCGCCTTGTTCCAGCGAGCACGTTGGTGCCTGCCGTCACAGTGATGGGGCGCTCAGTGTTGTCCCGTATTGTGACGCATGGCACCCCCAGGGCTGTGGTTTCTTCTTGCAGTCCCCCGCTGTCGGTAAGCACCGCCCTTGCATCCTTCCAGAGAAAGAGGGATTCGCGAAATCCGAGCGGCGGCAGGAGATGTACCTGATTTGAAAAATGGACTCCAAAGGCATCGATCATCTGGCGGGTTCTCGGGTGAACCGGGAAAAATATCTGCTGTTCAGTTGCGAGTTCATTCATCGCAGATGCAATTTCATTGAAAGTCTCGCGGCAGTCCACGTTGGAGGGTCGATGGAGTGTCAGAAAGAGGTAGCTATCGGCACGATTCTTACGTTCATGCGTGTCGAAGTGTTCAACATCCACACCGGAAAGACGATCACATTGATACAGGAGATTGTCTACCATGACGTGTCCCACATTATGGATTCGTTCACTCGGCTTGCCCTCAGCTTTCAGATTCTCGGCGCCGCTCTCTTCAGTAACAAAGAACCAGTCAGAGATAGCATCGGTAACCATCCTGTTGATTTCTTCCGGCATGGCCAGGTCAAAGCTTCGCAGCCCCGCCTCCACGTGTGCAACCGTGATCTGAAGCTTTTTGGCAACGATGCTACAGGCTAGAGTCGAGTTTACATCCCCCACCACTAGCACAAGGTCGGGCCGCTCTTCGAGACAGACTTGTTCGAAGGTAACCATGATTCTGGCGGTCTGTGCAGCGTGTGAACCTGAACCACATTCCAGGGAATGGGCCGGCGCAGGTATGCCCAACTCCTCAAAAAAGCCGTGAGACATCTGATGGTCGTAATGCTGACCGGTATGGACAATTTGACATTTCACTCGATCATGAGCCAGAGAGGCACGATAGATTGGTGCAATTTTCATAAAATTCGGTCGGGCTCCGGCGATAAGCAGGACTTTCATAGTTCACCTCTTGATGAAAATATTCAGCGCAAGAACTCAAAGGCCCGGAAGGGGTCACCAATCCGGGCCATAGTATCATGTTAGTTTTGAGGTTGCGTTACAGTGAGGTAAATGTTTGATGAACAAATACAGCTCATTGAAATATCAATTCAATTTTTCTGAGAAACACCTGGAAGGCGAATATCGGCAGAACTCGTTGGCGTGCTATGCGTTTTGGCTCCGATACCAGACGGTAGAACCATTCAAGATTCAAGTTGCACCAAAATTTGGGGGCTCGCTTCACCGTACCGGCGATAGTGTCGAGAGTACCACCTATCCCCTGACAGACTCTTACGGAATGAAGTTGGACTGCGTACTTCGCAAACCAGTTTTCCTGTCGTGGCGAACCGAGTGCAAGAAACAGGATCTGGGCGCCGGATGCGTTAATCTGTTCAATCAACCTCGGAGTGTCTTCCGGAGAAACATATCCGTTGGCGCGACCGGCAATTTTAAGGGAAGGGTAGCGATTCTGCAACGTTTCCATAGCCTTGGCATTTACCTCCTCCTTAGCTCCATAGAAAAAAACCCGATACCCTTTTTGGGCAGATAAACGGCAGATTTCTTCCATAAACTCAACGCCTGGAACACGAGACAGTTTGACTCTATAGAGGATTCGGGCAGCTATCACTACACCGATACCATCCGGAATTAACAGATCGGCCTCACTGAATACCTTGTGGAGGTTCGGATCACGAGGTACTGAGAAGTTTTTCTCCGGGTTGACTGCAAAGATGCTATGGGGTCGTCGGTCGCCTTTTTCGACAAAGTGTTCAACCTTTTCAAGTGCGCCTCTCATTTCAACCGGATCAACCCAAATATTCAGTATTTTTAGACGGTTATCGTGCTGCGACATAGTTTGCCTCCTCTACTCACAAATCGTTATCCGGGTTTCGAACTTTACCTCTGACGGAGCACCTCTCTTAATAACCTGAAGTACAGGGGACGGCACATTTACGTTATATGCGGGAGAAAACCATCCCAGTGGTGGATTTTCTTCCCCCCGATGAAGACTGAAATTGCCGTTTGACAGTTTAAACATTATTTTATGGCCATTGCATTCAGCCAGCCAGCTATTATCATGTTTCATTACAATGACTGCTGGATGGAAATGATAATTGATCTCAAAGGTATGTAAACCACTTCCAAGAAAATGATCAGATATTACCCAGGAACCATCCGAAGTATTCTTGATTGACCTGAAGTGGCGCACCTGTCTGGCCAGCCTGCAATACCCATCGTGACTCGCCTCTATCAGCAGGTTGGATTCTGATTCAACTACCTGCTCCAAGTTACTGGAGAATGGTTCTGCCCAGATGAAGCCGGTCGCCTGAACGGCCTGATCCAATCCGTCGACGGTAACTGTATTATGTGCTCTGGTACCTTTGAAGTAGCGACGGAAAGAGGGAATTCCGTTATAGCGGTAGGTCCCGCAATCGACCAAAAATGGGGTCTCACAAATAGACAGGGTTACAGAGAGCGCGTCAGCATGGCCGTGGTTGTACAGGGGGGCCATCCCTAATGGCCCATGATCAAAGGTCAGGAGCGTATCTCCTTTACCTCTCACAACGGTATAGCCTGATGTACTGAAGGTTCTATGCGAGCGAAGTTGATCTTCCACCATGAAGTGTCGTTGCGGGAAAAGACCTGGCGCAATGGCGTGCCCGTCGTCGCTGTCACCAATGGCCGGCAATCCTTCGACACCCTGAAATGCATGTAGAAAATTTTCACCTGCCTGAAGGCGCTCTTTAAAAGCTGTACAATCATGGAGACAATTACTTTCCAGAAAATCAACGACCAGCCAGTATTGATCAAGTACGAACCGGTGATAGGCAAATGATTGCTCCGCAGGCCCCCCATCAGTTAATACTTGGTGATGGAGTTCCTGATACAGAAGGTCTATGGCTCGTTTAAGCCAGCGTCTGCCTGTTGCGTGCCCCCTGTACAGAGCCCCGGCGAATACCAGACCAACGCATTCGCACACCGTGTGATTACCAAGAGATGAGTAAAGCGAAAGTCGTTGCTCAATCCACCATGCATGATCATAGATCGCTTCCAGTAAGCGCAGGCGGTCGTTGCGTGTTAGACAATCGAGATGTTTCAAGGTAAAGAAAAATGCAGTAATCCTCAGACCGCACTCCATGGCCGACAGGTAGTGGGGGCCAGACAGGAACGGATTGTCGGTAAGCCACTTCATAATTGTATGGTGGGCATACTCACTAACGTCAGTCCTACTTACCGATTCACTGCCTTCCTGAAGCAGCCAGGCCATCATCAGTGTGAGATGCTGCAATCGTGCCGGTTCCCACAGCGACCGTATATCACAAGCCAACTCGCCGGGTCTGATGTCTCCATGATAGATGTTTTGTAAACGGCCTTCGCACTGATGTATCAGTGCTTGGTCAGTATTAAGACAAAACCGGAATCCCTCCAGCAGTGACCGTATTGTTTCAGCGTCCACTGACCCGCATATTTCAGGTGCGGCCAGCGTCTGAAACTCAGCGGCCTCTAATGGCGGTTGCTCAACAAGGGCCTTTTTACCTTTCAAAAATAAGCGCTTGGTCTTCTTTTCTCCCACAAGGAGCCTAGCCCGATGAAACAGTTCCTGAGGTGATGAATTCTTAAGCCTTGCATATATAAAACGGAGCGAACTCATAATAACGTTACTGTGTTACGAATCAGGATGAAACAGATGGTAGAAAAATGGGCCATGACTACTCAACATCCTTTATGGCCTTGGGAACGTCAGAACCACGAGACGATATCGAATAAGGCACTCGGCAAAGAATAAATGTTCCATATAACGTTCAGATTTGGTTCGGAGTTTGCCGTGCCGATTGAGCAAAACCGCAGGCGTAGCAATGCTACGTTGAGGATTTTGCGATTGAGGCGCGGCGAAATACGGCCCAAAGATGAAATGTAAGATGGAATGTTTATTCTTTGCCGAGTGCCTAATCATAATACGGCCCCTGATAATGATTTTACCGGATTGCCACGGGTCGCCAGGAATGCAAGAGCAAGAGCCGCAATAGTGGCAAGAGGCAGTGGAAGCCCCGGGACCGGTTCAGCTGTTGACGTGGCTACTGATAATGAATGCATCGCGTTATTATTGGCAGGCACAGGGTCTGTAGTGGTTGCAGAAACCTGGGCTGTGTTCAGATAAAGTCCCGGCAGGGAGAAATGAAGCATTATCCGGGCAGTGACAATCCCGTTTGAGGGGAGTGTGCCGAAAGAACAATTGACTGTTCCGGATGCTTCAGAACAACCGACCGGAATAGAATCAACGATTGAACCTGAGGGCAAGGTATCAACAATGGTCAACCCTGTTGCGGGAGAAGGGCCGTTGTTGGTGGCTACAAGATCATAGGAAACGGTTTCTTCCTTGAAAACCGGTTCGCTTGGCCCTGACATGGAGAGAGACAGATCAGCCTGTTGCTCAAGCGACCAGTTTAGCTGCAACTGCCCTGTGACGCTGTTATATCCGTCAACAGCTATCTGGTATGAAGTCCCGGCCTGGGCAGTAAACGACACGCCGCTGGTGTTGCCAATAGATCCGTCATTATCGTTTGCCGCTATGCCGGCAAGATCGTTTATGGCTATTCCGGTGTAAACTGCCAGCAAAGTATCGAAATTGCTGCCGTGGGTATTGATCGAAGCAATACCGGTTACAGGCGCTGTCCAGCTCCACCATACGGATTTACCGCCGGGGTTGTTAGCATGGTTTGGCTCACCGTACTCCTTGGTGGCATTCAGGTTGATCGCGGAGATCTGGCCCGTTTCACCAGCCATTTGTGAGAGATTTGCAAACATGTCGTTGGTCGGTGGGCTGATGGCTGCCTGTAGGCTAAGGCGCGGCTTGGTGATATTGTTGCGAATATCGGTAATTGAAATACCACTGGACGTCAAGCGCCCGACTGTCTGGTCCAGTGTGTCAGTTGGATAAACCGCTCTCATTACTGCCACCGCACCGGTGACATGCGGCGCCGCCTGAGATGTTCCGGCCATCTGAATATTGGCGGCTGTGATGAATGCGCCCGGGGCGAGCATGGTCAGGAAGTATGCGCTGTTGGAAAAACAGGGAATTTTGTCCGCTCCTGTGGAACTGTCGGTACAGCCGGAACTCCAGGTATAAGGCCCACCCCAGTTGGTATCGTAAACCGCCCCAACCGAAACGACTCCCGGGGTACATGCGGGACTGGACATCCCGTCAGTCAGCGCTGAATTGCCAGATGATGCGACCGGAACGATACCGGCAGCCCGGACATTGTTTATCGGGATCAGAAAGGGGTTGGTACGCCATTTGTTGCACGGTGAAGTATAGTATCCACCATCGCCCAGACTCATGTTCATGGCCACAATATTATAAGCGCTCTTGTTGGCGATGGCCCAGTTGATACCGGCGATTATCCAGTCGTTGTCTGAAGCGCCATCGGAAAAGGTGTTGATTGCGGCAATCCGCGCACCAGGGGCAACGCCGACAGCGATGCCGGCAACATTGGTTCCATGCCCTCTGGGGTCGGTGTTGAGAGTGATATTATTGCCTGTGACATCTACGGAGGCAATAACCTTACAGCCGACGGGAACACCCGGTGCGCTGCATAAACCGAAAGTCGGCAGGGTATAGTTGATTCCGGTGTCGATGACAGCAACAGTTGTACCGTTGCCGTTCATTCCTGCATTGGCGGTCGCAGGCTGGTTGATGAATGGCAGGCTGTAGGCAAGGTGCGGATAGATGGGGGTGTTTGCGTAGGCAGCAATTACACCCGGATGCTGAAGGTATCTCTTCAGGGCGGCTCCGGAATGGAAACGCTTTAACGCCATCGGAAGGTGCGAATAATCGGACAATGTTTCCGTTTCATTCCGTGCAAATCCGGTGTCAACATTATCTTTCAGGTTGTGGTACCTGCGGGCCTTGAAAGCGAGTATTGACTCATCGTCATGTTTCAATGCCCTGTATTGGCGCATTTCCCTGCTCTCCCTTTCCACATCCTGGTCATCATAAAGGACTATGATATCCTGCGGGATACTGGCATCAAGACGTTTGACAATTGTGTCGGGAACATCGGACAGATCGAAGGCGGCAGCATGCTGACCACAGAGCAGCATGAAGATGCTTGTCAGGACGCAAAAATAAAGGATTTGCTTGAATACTCCAACGGATGTTACCACCACGAATCCTCTGCCTATAATAGAAAACGGCGTCGGCGATTTCTCCCCGATACATGTCCTTACCCTGAGCGGATCGTCTGACACGGCCTCATATATTCGATATGCCGAGTCTTGATCTTCCAGGTAAGGCACTCGGCAAAGAATAAACATTCCATCTTACATTTCATCTTTGGGCCGTATTTCGCCGCGCCTCAATCGCAAAATCCTCAACGTAGCATTGCTA
>Ga0265294_10010052_pt1 | contig 10813 bp, 14 predicted proteins | sample MunlanPumphouse3_FD_192504 | JGI IMG/M metagenome (GOLD analysis project Ga0265294, IMG submission 192504) | Groundwater microbial communities from a municipal landfill in Southern Ontario, Canada - Pumphouse #3 | ecosystem: Environmental > Aquatic > Deep subsurface > Groundwater | place...
TAATTTAGCAGAATCAGCTGCAGCTATCCCTAAACTATCATGAATAGCCTTAGTATGCCTTGCTGAATTATAGTACTGAGTATGGTCATCATCTCCAAGGCCCGTTAGTGCCCCGTGATCAGTAACTCCGGCCCCTCCGCTTACATCTACCCAATTTGGACTTTCTGAAGTCCCAGTATTCACTTGAACTTTACTTATATCACTCCGATATATAATTTCTCCTGTCCCGATACTTGTTGAAGGAGCACCAGGTTTGACATTTACATTTGCAATCACTGCTGCTAAAGTTGTTGATCCATCCATCATTACAACTCTTGTATTATCAACCATTTAAACACTCTCCACATAGAATTTGACAGATAGATAAGCTATAATTCTCATATTCTTATTGGGGACTATCTTAATATTTGCCCATCCTCCACTTACACTGAAATTACTCGTTAAGTCTAAATCTGTCTGATCAGTCGTGAAGGTATCTACTGCAGTTTCACTCCCTAAATTTCCTGCTGTAATGACTACTGAAGGACTTATTAAAGTTTCTTCATAAATTCCATACTCTATTTCATGAATATGAGTTTCTGAAACTTCTGAAGTTGAAGCACTTGGAGCACCTGGAGCACAAATCAAAGTCCCAACTCCTCCTCGGTTCTCTATCCCAAGTGGATAAGTAGTATATCCATCATTAGGATTCCAAAGGCTTAGAGAATGTGCATGCACCCCTGAGGCAGCTGCTCCTTTAGAGTAAGCCCTAAAGTTCTCTAATCGAAACGAAAGTTTAACTGCATCGATATATACAATGTCTGCAGGGAGCCTAAACTGTATATTAAGCTCCTCTCCGGCCTCAGGCCCGCAATTCTCGTGAATAAGAATTGGAATAAAGTTAGTTGCTCCCAATCCACTAATATTCGACAAGTCCGAATTCCTCCGAACCTGAGCCAATTCCTGTGAAATAGTGCTATCTTTATTCAGAAGCTCAATTTCTAAAGTTCCTTGGTCAAAATCCCTCTTTATTGATAGTGCCCTTGCTGTTTCATCTACTCCTTTTTTCGTATCAATGATTCTTATTACATCTCCTATTTGAATACCATAAATATACCTTATACTTTTCGCTTTAAGGACTCGTGTATCAGAAGCATAAGCATCTAATATTGCTTTTGCCGTTTGAACTGCAGTATCCAAACTTTTAATACTCGTATCTACCAAAGGACTGCCTTCCATAATCCCCACAGCAGATTGACTCGCAGTTGCTCCTGCATGAAGACAATCAGCATTATAACCTCCGAATCCAATACAGCGAGGACTATCAACATCCCCAACGTTTTTCCAAGGAACACAAACCCTTATTTGGTTTATACCGTCTCCGGCCCCAAATACACAAATTCGATTTACAATATCTCTTGTAGCAGTTCTGGTAATTGCAGTCTCTAATTCCCTCCCGGCCTTAAGAGTAATTACTGCGGGAGTAGAAACTGCTAAATTAGCAACATTTAAAAGGAAAGAAGATCCAGACCTTGAAACCCAAGCTCTCTTCCCCATTATATTGCAGAGGGAAGCAACACTACTTATTAAATTTTCATGATCTTTCCGGAAAGTCCCTGGAACAACTTCAGCAAAATCTATTGATCCAGCAGTAACTTTTGTTGATCGAGAAAGTAAACCATTGATGATAGTGCTCCCAGTCTGGTTTGTCCATTGTTCATTTCTTCCTGTTCTTTCATCAAGAAGAAGGACTTTTGCATCTCTTCCCTCTAGTTTATAATCTGTTCCTGGCCCTGGAGTTACCTTTTCCAAAAATCCTTCAAATATTGTTTCTTTACTCCCTCCCCTTTCTATTATCTGAACATAGTGGTTTGGATATATATGACCTCCATTTCCTATAGCTGCAATTTGAGTGGCTGAAGGAGCAGGGAGAACAGCAGAGAAAGTGCTGAACCCTGATACTTCATTCTTTACGATTATCCCAATTGCATCATACCGAACACTATTTATATAGAATTTTGCGGTCATTAATATCCCCTGTAGGACATAAGCCCACATTGCTGAAGATGAATTTGAACTTCTATAATCCCGCTTCCTCTTGCTCCACTTCGAACTCTCTTAATACTTAAAATATGAACAAGGAACTGATGATCTTCATCATGAGTTCCTGTTTCCAGAATAAGCGGAGCTAATTCAGCAGTAGTGAAAGTCCCATCATTTCCGGAATAATCCATTTTCAGATTAGCCATTATTTGGAGCATTTTAAGTTCAGCTTCACTATTCAAGATTGCTTGAACCACTAAATCTTCAGGCTTTCTCCCTCTTGCTATTGCCAAGCCTCCATCATAAAGAGGATACCTTTTTATCATTAATTCAGGTTCTGTTTTAATATCCTCATTATGAGGGTTCCTACTTTCGAAAACAAAAGTAGTACTTCCTGTCACCACCTCGAAATAATCCCCAATGGAAACTCCATCTGAAGAAGCAGTGCTTCCGGTCTTTAAAGTCAAAGCTCCAGTAGTATTGCTAACTACTTTATAAACTTCTCCTTTAGCGTTTCCACTTAATATCTTGACAAATCCTCCATTATACAAAGAAGAAGTAAACCTTCCAGTATCACTTATTGAAGTTTCTGTTACTCCAGTAACTTGCCCTCCTATCCTATTTGATACTATCTTAGTTGATAAAGTTAAAGGAACTACTGACCAGGAATCATAAAGGGCAACTCCTGCCGTTTCAGAAGCGACACTATCAAGCCCGTTTGGATAACCTAATTTCCACTCTGCCATTAGATTCCTCCCTCCCAAGCTGCAGCTTCTGCCTGCATCCTCTCTAACTCTTCCATAAGCTCTTCAGCATTAGTCACGTTCGGAAGAGTAAAAGTATTACCAGTTATAACAGTTTCCTTCTTCACTGTTTCTGTTTTAGCAGGAGTGCTTTCTTCATTCCTCAAATAACTTCTATCAGTTATTTCTGACATTCCAAATTTGTAATTAATCCCTAAAGCTTCAAATCCCATATTAGCAATTTTCTTCATGGTATTCCAAATTACCAAAAGGGAAGCTTCCATTGATCCCAAATCTGCAAGCAGATCATTCCAGCTCTTATCTCCAACCAGAATCCCTATCAAATCAATAAGAAGCCTTAAAGGAATTGTAGTCAGATTAAATGCTGCTGCCAAAGCATCTCCACTATATACCAACTTATCCAATTCTGTCCATAAATCATCAAGCCAGTCTATAACTCCAAGCTTATCTAAGGCTAAATACCCCAATATAAGTAAAACTGCTCCCAAAGCAACTGCCAATCCTACTGGCCCTGTAAGAGCTGTTACCACTGCCCCTATCATTCCAGCAGCCCAAGATAAAACACTTGATACACTTGCCCAAGTAATCCCTAAAGTTAAAGCTGCAGAAACAGCCCCGCCTGCGGCAAGTCCAAGAAGCAATAACCATGTAACTGCCCCTTGCAAACCTGGATCCAATTCCTTAAACTTTTCATATAACCATTTAATTCCCGAAGCTAACCACATCACTGCCGGACTAACATACTTATCCATTATATTTGCAATTAACTCCAAATACGTCCAAACTAAAGATAAAGCTGCAGCTGTTCTCGGAGCCTGCATCAAGAGCTTCGCAAACCCAAAAGCCCCTATAAGCCCCATAGCAGCTCCAAGAAGTTTAGTGGTATTTGTCATCCTTAGAAATTCTGCCCCTGTACTTTTTATATAACCTTTTAATTTAGTAAGTTCAGCCTTAAGCTTTGCCAAATTTAGCATAAGCCCTAAATCTCGATAAACTCCTTTAAACTCCATACTGCTAACTGTAGCTGGCATTATTTCATCCTCTGTGCTTCTCTTCTCTCTTTCTCATTTAGGGCACTATCAATAATTAGTAAGGCATCAATATCTCGGTTACATTCTAACTCGACTTGCGACGGCAAAAAATTATGCTGACTTGCTATCAAACATTTTTTCAGCAAGCCTGCAATTTTTGGGTGCATAACTCCAGTTAGAATGGACTCTCTAAAAAATTACTTTCCTCCTTGGACACATAAGTTTGTCCAAAAATTTCCTTGCCAATCCTGTCTCGAAGCTTAGGGTGCATTTTACTGATAGCCTCCTTCTTTTCTTCGTAAGTCAGGACTGGCCATTTCTTGCCTCCAAAAGTGGAATTTATGTCAAGGAGCCCAATGAGAATTCTTTCTTCAGAAAGGCCAGCATTATCAATTTCTGGCTGATCATCTTCAATGGAAACAAACTTGTTCGTGAAATCATCTGCTTCCTTATTCGTAAGAACTTTAAGGAGACATACCACTTCATACCCTTTGAACTCAAAGGTTACTTCTTTCTGGCCTCTTGGCACAAATGCTACTTCCTCTGGAATTATACCCTGTTTTAAATCTGTCATATTTTCAACCTCTTGGTTTATTAAGAATGTTTTATCCTTTTAGTCTTTTAGGCCCTTAATTCTTTCCGGCCTCGGCTAGCCTACTATCCTAATCCGGAAAGCTGTTAAAAAAACGCTATCGGGCACAATATACGTTTCTTAGCCTTTTCTCTTGAATTAGGCTAGTATATAACAGCGTTTCTTTATTTTATAAATATAGCACATTATAAATAACGGAAGGCTTTGCTTGATTATGCACAAACTGCATCGTAATCTGTAACTATCCCGTTTTTCTCTGTAAGTACAAAGCTGGGAATTTTGAAATTCAGGTCTTGAATTACAATCCCATCTCCGATTTTGATTGGTTTATTTGCTTTTGACAATTTCGCATTACTGAAATTTATTTTAAAGTAGTCAGTTGCACTTCTTTGACTTCCAAAAGTACACGCTCCACAACTAGCTCCGGACTTCCATAAATCCCAAATATCCGACTCCTTCATCTTAACACTCAGAGAAGCTTCAATTGATGGAGTCTGGCAGATTGGCTCAGAAATCAAATCTCCAGTGGCAGCATCCAAAGAAGGTTCTATAAGCAAATTGTTGTCAAAGGAGAAATTCGCTGCTGTTACATAAGGAGCAATATTTATAGAGTTGACAATAAATATCCCTCCTGAACTTCTCCTATTTGGCATAGCAGTCTGAGTATATTTCTTTAGTGGAGTAGCACTTGCTTGATAGCCCTTCCCAGTTCCAGAAACCTTAATAACATTCTGGGCTACTATGTCAAAGCTCTGCTTAATATACTCTCCTTTAGGCCACTGAATCTCCCATTTCTTAATTTTCGCTCCTGTATACTGAGTAGTGAAAGGAGCAGTTGAATGAAGGTGCCCAACTTGGAAACTAAAGGAGGGAAGCTCTGGAGTTGGAGTTATTGTATGAAGATCAGTATCTGTTACTGTATCAGTCCCTAGCCCTAAAGTAGCAAGGAATCTCAGATGCTGCATCTTCATAACTAAACTTCCCCCATAACTGGGAACCTGTTCAAGATACTCTCCTACAAATCTAGTATCTTCTCCATCCATTGGAGAAAGTTCAAGCAATTGTTTATCATCGTCTGCATTAAATTCTTCAACATATCCTGGCCAAGCCCAAGTTAATGCAGAATTAGCAACTCCATAAGAAGGTTCAACAGCATAACAGAAGCCCTTACTTCTCCTTCCTGTATAAAATTCAGTTCCTGCCATTTTCAGTCTCCTATATTTACTCCTTTAAATTTTATTGTCATAGTATATTTCTTGATTACTCCTCCAAAATCTTCAAGATAAGGAGAAGTACCTGATTTTTCATAATCCATTAAAACTGTTTGGTCCCTCCAATTCTCCCGAAGCCAAATATGAGTATTTTGGATTATTGCTTCTGCTAAATTATGGCCTGAACAAACTTTAGCATCATTACTTCCAACTGTTATTGAATGAAGATCATCTCCATAGCACCAAGCAGTAACAGACAATAAAACCTTATCATAAGTCTCTGTCGCTGCCATCCCCATATCCCCTTCACTTCCTACATCTATTTCTGTAATAGAAAGCCTTGGGAAATTATTCTTATCCCCAGAAAGAGCCTTAAGCCTTGGTTTATCAGGATATATCCAATTAGTCCCTAAAGCTCTCCTTACCGCATTTGGATCAGTTAAAGCTGCTCTTAACAGATCACTTATAAACTGCGAAGGAGTTCTTCTTTCACTCATTTGCCATTTCCTCCTTCATAACTTTAGCTGCAATACTATTTGCATATTCCGCAGCTTTCCGGAAGGGAGCCATTTCATCAAGACTTACCATCATCCCTCCAATTTGTTTAAGTACATCTATTTTCTGATTCCTTGATGGTCTTTTAAGTGCTTTCCCTCTCTTCCCCTTAACTTCAAATCCTATTTCATCAAAGTGTCTTTGGGCCCAATCCCCCAATCCTGTTAATTCTCCTCCTTCATCAAAGAAAGGCAACCAATGCTTTTCAGTTCCAAATTCGTGATAAATCCCGTAAGGAACACTATCATGAACCCGAAATCCAAATCCATCTTCAATGGACTCAGACCTGATACCGTCTCGAAAGGAGCCACTATCAACACCCTGGCTGGTTCCCTTCGCCTTTTTAAATGTATTTATTATTGCTTTAGCATATTCTTCTGCCATAACTCCAATTCTTTGCATCCCTCGCCTGATAGTCTCCTCCCTTGGTTTGCCTTCCACTGCTTTAAGAGCCTCTGTAAAGTCGCATTCAAGATTCATTCGGAACCCTTCTTAACTTACAGAGGCACCCGACTGCAACTCCTCCATCATAATCAAGGAGAGGAGTTTCTGTCACTTCAAACCACTGGCTACCAAAGATAATTCTGTCATCTTTAGAAGGATAAACTGCACTACAGGCAAAATATGAAGTTATTTCTCCATCTTCTATCCAGCCTGTATCCTCTTCCATTACCTTTTTAGGCATTGCAGGAAGAGTCCCTATAATCGTGTGAGGAACATAACTTACACCGGTGATTTGGCCATCTCCATCATAAGTAACCGTCTTAACATTTAAAGTGCAGGAAGTGCCTTCCCAAGTATCCATAATTTGAGCTATATGCTTAGCAAGGCCCTTTATATTCTTGGCCATCAGATCACCAGAGTATCAAATTTAAGCTTTCCAATCTGCTTAATAATTGCATCTCTCTCTTTCTGAAGTTCCCCTATATCCTTCAACATATTCATATAAGGTTCTCCAACACTTACGCTTACCCCTGAAGGCATACTGTAAGAAGTTACATCATCATAAGTTCCTCCTATCTGCTTAACCAAAACCATCATAGAAGCAATGACAGCAGATAGATCCCGAATAGCACCAGGGACACTATCAGGCCCGTGAACGTAAACCGCTTTTATTCTATGGTTTTGCTGTACAAAGTGTTTCGACTGAAGCCTTATCCTTCCTATTTTCTGATCTAACCAATAATCTGAAGCAGTCCAAACGATATTTGCAGTAGCACTTCCTATATTATAGCTCTCCAAAGAAGTTATGGATTTCACAGGAATATTCTGAAGGAATATTGTATTGATTTCATCATCCTCGTCCAAATCTTCTATATCAATCCATTCAGTTTCAGTCTGGTTAGCCTTAAAGCTCTTTTGGAAAATCTTCTCTATTCGAGAATCTGCAGCTGAAATATACTCTTCAACATCTCCCAAAGAAGCAACAGTTTCATCTACTCCGGCCCTTCTATAAACATCATAGGGAGTACAATATTTCTCTTCTCGTATCAACTCCTGAATATGAAATAAAACATATCCAGGATCAGGCACAAAGATTATTTTATCTGCCCATTCTATTTTAAACTGCCCATAGAAATCTCCTGCTATATTCGTATGTTCTGCAAGAAGAACAAAAGTTACAGTCCCTTCAATTGCACTTTCTACTGAGCAAGTAATTTCTTTCAAAACTCCTTCTCTTTGTAATTGAAGAGTGATTCCTGTAGCAGTATTAAGGTCTTCAAGGATTTCTCCATTGGAAAGAAGAGGTATAATAAAAGCTACCCCATCTGTTCCTTGAGTTATTGTTTGATCTGGAGTTATTGCCATATTTACCTCGTTATTATCTCTCCTTTAGTCATTTCCCTTCCTGAAATATCTGCTGACATTATTCTTATTACACTTGAAAAAGTTACAGGATAAGATATTCCAGGGCCTGAATAAAGAACATAATTTAATTCATATATTCCAAATTCAGTAGATCCAAAAGTGCCTAACATTTTACCCCCCCCTTTATGCAGTCCCTCCATCAAGATTCATAACTGAAGAGGATATTTTTGAAGCACTCCATAATTCAGTCGTACTTTCCCCTTCATCATTAATTTCTCTATGTTTCCCTACTTCTGCAATATGGCTTGCTAAATCTTCTTCATTCCCTTCAACCAAATCAGCAATTTCATTCATTGCTTCAGCAGAAACAAGAATTGCAATTCTTTCTCCTATTTCATGATTATTTGAAATAGAAGAATTCAAAGTAATAACATTAGTTGCAGCATCCCAACTTATTACTTTTATTGTTTCTGCATTAGTATCATCAATAGGGATTCTATGATTTAGGTAATCCCAAATAGTTATCCAAGAAGGTTTAGTAAGGTTATCAGTAAGGGAAGACACTAAAGTCACAGTTATTTCAGTGTCTCCACTTCTTGCCTCTACTGCTAATGAAGTATGAGCAATATTTTTAAACCTTGGAAGATTAGTCATTAAAGCCTCCTCATCCCATTACATAAGCTTTTATCTGTTCCCGCACAGTAGAAACACCCCCATCAAAAGGGTCAGTAACAGGGTTCCCAAGGCAAGAACAGAATTCTTCAAACGTTTTAATAGACTTAGGAACTAACCAGATAAATTCTGCTTCTTCGTATTGCCATATCAGATTTCCTTCATTATCTTCGATTTGTTCAGCATTTTGCCTGTAACGTAAATACATTTTGCCGTTTCCAGAGTACGGTTTTACCAGCTTAAATTCAGCTGGTTCGATTGTGGATTGAGCAATTTTCATTTCAAATCACCTGTGGTATGTATTCAAGCCGCGCGCCGAAAGCACGAGCGTTAAACGACGCAACGTCAGACGAATTGAGCCGACCGACCCCCGCAGAGACGCCAGCAGTCCAAGAGCTGCCCGCGAAAAGGACATTAGATTCACCCACATCGTGGGAATACTGGTAATCCGGGATATAGGAGTTAGAACTGCCAGCGGTTGCCTTCCCAAGAAACGCATACTGCAGTAGATCTTCGTACTCGATGTCGCTGATATACCCATTCGAGTTGATTGGGATTGCAATAGATTCTTCGTAGTTTCCTTCGGTCAGCACTGCTGCAAGGGATCCGGTGCCGTCCCGTTTGGCCAATCGGTAGCCAGAATCAACTGCTGTGTATCCGATGATCCCTATATATACATTGCCCCAGTACGGATTTTCTAACCCTCTCCAGGTGACAGGGGTTAAACCGTTTGTTCCGGTTCCCGACCCTGTCCCATTTTCGGCGATGTTTGTGTCGGCCGAGTCTGCTCCGTTTTCCACCCCTGCAAATCCTTCGCCGGATGGCATTGATACGACTCCCAATCCAAGTGCGTCCTGTGAGTCCAGAGATGCCCATTCCGCGAACATCAGCAATTTTACAGCGGAGAGTGTCCAGAAATTGGATTCCCCCCAACCAGGGCCGATATTGTTTGCATATGTTTCCATATTGTCGATCGTGAGACTCAATGCTGAATTTGCACCTGTAGCGGCAGCAGCTGCTATCCCTGAGCCGGACCCGTTCAGGTCCTCGGCCTGGAATGTATCCAATACCTGTTTGAGGTACACAACCCCGGCTGCGTCTCCTCTTGCCCAGGTTCCGGCCGTCAGGTGGAAATCTACGACCTGCCCGGTTGCTCCGGACACCTCACCAGTGAGAGTCTCGCCAATAACAAACTCAGCGGAGCCAGCCGAGAAGGGCAGGGAGTCCATTTCTCCACCTGTCCAGGGTTGTTCGCCGGTTTTGCTGTGCTGCTCTAATGTCCCAGCATTGTCCTTTAGGACTGACGGGTAGGCCCCTACGTAGATGGTGGACCTCTCATATCCTCCTCGCATCAGGTGAGATGGGAACAATGAAAAGTCATAGTCATCCAGTGTATGTCCTGAAAGCCACCATCTATATTTATATGCAGTAGGATGATCTGATTTAGTGTAAATCTTGGGGATTCTAACCATCACATTTCCTGATGCTCCAGAAAGATCAAGACCGTCTCCACGAGCATTCTGACCAGGAGTCACTGCTCCTCCTGCAGTAACTACACATCGACCAATATTCCCGAAAACCTCATGATTATCAAAGAAAGATGTACTATAATCTGTTTCATTTCCAAAAAGATCGATATATTTCAAAGTAGGGGATATTGAACTTCTATCCCATTCAATTCCAACAATTGCTGCTTCTTGAAACCCATTAACATAAGGCAAATTACTATAAGCAGTTGTTCCATCTCCAATTTTCAAAAGCCTAGTATCTGATTCATAACAAGGCTCTCCATCTGCTGGAGTTGGGTTGATAGTCGCCCAATTATTTGCTGAATCTCTCCTTAATTGAATCTTTACATTCCGAGGCATTAAGCAGACCCTCCATCTATAATGCTTGAAGATAAAGCAGTCACTAAGAAACTTTCATTTCCTATACCTGTTACAGTGACATTCCCAGAATCAACTCCCCTAATCAGTTCCAACACAAGGACGACATTCCCTGTCCCGCTCTTTCCTCCTGGACTCGTCAGTGTAATTATATCTCCAGCAGCTACAGCGGTGTGAGCCCGCGCGAGAGTCTTGATATATCCGGCTTCCTTACTTTTCTCAGTAGTTGAAGCAGTCACAAAGTAGTCAGCATCATCAGTCCCTACAATTA
>Ga0265294_10010053_pt1 | contig 10813 bp, 5 predicted proteins | sample MunlanPumphouse3_FD_192504 | JGI IMG/M metagenome (GOLD analysis project Ga0265294, IMG submission 192504) | Groundwater microbial communities from a municipal landfill in Southern Ontario, Canada - Pumphouse #3 | ecosystem: Environmental > Aquatic > Deep subsurface > Groundwater | place...
TAAACCTGTCTAACTGTGCTTCAGGCAATGGATATGTACCTTCCTGTTCTATAGGATTTTGAGTTGCCAGCACAAAAAACGGCTCGTCAAGTTTATGTGTCTCGTTGCTTATTGTCACAGATTTTTCCTGCATAGCTTCAAGCAATGCCGACTGCGTTTTCGGCGGAGTCCTGTTAATCTCGTCAGCAAGGATGATATTGGCAAAAATAGGTCCTTTGTTTAACTTAAACTCACGATTTTTATCAAGAATTTCAGCACCCACGATATCGGACGGCATAAGGTCCGGAGTAAATTGTATTCTGTTAAAAGATAAGTTCAGAGCTTTAGCTATAGTGCTGACAAGCAACGTCTTAGCAAGTCCGGGGACACCTACCAACAAACCATGCCCTTTACTGAAAATTGCTATCAGTACGTCATCAATAACTTTATCTTGTCCAACGATAGTTTTACCTATCTCAACTTTAAGGTTATGATAAGCAGAAACAAAATCGTTAAAAACTTTTATATGATCTTTATTATCCATATTATTTTATTTATTAATCCATTTCGATAGAGCATCGCAGGTAACATAGCCATCTTTAATAAAAACATAAGTATTAGCCACTTTATTCTGCACCCACTTAGCTATAGCTTTAACCTTCTTTTCTTCTTCTGCAAGAGACTGAATTGTATTATAATCATCTTTCAGCGTTGCTTTATGTGGAACTGTTCTTGTCTTCAAATATACAAGGCGATAGGCTTCGAGATTATTTTTAGTGGTAATTTTAGTAGGGTGAGACAATTCACCGACATTTAATTTATCTATTACAAAAAACAAATCAGGGTCTTGATTATTCAGTTGATTAGCTTCGAACATAGAGCCGCCGGTGTATGAGTTTATTAAAAGTCCACCATTGATTTTACTTGGATCATCGGAGAATTTTTTGGCAGCAGCTTCAAAGGTCATAGAATCCGCATAAAAAACTTTATATACTGAATCGAGATAATTTTTAGCATTATATAATTCGTAAGGAGACACTTTAGGACGAATAAGGATGTGAAGAACATCGATATAATCGCCCTTTCTACTCAACATTTTAATTATGTGATAGCCGGCTTCAGTTTTAACGATTTCTGAGATTTCGCCATTTTTAAGTGCGAAGGCAGCAGCTTCAAAATCGGGATAAGTATCGCCGCGTCCTACTGTACCGATGGCACCACCTTGTGAAGCAGAGCCGGGGTCTTCGGAATACAACATCGCGAGAGTAGCAAAATCTTCGCCGGCAACTATCCTTTTTCTCAAATCGGCAATTTTATTGTATGCTTCTTCAAGTTCTGCAGACGACATCTTAGGCTGTTTCAAAATCTGACCTATTTCGTACTGAGTAGGTATTTCGGGGACTTCATCAAAAGAAAGATTATTATAATATTCTTTAACCTCTGATGGCGTGATTTTTGTATTTGCAGTGATGTTACCCTTAACCGTTTCCACTAACATTTGCTCCTTTATAGCCGTCCGAAACTCTTCCTTAATCTCAGGAACCGTCTTACCGTAAAACTTCTCAAACTTCTCTTTAGAACCAAACTGTGCAGTAAAATACCTAATCCTATTATCGAGTTCCATGTCAACAGCCGACTCATTAACTTCTACAGAATCGAGAGCCGCTTGCGTTACCAAAAGCTTCTGAAACAATAAATCATCTAAAACATCACACTTCGTAATATTGGGCATGTTAGACTTATACTGTTGATACATGTTTTCCAAATCAGACAACATTATCATTTCGCCACCGACAATAGCAATAACTTCATCAACAACTACTGCCTCGCTTTGTGCATTAAGCCGAAACGAAGAAACCATAATTATACTGATAAACAATATTTTATATACCAATTTCATTATTTATATATTTATTTAATAAATTTCAATAGCACTATTGTTATTGGCTGTTTTATACAACTCATTCTCCATAGATTTCAGCAACTGCTTTTTTCTCTTATTTATCAAAATACTTTTTATATCTCCAACAACAAGTTCTAAAGGAGCTACTGTTTCTGTCATTTTAAAATCTTTGATATAAATATAATAAAACACGTCAACATCTTTGTAATAAACGAACTGTCTACTATATAAAGTATTTTCATTATAATATTTCAAAGGCGATAATTCATTTATTATATTTTTATAATTACGCCATTTTGCACCATCAATATCATATTTTAATGCTTTTTCTTTGCAAAAAGTCTCCAACATCTGTAAAGTATCAAAATCTGAAGAAGCTAAAAGAGATTGAATAACAGCAGGACGCAAATTTCCCTGTTTTGTAATCACATACGAAAGCTGTATTACAGATTCCTGAAGCTCAAAATTACTCTGATTTTGAGCATAATAAGCTTCTATCTCTTTTTCAGTAACAACTGTATCTAAATTTTTGGCAACAACTTGACTTTCATAATCATATATAAGTAAAGATTGACGATAATCTTCGACAAGAGCGTCTATTTCGTGTTGGTCGGAAACATTATTCTCTTCCGCTTTTTTCAGTAAAAGCTGTCTCTTAATCCACGAATTTATATAAGACTGGAGCATTTCAGAACTATCCGAAACAGACATATTATGAGGAATAGCCTGCTGTATATCCGACAAATACAAATAGCTGCCGTATACTCTTGCAAGTGGCTTCTCTTTCGACTGTCTATTACTTATCAGCGAACAAGATGTCTGAAGCAATAAAGTAAAAATTATTACAGTAGCTATTATATATCTGCGCATAATTATTAGTAAATTTTCTTTAACTCTGTATAATTGATTTCAACAGGATATTTTGCTTTCAACTCTTTCAGCCACTGTGCTTCTAACTGACTTTGGTAGTCGGAAGTTACAAGCCCTCTACATTCCTCAAAAGATTTTTGAGCCGGAGGCAATATTTCATAGAATAATACAAAGTAATTTTTGCCACCGACTTTGACGATTTTAGAAAGACCAACTTCCCAATTTACAGCGGATAGAACTTCGGAGTCACCCACTTCAAAAGTTTTGTTCTCCATAGTAATCTGAAATGTTGGCTGATTTGTATTAATACTCTTAACCAATTCTTTATCGTCCATACCTTTCTTTGCCAACTTCAAGGCTTTTTTTGCAACCTCAGCATCAGCACATGTGAAAATAGTTGCTTTGGCTCTTTCTTTCCACTGATATTGAGATTTATTTTGCTCATAAAAATTCATCAAACCCGTAGTATCTTTAGCTGCAGCACTCCAAACAAGCTGGTCATTAACATTAAATAACAAGATACCGTCATGATATTCCTGCATCAACAATCTAAATTCCGGATATTTCTTCTCTAAATTTTTATTTTCAAGAGCAATTAATTCTTTGTTAACGAAAGCGGAATAACTCTTCTTAACCTCTGCTTCAGAATATTTAAAATTTTTATTTTTATATTCTTCCGTAAAATATTCGATAAAATCTTTCTGATAATAATCTTGTTTATTAAAAGAGAACAGCAACTTATTATTTTTCACTTCTATATTTGACAATTTTGTAGCATTTTTTTCTATTTCAGGTAATAATTCGTTGACATTTGCTACATTCTCTTTAAAATTATAATCTTTTTTCAATTTTGCCGTAAGCACTTCTACTTGTACTTTAGCTCTATCGCTTTGTGCAATTTTACGTTTGATGCCATCGAGTTCCTGTTCAAAGGAGCCTATTCCTTGTTTACCTTCGAGTTTTACTATATGGCAGCCATAAGCTGAAAAGAACGGTTTACTGATGTCGCCAATATTTTTAAGATTAAAAATTTGTTCGATAAAATTCGGTTCGATACGGCTGACGGTAAAGTTTGGAAGTTTGCCACCTGTTTTAGCAGTGCTGGGGTCTTCCGTAGTCTCTGTGGCGACAGTAGCAAAATCTTCACCTGCCATCAGGCGTGCATAAATCTGGTTAGCTTTATTAAGTACTTTAGCAGTATCTTCAGCTGTTTTGTTTGGAACTCTTAATATAATATGAGAAGCACTGCACTCGCCTATTGCCGGTCTTTTATCTGTAAGATAAATAAGATGATAACCGAATTGAGTTCTTACAGGCATCGAAATTTCACCGACTTCAAGTTTAAAAGCAACATGTTCAAACGGATAAATCATGTCAAAAGCAGAGAAAAAACCAAGGTCGCCTTTGTTTGCAGGGTATTGTCTGCCCTGAGTTTCTCTTTCTCTTGCCGACGGGTCGTCTGACAATTTATAGGCAAGCTCTGCAAAATCCTCGCCGGCTAATGCTCTTTTACGAATATCCATTATTTTGTTCCACGCCGATAGCGTATCTTCCCCGATAGCATATTCAGGAAGATTAACCAAAATATGACTTGCTCTCAAATCATATTGCATGTTATCATAAGCCTCCTTTATCAGCATATTAGTAGTCTCCTCATCAACAAGATAAGGCTTCGCCAACTGCTCTCTGTAACCATCAAGTTCTTTAATAAAAGCAGGGTCTTTATCTAAACCCATAGCCTCTGCTTCTTTAACCTTGAGCTTAAAATTAACAAACAAATTCATGTATTCATTAGGAGTTACCTTACTTGTAACATCATTACCAATACCATTGTTTTTGTTATACAATGAAACAAAATCATCAACAGGAACTTTTTCTCCGGCAATTGTAACAATTGTCTGCGAAAATGTTATACAAGATACGATAATTAAAATACTTGATAAGAAAAAGGATCTATAATTCATATTTAAAAAATTTAGTTATCACAAATAATTTTTAGAAACTGCAAAGATATAAAAAAATAATTTACTGACGGCGTATTAAAGTCACGCTTCCTCGCTTTATTAACGCCTCCGGCATTTTATAAAGTTTTATAGAAATATAATATACGTAAGTTGCTGTGGGTAAGGGATTTCCTTTCGTAGAATTGCCATCCCAACGAAAAGACTCAGAAGCATTGTTGCTCGACCAAACCCTTTGCCCCCACGAATTATATATCTGAAAATCAAAACTCTCTATGTCATCAATGTTCTCCGAATTATAATTCATAGGACCAAACAAACGATTAATCTCATTATCGGCACCCGCTATAAAAGCGTTTGGCATTACAATATCAGGATTAAGCGAAACAGGATTCGACCTGCCAAGCAGTAAAGTATCTTCATCGACAACAATACGCGCCTCAATCAACCACTTAACTGTGACGGCTACGCCTCCGGCATAATAAAAATCAAGGTCGTAATCACAATGATTATAGATGAAATCCTCTCTGCAATACTCAACAAAGTCGGGAGTACCGTCAACTGTTGCAGAACAAGACGAACTTTCAAATGTTTCACCAATAGTTTCATTTGTAGCCGGATTAGTGTACTCGCGTACTATGAAATGATTGAGAGGAATATTATAAGACAAATCAGCCCCAAGAGGCGAAAAACATAAGCGAAACATCTGATTATCAATACCTTCTTCACCCATCAAATATATTGACGACATATAAGCCGAATCTTGAAAAGATTCATTACAAGCATTTTTTGCAACAAGATAATAAGTGTAAACATCAGTTGCCTCTACAACATCTTCAAAAGATTGATACTTTGAATTTAAAGGAAACTTATCAATAACTGCAATAGTATCGGCAAGTAAATCACTATGCTGCTCGGTACTTCGCGGCTTTGTATACACAATATATTTGATGCCCGAAGACGGCATAGTATCCAAAACTGCTGTTATTACATTCTTTTTTGTGCTTTCATCATAGATTATGCTATACATATCAAGCCTATCGGGAGGATTCGCAATCTCATCAACATAAAAACTTTGAGAACAGGTAACTGAAGAATCTCCGATAGAATTGAAAGCTTTTAGCACACATGAATAATTACCGGCAGAATACGTAGAAATGTCATGATGATAAAAATATTTATTATCACTGTAAGATAAATCACTGCTTGTCAAATTAACTTGCTCCGACTGATTATCATCGGAGATTGTTAATTTATAACCGGAAATAGTGTTTCTTATGCAATGAGCATCGTTCCACGAAAAAATCAAAGTGTTACAACCATCAAACTCTATCGGATACAAAATCAGAGGCGTAAAAATATCTTCTTCCAAATTATAAACAGATTCCTGTCCGCAAGTATCGACAGCAATAATTGTATATTGCTCCGAATTGAAATTTCCGGTAGAGCAAAAATCAGATGAGATAGAGTAAGCTCTTTCATCACCGGAAACAATATCGAGAGTAAACCAAGAATAGTCGCCGTAAGTTTCAATTCTGTAATGCTCTACATCGCTGCTGCCGGAAGGAAGCCAGCTTACTACAAGCTCAGCATCATCAACAACTGTCAACCCAATAATGACAGGCTTTTCCGGATGATTTTCATCTTGATAATACTCATATTTAACTGCCGAAAAAGATTTTGAATTGACAATATACTGATTATCAGAGATATAATAATCTATGCGACTTTCATCACAATTAGAAATAGTAGAATCTATAATTGTGTTATTATCAGTGATATAAAAATCAAGTAATTGAAAATCAGCATTTTCATATTTACGCCAAACATATAATTTTTGATTTTCCGAAAATGGATAATTAGGACATGACAAAGTCGGATTTGATTGTGATTGATTACTTCTGTCTAATTTGAAATAAATAGCGCATAAAGTTGGAGAAGAATATGTAACTCCATCATAACCAATTAAATCAGCTCTAAAATAATATAAAGTATCAACAAGATTTATTTGTCCATAAACAAAAGAGCCGCTAAGCTCCGGATTATAATCAGTACGAATATGTCGCATATTATTGGCATTGTTTTCACTTGCAAAAACAACAAGACGTGCTGCATAAATACCATCATAATGCCAAGATATCCGCACTGAATCATCTGTACTATTTGGCTGAATATCAATCAAATCAGGCAAAGAGCTTTGACAAAATACAAATATCGGACACATAACGATGGCGATATAAAGCAGTATTTTTTTCATACGTCTAATTTATTTTTACAGGCTTAAAGCCCACGTCTTTCGACAGAAACACCCATGAGGTTAATTTCAATAGCATCATGGGTGTTTCACAAGATAAAAGTCAGAATTATCTGGCAATTATAACTTTAGCAGTCTTCATCACTTCCGACTGATATATTTTGAACAAATATGTTCCATTCGGCAAATCGGAAACGTTGATACCTATATTATTTTCATTAGGAGCTACAACATTCATAATTTTACCGTTTAGATCATATATTTCGATTTTATTTATCGAAGAATTCGCTTTAATATTGATTACATCATTAGCGGGGACAGGGAAAATTTCGAGAGTTTCCTTATCGAAGTCGTTGATAGACAGATAAACTGTGATATAATCATTTTTCATCATATAGTCGTTACCGAACTCATTAGTTACCGACAAACTGACATCGAAAGAGCCTGCAATGTTGTAAGTTACGGAAGGATTTTGCTCTGTACTTGCAGCCGGTTCGCCGCCTTCAAAAGTCCATTCCCAACTTGTAGGTGTATTAGTCGACAAGTCTGTAAAATGTATAACGAAATTTTCGCCAATATTAGTATTATCGGCTTCAAAATCAGCGACAGGCGGAGTTGGCATTGGAGTTACGGTAATGTAATTAACTTTGGTTTCGACATCATTACCGCCTTCGTTAGTAGCGATGAGAGTTACGTCATAAGTACCGGCTTCGTTGTAAGTCACAGTCGGATTTTGTGCTGTACTTGTAGAAGGGCTGCCGCCTTCAAAAGTCCATGTCCAGCTTGTAGGTGCATTAGTCGACAGGTCGGTAAATGTAACTGAGGCACCTTCGACAACAGTAGTTTCATCAGCTTCAAAGTCAGCGACAGGAGCTGCGATTCCGCCCTCACATTCTATGGTAGCAGCCCAGCCGTTGCCGGTAACAGATACATCGGAATGGAATTTGAAGGTAAGTGCGCCATCAGCGGCAGTAGAAGTAAAAGGTCCCGGCAAAGAAGTGCCGCAGAACTTTCCAAGCAACGGCGATGATGTAGAAGAGCCGTCATAAATCTGAAGATAGTCATAATTACAGCCGGAATTTACTTCAACATCAAATTCAGTAAAAGCAACAGTCAAAGCAGCTCCGGTAGTTGCCGGCGTGAAAGTCATCGTCAAATCTTCTCCACTGCCATAACCGGCATTAGGACCGCCGGTATCATAAAAAGAAGCACCACAGACAGCAAATGAGCCGTTCTGCATTAAATGCTGATTCGTTACTACTATATAATTTTCTTTGTTCAGTGTACGTGTTTCTATGCCGTCAGTAATTGTAAGTGTTACGTCAAAAGAGCCGACATTAGAATAAACCACTGATGGGTTTTGTGCTGTACTTGTAGAAGGATTACCGCCTTCAAAGCTCCATTCATAAGATATAGGGTTTTGTGAAAACGAGCCGTCTGTAAAAATCACTGTTGCACCGGCAGCAATGTTAGTATTATTAGCGGTAAAATTCACAGTCATACCGGAATAATTAAACTGTACATCTTGAATAACCTTTTCACCATCAGCAACAGTAACAGTTCTAACTTCGGTATCATATCCGAGAGCAGTATAAGTCAGTGTATAAGTGCCGGCTTTTATTGGACGGACATAATAGCCGTTGCCAGCGTTTGAATACACCTGCGTTTCCGTATTATCATGACCTTCGATAAGAACTTCACAAGCAACAGGATTACCGGTATCGGCATCAGTACAAGTACCATGAATACCATACAGACCTTCCTCGATAAAATTTAACAACGAGCGATAATTATAATTCCAAAAAGACGGCAAAGTAGAACCGGAAGGATTTTTTGTGTCACTGATTTCAAGAGTAAACTCTCTACAATGACAAAAATAATTTGTAAAATCCTGACGGCTGCCGGTAGTTTGATACCACGCATAACCGTTAGTGATGCCGTTATTCAGATATGTCATATAAGAAGAGTTATAAACATGCGTTGTGTCGGCATACGCTCTACAGACCATTCGCCACCACGCATCGTCTGCATGTAAAGCCGACTTGGTATCCCACGGATAATTACAAACTTCCGCACCTCCATGAAGATTAGCTCCTAACACCAAAAAGTTATCTAATTGAAAATCCATAAAAGCAATTGTCTCCGGCTGCCATGCTTCACCATCAGGATGGTCGCCGTAGATAAAATCTTTAAAATTTCTATTGATGTCAACAGAATTTGCATTATAACGAGTAGCTCCGTTGACAGTATTGTTGCCACCATGATAAGTACCGTCAGGATTTGCAAGCGGACAAATCCACACAACCATATTATCAAGAATGTTGGTAATTCTATCATCAGAGCCGTAATTGGAAGTCAGATAATCTATCAATCTAAGCATCAAAACATAGCCTACGGTTTCATCACCGTGCATGGTAGAAGTATAAAGAACACTCGATTTAGCATTTGGATTGACACCGCTTGTAAGTTTACAAAACAAAATATCTCTATTTTGAACGGATGTGCCGATGTTTACAAGTTCGCATATATCAGGATAATCGGTAGCGAATTGGTTCATCATGGCAATGTACGCATCATAAGTAGGGTAAGTATTCCAGTCTAAAGTAGCTTTAGAATAAACAGCATCTACATCAAACATCTCTACAATCTCCATCATAGAAGGAGGTGTCAGAATAGTAGGCTCATAACCGAAATCAAGAAAAGCATTAAATTCACGCTCGTTAGCATAAGCAGTCACAACGCCACCATTATAACTGTCAATAGAAATTACAGTATTTAACTTTTGTAATTCGCCGGCATCATTCAAGTTAAAAGAGAAATATGCTTCTCCACGTTTACTAAAATCAAAATAATTCTGATTGCTCTGTGCGCTGACAATGCCACAAAACAATACAGCAAATATCACAATAAAAAATAATCTTTTTTTCATATATTTTTATTTAACGATTAACTTAATCGTATTTTTAGTTCTATTTGTTTCAACTGCTACTGTATAGCTTCCTGCCGGCAAATTGGAAACGTCAATATTGCTATTCGGCTGAATATTAGACAATTGGATACATTTGTGTCCATTTATATCATATATGATTATATGATTTATGACATCGTTGCCGGAGATTGTAATTTTGCCGTCAGTCGGGTTTGGATACAAAGCAATTGCGTTATCAACTTGTTCATTGATGCCTACATTAGGAACTGAGGCGCAACTTTCATTGCTAAAAGCACTTTCGTAGCCTTCGTAATACGCTGTTGCCTTGTAGCAATGTTCGTCAAAATCCGGCATAACATCTAAATATTCTAATACATTGTTCGGTAGTGTATCAATTGCGACATCATCTCTATACAAGATGAAATCAACTAAATAAGTGTTATAATTTTCCCAAGAGACATACAAAGTCTTGTTACCTGAAAACACTGCTGTAAGATTTATCGGGTTAAAAAGCACCGGTGCAGTTGGAGCTGCCAAGACTGCGATGCACCCCAATGTAGCCTCTGCAAAACGTTTACACTGTTCAAAATTGTTGACACTCGGACCGATAAGGTCGTTTGTGGTATGAATATAAGGGCTGTAATTATCGACATCTTCAAAAGGGAAGATACCCATATAACCATTATTATTAAAAGAAGTATGGTCACTGTCGCCGGAAGAGAAGTATTTATGTTCGACAGCCATATCAGGATAATAAACATTGCAGAAATTCATATAATAATTCGCCAAAGGTTCAGCGGAGTTTGGATAAATCATATCAATATGGATGTCATCACCGGCGAGAAGATAGCCTGACATATCTATATTGAAATAGCCTAAGATGTCGGCACTCACTGAAGCGCAATACAAAGCGAATT
>Ga0265294_10010054_pt1 | contig 10812 bp, 11 predicted proteins | sample MunlanPumphouse3_FD_192504 | JGI IMG/M metagenome (GOLD analysis project Ga0265294, IMG submission 192504) | Groundwater microbial communities from a municipal landfill in Southern Ontario, Canada - Pumphouse #3 | ecosystem: Environmental > Aquatic > Deep subsurface > Groundwater | place...
CAGGAAGGCATGAATAATCTCCCGAGCTGAGAGAAGTCAGTGATACTTCATCATGCCCGGTTGAACTCAGAAGTCTTTCCGCCTGAGCTGCCAATGTATCAGCTTTCTTTTCCCTAACAGGCCTGTAAACCATTCCTGCCTGGCAAAAACGGCAGCCTCTTGTACAGCCACGGAATAATTCTAAAACCACTCGGTCATGAACCACATCGATATAGGGCAGAATACTTTTATCAGGATAATAGCTTTTGTCCAAGTCCTTAATAATGCGCTTTTTAATTGTTTCTTTGGCATTTGAATTTAACACTTTTCTTTCTTTGATTGTACCGTCGTCATTATATATTTCTTCATAAAATTGCGGAACATATATGCCATCTAATGCTGCTGCCTTTTCAAGAAACCTGAGTTTGTCAAAACCATTCTTCTTTTCTTCATTATATAAATTTAACAGTACAGGCAAAAGCTCTTCCGTTTCTCCTACAGTGAATAAATCTATAATTTCATACAACGGCTCAGGATTATATACACAGGGACCTCCTGCAATTACCAAGGGCATATCATTGCCCCTGTCCTTAGCTCTAATAGGTATATCCCCCAGCTCAAGCATATTTAAGACGTTTGTGTAGCTCATTTCATATTGAAGGGTAAAACCTACAAAATCAAATGCTGTCAATTCATCCTTGCTTTCCAACCCATACAAAGGAATGTTATTTTTTCGCATAACCTCTTCCATATCCGTCCAAGGAGCAAATACCCTTTCACACCATACATTTTGCATGCTGTTCATTAAGTGGTACAATATATGCAGTCCCGTATGGGACATTCCTACTTCATAAATGTCTGGAAATGCAAATGCAAATCTTATATCAATATCTTTATTCTTTACAACAGAGTTAAGCTCGCTTCCAACGTAACGTGCCGGTTTTTCAACCTTAAGAAGCTCTCTGTCAAGCTTTTTTACATCTATCATAGTATTCCCTTCTATGCTATTAATTTTAACAAATCTATAAATTCTTACATATTTTATCATAATCAATTATGATTGACAACTTTTAATACAATTTTTACGAAATAAAGGGCTGTTCACGGTTAATAAAACCGTCACAGCCCTGCTTAAGTTTATTTTTTAATTGCTTGCTATTATCCCTTTTGGGAACCGATTTTCCCTTTGCGGAATGCCATAGTAAAATTTCTGCAGTGTCTATCCTTGCCAAGCAGCATTTCCGCTGCCAATAGAGTTGCCATTGTATCTCTGTTGCTGGGGTTCATTATAGCTGAATCCATGCCTGCACCCATGGCTAATGCTAAAAAGTTTTGATTTATCACCTTTCTGAGAGGCATGCCATAAGAAATATTGCTCAGCCCCGATGTAATATGGATGTCAGGATACATTTCTTTTATTTTTTTAGTTGCTTCAATAAATTTGAGCAAAGATTGATTGTCGGTTGATATGGCAATTACCAAGGGGTCAATATAGATTTTGTTTTGTTCTATTCCATATTTATCAGCCTTTTCAACTATCCTTTTTGTTATATCAATCCTGGTCTGAACATCAGACGGTATTCCTTTATCATCACATGTAAGACCTATCACCTGCCATTCTGTACCTTGAATAACGGGTAGTATAACTTCGCATTTATCGTTTTCTTCAGAAATTGAGTTTATTAACCCTGGTTTTTGTGCGTACTTTAACACAGCTTCTATAATCCTGGGATTGGGGCTGTCAATGCACATGGGCGTATCTACCGCATCCTGAACTATATCCATGAGCCATTTTAAGGTCTCAATTTCAATATCGGGTATTGTACCTGCACATACGTCGATATAATCAGCGCCTGCTTCTGTCTGTCTGATGGCAAGGTCACGAATTAATTGTTCGTCTTTTTCTTGAATTGCTTTTTCAACGCTTGGGATGGTGCCATTAATTTTTTCTCCTATAATAATCATTTTTCTACCACCTTTTATTTTGATTGAATTAAATTATACTAAGAGTTTATTTATCAAATTAGATATTAAATCGTATCTTATTTAAAAATATACCGTTGAAGAGAGGATGGACGCTCAACTCTACATATTTTATCATTTTAGAAAGAGTTTCTGACCGTTTGTACTCTTCTTCCGATAACATTATCAGTTTCGCACCTACACCTGCGCCATTTCCGATTGATGTTATTCTATCTAAGAGCTCCTGAGGAATCATACCTACCCTGCATACATTCTCATGTTTTAAATAGCTGCCGAAAGCACCTGCAAGAAAAACTTCATCTATATCATCTGCTATAGCTCCGTATTCTTTCAAAAGAACCTCTATCCCCGCTGCTATTGCTCCCTTTGCCAGCTGAAATTCGCGAATATCCTTCTGATTGATATATATGATTTTCCCCGTTTCAACGTTTTCGCATATTATGAAGGCCATGACATCGTCAATATTTTTAAGCCTTTCTTTATGCTTTATACCCAAATTATTCGTAATCTTTTCAGGCTTAAGAATTCGTCCTGAGCTGTCCACAATTCCTGCCTTCAAGAGCTCTGCCACCATATCTACAATACCGGAACCTGCAATACCAAGAGGCTGCCTTTCTCCGATTACAGTATACTTGAATTCTTCACCTATAAACACATGGTCTATAGCGCCTTCATCTCCCCTCATACCGCATTTAATCTGCACTCCTTCAAAGGCAGGTCCTGCAGCGACTGAGCAGGAAATAAGTTTTTTGCTGTTACCTAAGACTATTTCTCCGTTTGTACCTATATCTATTAAAAGCTTTAATTTATCATCTTTATACATTTGTGAGACAAGTGTTGCAGCTACTGTATCTCCCCCTACATAACCCGCAATGTTAGGTAAGGCGAAGAGCCTGCCTGCAGGATTTATTTTTAGATTCAGCTCTGCTGCATTTACAGTCACTTGCTGCACTATAACAGGAACGTAAGGCGAACCTGCTAAATTTCGGGGTTGTATTTTCAGCAGCAGATGATGCATTGCTGTATTCCCTGCAGCAGTGACTGCGTATACATCTATAGGCGTATAGCCCGTAGAATTCACTGCTTGAGCAATCAAGCCGTTTAATTGCTCAATAAGCTCTTTATGCAATTTTTCCAAACCATTAGGAGTTTGAGAAGCATACACTATTCGGGAAATTAAATCTGCTCCGTACTTAGTTTGAGGATTTAGTGCCGAAACTCGGGCTATTTCTTCTCCGCTTTCCAAATTTAATAAATATCCTGCAATAGTAGTAGTTCCAATATCAAAAGCCATACCTAATAATTCTTTCCTTGTATCTTGATTTTCTATTGCAATAATTTCATCAAATGAGGTTACCGCAGTTATATTAAAGTTATTTTCTCTTAATTTTTCCGGTAATTCCTGCAATACCTTAAGATTGGTTCTTGCCATTTTTGTTTCAGCTGTAATTCTGCTCCAATCATCACGATTATCCTCCAATGAAGGATTAGGAGCTTGGATATATGATTTTTTGATTATAGGATTAAGCTTAACCTGCCGCTCTATTCCTGTTGCCAATATCCTGTGTTTATTTGATTTGACAGGAATTTCGACTGTCAAATCCTCTATTACCTTCAACTGGCATGCAAGTACTTCTTCCTGCCCTGTATTCTTGATGATTTTAACCTTGCATTGTTTACATACTCCGGTTCCACCGCATTGAAATTCAAAATTCAATCCATTTTCTATGAATGCTTCCTTTAATGAAGTATTATGGGCTACATAAATTTCAATATCATTGGGAAGAACATTAACCTTGTGTTCGCTCATTGAGTCACCACCTCAGTAATATAAAAATTACGGATCAGCATTGAGCAACTGCCAATCCTTCCTGTTATAAGGAAACGGCACCGGTAAATCTTTACCGGTGCCGTTTCTATTTAATACCAGCCATATTTTTCGACAGCTTTAATTACAGCATGTAAATTTTCAACCGGTGTATCCCTTGGTGCAGCCGATACGCCTGCAGCCAAGATAAATCCGCCTCCATTAGGCTTTACTTTTTCAAACAGCTCCTTGATATAGCTGTCAATCTTCTCAGGTGTTCCACCGATAACCAAACTTATTGGAAGACCGCCTGCTACACAGCAATTATCCTTTAATACTTCTCTTGCTTTAAGTATATCAGTTTTTTCAAAGTATGCTATGCCCCATCCTTTTGGAAGCTCCAATATGGTTTCCAAATGAGGTTCATGGTGACCTTCAAAGAATATTTGAGACTTAATACCTTCATCAAGAAGTTTAAGAATAATTTTCTTTAATGGACCCCAATAGAATTCCTTATAAAGTTTAGGAGATAAGTATTCATTTAAGTGAAGAGGAATCATTACAAAGTCAAATCCCAATTTCTTATATGACAAAGCATAAGTTAAAATAGGTTCAACTAATGCTTCGGTTGCTTCTTTTACTTTATCGGGATATCTTCTGATATCCAATACAGTATTGTTTATTCCTCTCATAAAATCTCCGATAAGGTCAAGAGGAGTATATGCTCCTCCTTGAGGCATGCTTGCGTATCCCTGTTCTGCGGTAATTTGTCCCATTTGTCCTAAGGCAGCATAGAATCTTCCTATTTCCATTCCGTATCGTGCCCATGTTGCCATGGCTTGTCTAGGTGAACTTAAATTATTACATGCTCTCGGAAGTATTGTATTTGCTATGAAGCCTGTAGGATCCTTGATTAGCTGGTCATATTCATCAGCTTCCATAAAACATCCACCGGTAAATTGAGGAGAAGAATTCTCACTTATTTCATTGCCCGGATATCGGTAATATTTATCATTCAATACATCATGCATTGGCCCTGTAATAAAAGTAGAACTGGAAGATATGTCATCAAATCCGGAAAATGCAATGTTAAATATACGTCCGTCTAAGCCCGGTATATATGCACCCGCTGTATCAAATTGAAAATCTCCGTTAAATTTTTTAATTGCTCCTAAGGATTTTTCATAATCGTATGTTAATTCCTTCTGAGTTATACCACCATATTCAGCTACCACATCTCCGCCTATCCCCCATACAGGCACCCTGTCCGGTGTTTGTAAGTTGATAGCTGCTGACAGTCTTGCATATCTTTCTTTTGCTAATTCTTGTGGATTCTTTGTCATTTTAATCAACCCTCCTTCACTACTAATTCTTTACACAGTCTTACTCCTTTTGCAGCATCATCCGCCCATGCATCAGCACCTGAGAACTCTTTTAATTCCTCGTCAACTCTTCCTCCGCCGATTATAATCTTCACATCTTTTAATCCGGCATCTTTTATGGCATCAATTGTTTTTTTCATTGAGCTCATTCCTGCAGTAATCAAACACGACATACCAACTATATCAGGATTATTATCTTTTACTGCTTCTATAAATTTTTCAACCGGTACATCTACTCCTATATCCACTACTTCAAAGCCCGCAGCTTCTGCAAATGCTTTGAAAATATCCTTGCCTATGTCATGTATATCCTCTCTCACGGTACCAAGAACCATTTTGCCTAATTTCTTGCTTTCGCCTTTTATATAAGGCAAAGTTAGCTTCATAATGCTTTGGAATATTTCTCCTCCAAGAAGCAGTTCCGAAAGAAAATATTCTCCCTTTTCGAACTTGTTTCCAATTACATCCATGGCATCCCTGCATGCATTCAGCAGCTTCTGTGCATCACCTCCGCCTTCCAAATATTCTTTGGCGGATTTTATTGCTTCTTCTTCTTCCATGTCCACAATCAAATTGAACAATTTCTCTTGCATTTTTCTTTCCTCCTTTTTAGTATTGATTTCTAAATTCCCACCATCTGATCTTTGGTTTACCCAATCTCATATTCGCAACAGTCGTAATCACTGCAGAGTGTATTTTGAATCTCAACATTATTTTTTAACCACCTGCAGACAAAACGGCAGGAATAATAGTCATTTCATAATATGCTTGTCTCTAAGGTATGTAAAAAACAAATGCTTCAAGATAGGTTTATCGCATTAATCTTTGACATACACATTACTTTTAATCTTACATTGGTAATCGTTTTCAATATATCTAAAAATATTTCCGAACTAAGCAAGAATATGATTATTTAAACATCAAAGATACGATTATATGAACAAAAGAATTATTACACTATATATAGTGTATAGAATATAGAATAGAATGTCAAATCAAAAAACATCCCGTATATGACATAGTGCCTGGCCCGTAATAATAAGCTATCCCATTATCACGGCATAGCCTGCTCACATATATACCATAGGATTCCAAAGAAGCGAAAGCTTTATCCTTAAAACGACAAGCTTCTTCCGGGTATGTACATTCCTTGCAAATTGTGCAGGCTCCTGCATTCAAAGGCAGAATCTCTTTATATTTATCTTGGCTGACTAATAAATCGTTGAGTTTCTGAAAGCGTTCCTTATGAAGAACTAACATTTTCATCATACCCTTGTAGTCGAAGCTGCTTTTAAGTTTACCCATTGTCTGAACAATTATACCGCTTTCAAACTTATTAATCCGTGCCTGACATTCTTCCAATGTTCCGCAGCCTGGAGGGCATGCCCAGTTTTTCCCATACATTCCACAGGTATTTGCCTTGCACATATCACGTACTTCCGGCAAAAGCTCCAATGTTTTTACATCAAGCATCCCATAATATTCAAAGCCTGCATCAGCTGCGGCTTTAAGCAATTCATTGTTATCCAAGCTGCACCTCCTGTATTTTCAAGTGATCAATTCTATAAATATAATATTAATATAAAATATATTGAAATGCAATGTTTTATGGTGTAATATTTAAGAATATAAAGCATCCGGGAGGGAAAATGATTTACGAAGAAGCAATAGAATTTATTCATTCTATATATAAATTCGGCTCAAAATTAGATCTTGACCGAATAAAAAAACTTATGGAGTTATTGGATAATCCTCAGAATAGTTACAATATAATACATGTGGCAGGAACAAACGGCAAGGGCTCTACCTGCAGCTTAATTCATGATGTCCTTATGGAATCAGGCTACAAAACTGGTTTATTCATTAGCCCCTACTTAGAGGAGTTCACGGAGAGAATTCAAATTAATAAGCAGCAAATTGATAAAGTTGCTCTGACAAGAATTGCAGAATTGGTAAAACAGAAAATTAATATTATGATCTCGGAAGGATATGACCATCCCACTGAATTTGAGGTTGTAACTGCCATAGGCTTTAAATATTTTCAGGAGCAGAATATAGATTTTTTAGTACTTGAGGTTGGATTGGGAGGAAGATTTGATGCAACCAATATAGTGGAAAAACCATTGGTCAGTGTCATAACTTCCATAAGCTATGACCACACGGAGCAGCTTGGAGACACACTGGAAAAAATAGCATTTGAAAAGGCAGGCATAATCAAGGAAGATTCATCTGTTGTAATCTATCCTCAAGCACATAATATAATAAATGTTATAAAAGGTGTGGCAAAAGAAAAAGGCGCTACTGTCTATGAAACTAATAAATATGATATTGAAAAGATTAGTGCTGATATTACAGGGCAATGGTTTAAATATTTAAAAAGAGATGTTTTTGAGCTGCCTAAGCTAAAAATAAATTTATTGGGAGATCATCAGCTCCTAAACGCTTTGACTGCACTTTCAGCCTTGGAGATTATTAAAAAACAAGGTTACAACATAAGTTCGGAAAGTATAGAAAATGCTTTTTCAAAATGCAAGTTTCCCGGCAGATTTGAGATTATTAACAAAAATCCCCATATTATTCTTGACGGGGGGCACAATATTGACGGCATACGTAGTTTTACAAACACTTTAAAGGAATGTTTTAAGGACAATGTAACATATTTCTTTGGTATTCTAAAAGATAAATCTCCTGAAGAGGCTTTGAAATTAGTATTGCCTTTAGCAAATAAAATTTACACTTTAACACCCTTAAGCCCAAGAGCATTAAAAGCAGACGAATTAGCTGATTTAATAAAAAAGCATTCAAATACAAAAGTTGTTCCCTTGGATAACTACGAAGATATTCTGCCTATTATTAAAAATGCAGGCAAAAATGAAATAATAGCCTTTTCAGGCTCATTATATATGATTGGCGGTATCAGGACACTGTTGAGAAACAATGGGTTTGCTAATAATACATAAATCATGAGATTCTTCACTGCGTTCAGAATGACGCTCCGCAGGTTAAAAGTCAATCAATCCTAAGCTGATTTTTAGGCAATCATCCACCTCTCCCATGAGGTTTTTATCAAAGCGTCCAATTTTTTCTTTAAGTCTCTTTTTATCTATTGTCCGGATTTGTTCAAGCAATACAACAGAGTCCTTAGGAAGGCTGAAATCCTCAGAACTTATTTCTATATGAGTAGGCAGCTTCGCCTTGTTTATCTGAGACGTGATTGCAGATACAATCACTGTAGGGCTGTATCTATTCCCAATATCATTTTGCACAACTAATACCGGTCTTACCCCTCCTTGCTCCGAACCAATTACAGGGCTCAAGTCGGCATAGTATACATCACCCCTTTTAACAATCAAACTATTCACTTCCTAATAATTTAGTTTCATAGCTTAAAAAGTCCTCATAGTCCCCTTCTGAGTATTCTTCAGTAATGCTCTTGTTGATTTTACTCATTTCTAAATAGCCTGCTTTCATCTTGTTTCTGATTTCAAGCTTCCTTTTTTCAATCAAATAAAACCTTATGGATTTTCTTATAAAGTCACTTCTATTTGTTCCTTCTTCTTTTACTGCATTATCCAATTCCCTCAACAAGTTTTCAGGAATTGAAATCAGTACTTTTTTATTTTCCGCCAAGATACACACCTCGCAATTGCACAGTTATATTATATTTTAACACAATAAACACATAAGTTATATGGTAACATTTGTATTATTCGTAAATAATTATTAATATTATTCCTCAATATTTATTATTTCATACTGTATAGCTTTTACCAATTTATCATTATTATAAATAAAAATTGTCTTTGGAAGCAGATTATCTTTGCTGAAATTTAAAACATGTTTATATTCTCCATCCCAATAAATCAATTCTTCCGGAATATTTTCCAATACATCAAATTTTCCAAGCTCAAAATCATGCATCAATGTTTCATTTAATTTAAAATTTTCAATCGTCACACTGCTTTCAGGAAACTTATCATTGTTTAATATGCATCTGTTCCCTGAAACATATGCATAGTTCCAGGCTTCGTTTTCTGATTCCATCCTTATGCTGTAATTGCCGTCCCTGCAAATAATATTTACTTTATAATCATTTTCTGTTTTATCTGTATATACCTTCATCAATGCCTCACCTGTATAATTAACAGGCAATATAAATGGTTTATCTTCAGCGGCACAACCGCTTAAAAAAATCAACAATACTAAAAGCAACAGTATTAACCTCAGTATTAACCTCATACCATAACCTGCTTCCATCATAATTATTAGGGACGGTGAGGTGTCTCCCTCTTCGCGTCCTTCCTCCATTAATTCTATGATGAATTTTATGAATATATTCCACAAATCATTCGGCTACGCACTGTGCAACTGCAAACTGCTCGGTGTGTGATATGGAGATATGGATATTCTTAATATTTAGCTCCTCTGCTCTTTTTAATGCATTGCTTAATAAAATAGCATATGGTTTATCATTTTCATCCTTTAATATTTCAATGTGGCAGGGACCGAAATTCGAAAATCCCGTTCCCAAACATTTGGCAACGGCTTCTTTTGCAGCAAACATTCCGGCAGCTGTTTGGGGATTGAATTTCCTCGTTTTTAAATATTCCAATTCCCTGTTTGAATAGAGCTTTTCAAGGAACTTAGCATTTCCTAAATTCTTTTTTATTCTTTCAACTTCCACTATGTCTATTCCTGTGCCTTTAATCATAATTTCTTCCCCCTCCTAATTATGGGGACATTCCTTCAAAGGCTATCCCTCATAGAATCTCCCGACTTTGAAGGTGTGTCCCCCTTCCTTATAAAGTTTTAATTGACAAAGAGCTTTTTGTATATAATAATTATATTACATGTTTACTTGCAATACAATTCTTATTAATACAATATTACTATAAAGGAGTATCATATGAATAATGTAACTGTAGTATCCCATCCGTTGATTCAGCACAAGCTTACAATGCTGAGAGACAAGAATACACCCCCAAAAGATTTCAGAGAATTAGTAAGAGAAATATCCATGCTCATGGCATACGAAGTAACTCGAAGCCTGCCTCTTAAAGATGTTGATATTGAAACACCCATGTGCAAAACTACAGGCAAAACACTATCCGGGGAAGATATAGCAATTGTTCCTGTTTTGAGAGCAGGTCTCGGCATGGTGGACGGTATGTTGGATTTAATACCAAATGCTAAAATCGGCCACATTGGTTTGTATAGAAATGAAGAAACACTTGAACCAGTTGAATACTACTGCAAGCTTCCTTCAGATATTGATAACAGAATAGTAATTATTACCGAGCCCATGCTGTCAACAGGAGGCTCAATGAACGGTGCATTAGAAATGTTAAAAAAGAGGGGCGCCAAAAAAATCAAATCCATACATTTAGTATGTGCTCCTGAAGGTTTGAAAAAAGTAACGGAAGCTCACCCGGATGTTGAAATCTACACTGCTGCCATTGATGAAAAATATGATGAAACCGGCTACATAGTTCCCGGATTGGGAGATGCGGGAGACAGACTGTTCGGCACAAAGTGAGCAGATGACCCAAATCTACGATTTGGTGTCAGTCGCTCATCCTGAGTGAAGCGAAGGATCTACAGATGACCCAAATCTACGATTTGGTGTCAGTCGCTCATCCTGAGTGAAGCGAAGGATCTACA
>Ga0265294_10010055_pt1 | contig 10811 bp, 14 predicted proteins | sample MunlanPumphouse3_FD_192504 | JGI IMG/M metagenome (GOLD analysis project Ga0265294, IMG submission 192504) | Groundwater microbial communities from a municipal landfill in Southern Ontario, Canada - Pumphouse #3 | ecosystem: Environmental > Aquatic > Deep subsurface > Groundwater | place...
ATTTCAAAACCTTTTGCTTTTAATTTTTTTAAAAGCTCAATCATATAATCCGCATACAATAAGGGCTCTCCGCCGGTAAAAGAAACGGACGGTTTTTTTGAATAGAAAAATCTTTTATTTTGTCTGTAAACGTCTGCTATCAGATAATAGAGAGACTGCTTTGAATAGTATTTTGTTTTTTTGTTGATTTTTAATGAAGTTTTTGTATCGCAGTAATTACACTTCAGATTGCATCCTGAAAATCTGACAAAAATCTGCGGTATGCCTGCGAAGATGCCTTCTCCCTGGTAAGAAAAAAAAACTTCGTCTACAGGAACAGCATTAAAATTATTTGAGAGCTGGGTCATTTATCCCGACCTCTTCAAAACCTTTTGCCCTTAATTTGCAGGAATCGCAAATTCCGCACGGTTTCTTTGTCCCGCTGTAACATGTCCATGTTTTTTCATAAGGAACTTTCAGTTTTGTGCCAAGTTTTATTATTTGCGCTTTTGAAAAATGCTCTATCGGAGCATGAATTTTTATTTTGTTCTTTAAAGCTTTAGTTACGCTTTGCATAGCTTGCAGATATTGTCCGGTACAGTCCGGATATGAAGAAAAATCAACCGCATTGATTCCCAGAAAAATAGAGCCGGCTTTTATTGTTTCCGCGTAAGATATCGCATAAGATAAAAATATTGTGTTTCTGCCGGGAACATATGTAGGCGGGACAAAACCTTTTTTTATGATTTTATGGTTAGGAATATTTACGTATTTATTAGTTAACGCGCTTTTATCCCAAGGCAGTTTTATATGGACGGTTTGAAAAAACAAACCAAGACTTTTTGCCATTTTTTCCGCATTCTTAACTTCTTTTTTATGTTTCTGCCCGTAATCAAATATCAGACAATGACAGTCGTATTTTTTTGACATTGCATAATATAAAACAGTAGTTGAATCCAATCCGCCCGAAAATAAAATAATGGCTTTCTTTTTCATAATTTCACCGTTACCGAAGAATTTTCACTTTCCCAAACCTCGACTTCATAAACTTTTGCATTTTCAGTTTCAAATCTCTGCATTTGCGAGAAAATAAATGAAGCTATATTTTCGGCTGTAGGATTTATTTTGTCGAAAGGCATGGTTTCATTTAAAAATTTATGGTCTAAGCTTAGTATTACCGTATCAAGATATTTTTTCATATCCGTAAAGTCTATCAACATTCCGCAGCCGTCTAATTTAGTTCCGGCGAAACATACTCTTACTTTCCAGTTATGTCCGTGCAGATTTTCACATTTGCCTTTATATTCTCTTAAAGCATGAGCCGAGGAGAAATACTTTATTACTGAAAGTTTATATTTCATTATTAAATTTCCACCTTTTTGACATTAGTAATTTTTTTATTAAAAAATTTACTGCCTAATTTTTGAAATTTTTCAGGACTGTCGCTGACAAAGAATTTCAGAGAGCCTTTTCCTCCATTCCCTGTAAGATTATGCTCTTTTAAGAGATTATTTACTTCATATGCGACTGCTGTTGCGGAATCGACAATATTTATTTTTTTTCCTGCGACTTTTTGAATAGCATTTTTTAAAAGAGGATAATGAGTGCAGCCGAGAATAATTGTATCTATCTTTTTATTTATTATTTTTGACAGATATATTTTTGCTATCTTTTCGGTAACGCTGTTATTCAGCCAGCCTTCTTCCGCCAGAGGGACAAACAGCGGGCATGCCTGTGAAAAACATTGTATTTTTTTATCGTATTTTTTAATTTCTTTTGTATAAGCGTTGCTTTTTATTGTTCCTTCCGTTCCTATAACTGCAATTTTTTTGTTTTTTGTATTTGATGCGGCCGTAACAGAACCTGCTTTTATGACTCCTATTACCGGAACGTTTATGCTTTTTTTCAGAGTATTAAGGCTGAATGCCGATGCCGTATTGCATGCTACAATAATTAGCTTTACATTGTGGTTAACAAGAAATTTAGATATATTTAAAGCAAAGTTTGTAACTGCTTTTTTTGATTTTGATCCGTACGGGACATGAGCAGTATCTCCGAAATAAATGATATTTTCTTGCGGCATAAGTTTAGTAACGGCAGACATTACCGTAAGTCCGCCTAATCCGGAATCAAAAATGCCTATAGCGGCTTTATTTTTTGCAGTTTTGTTTTGTTTTTCTTGCATAATATTTTTTTACGCCTTCATATATAGAATCGGCTATTGAACTTTGGAATCTTTTAGTTTTTAATTTAGCTTCTTCCGAATAGTTGCTTAAATATGCGCATTCAACAAGCACGGCAGGCATTTGAGACCCTCTTAATACGCAAAAATTTGCCTGCTTAATACCTCTTATAGGTATTTTCAGTCTTCCTGACGTCTCACATATTATAAAACTGCATAATTCCGAAGATTCGTTTATGTATTCGTTTACAACCATTGACCATAACATTTTTTGCAATACGGATTTCTGTTTGTCTGACTTGTCTTCTAAAGCCAATACTGAGTTTTCCAGAATTTCAGTCGATATAGCGTCAGTATCGGAAGCTTTTTCGGATAAGAAATATATTTCAAATCCTTCTACGCTCCTTTTAAAATTTGCATTGCAGTGTACGGAAATAAACAAGTCCGCTTTTTGCGTATTTGCGATATTTGTTCTTTCGACAAGAGGAATAAAAGTATCGTCGTCTCTTGTTAAAATTATTTTATAATTTTTATCTTTGTCAAAAATTTTCTTTAACAGCAGAACTATCTGCAAATTAAGATCTTTTTCTTTTGTGCCGTTAGGTCCGACTGCTCCGGCATCATGACCTCCGTGTCCTGCATCAAGAACTATTACTTTTGCATTTTGTAACTTTTTCCCTTCTGCAGGCGTGATATCTTTAAATGTTGAAGTATCGTCTATAAGAGCATAGCTGTCGTCTATTATATCGTTTTCCGTAACGCTTACGACTTGTACTTTTGCCAAAGCTTCAGAATCGTTATCTTCTTCGGCCGGAACCGGTTTTTCATATATTTTGGAATCGTTGGAAATAATCCTTTCGTCTATAACAGGAGGTTCTGGCGGATTTTTCTCAGCGTCTTTTTTATTAGACGAAGAAGAACTTTCTTTTTGCCCTTTTGAATATATTCGGGTTTCATTATCCTTTGCCAGAGTATCGGGCAGCAGTATCTCGCAAGGCTTTGACATATCTACCGGAGAAGAATGTTCAATGTCTATTACTAACTGAAGAGGAGTTTTGTTTTTTTTGCTTTTTACAAATTTAGGTTTTTGGGATAAATTAATTTTAAAGACAGCTTCTCTTCCTATTGTTTCATATTCAATATCTTTTATGGCGCCGTTATTTGCCACAACGCTGTCTTTTATTATTTTGCCTCTTTGAAAAGAGACTATTATTGACTTTCTGCCTTTTTTAATTGTATATGTTAAATTTTCATCCAGTTCGATTACAATCTCGGTGCTGGTTTCTTTGGTGTAATATCTTACCGCTGATATATTTGATTTTGAAGATATTGCCAGTATTTTATTTTTTGAATCAAAAGAGACCTCATATTCCAGCAGTTCCGAGAATTTTTTTGACAGAACGAGTTCTACCGGAATATATACTTCATTTTTTATCTGTAAAGCCGGTGTCTTAAGTTTTTCTTTTTCTTTTCCGAATACTGCTTTTTTTGAATTTACAAAAACATCAACGGATGTGTTTTTAAGTTTCATTGAAACTTTTCCGCTTACCGACTGCCAGTCTAATCTTGCGTTCAAAAGGTCCGCAATTTCTTTCAGCGATAAAAAATCTGTTTCATAATTTTTATAAAGATGCAGTCCTTCACAGCTTTTGCCGTCAAAAACAACGTTTAAATTATGACTTTCCATTTTTGTATGGCTTATTTTTTTGCCGCTTGCAAAACAGTTGGCAAAACATGTACACATAATTAAAAAAAGGAATAATATTGTTTTTTTCATTTTATTTTCTTAATTATACAAAATATTTTTATAAAAAATTAAAATTTCATATTAATTTCCGTCTTAACAAAAGTAGCATTATCAAGTTGGTTTGTATTATAGAAATCGCCTGCTTTAAAATATTCTCCGTAAATTAAGGCTTTAATATTTTTATTAAACCGGTAAAACAGTCCTGCGAGAGTCAAATTTCCTCTGTTTTTTCCGTAAGCAAAAGGCGTTCCTGCTATATTTTCATTTGCATATAATAAATTATAACTTGCGGACAGAGAAACTTTTGAAGTTAAGGCAAGATTGTATTCCAATGTATACATTTGCAGATTTGTCCAATATCCGTATTCTCCCGTTTCTATAGTGTAAAGGGTTCCCAAAAGGTCGGAAGATATAAACATTCCTCTGCCAAACAAGTTGTTCCATCCTTCGTTGCCGGCTGTGCCTTGTTTGTCTCCGGAAAGATATAAATATCCGAATGTTAATTTATCGTCAAAAAAAATTTGAGGTTTGTCTATAAAAGCATATCCTCCTAAAGCGGTCGCATCCGTTGACTGTTTTTCGCGCATCTGCGCCGCAAATTGCCCTCTGACGGTAAATTCGCCGTTTTCGTATTTTACATAGCCTCCGAATGTATTGATTTGTTCGTAAACGGTTTTTTCTTCGCTTTTAAAAATATAATACGGCTCTATATAGACTTTTTCCGAGACTTTGCTCATAATAAAAGTCATAACGGCTTTTTCATTACAGACATTTAATAATGTCTGCGGATTATTTCTGTTAAGCACCGGCAGGTATTGGTCATATTTTGTTCCCAAATGTCCTACAATATCTGCGTTGAAATATTTTGTTTTGAAGCTGAATTTCGCCGCATTGAAATAAACGCTTCTTGATCCGTCTCCCGGAGTTCCGTCCGATACAATAAAACTTTCACCGTAAGAAAGATTTTGTCTTCCGATTCTTATATTTAATGAGTTATCAAATAGATTTTGCGCATTAAAATAAAGATTCTCAAAGATAAATTCATTTATTTTATAATCATCGCTTGTATTTTTTGTATTATAAAAAAAGATTCTGTTTTCATTTAAAAGTTTTACATATGCGGAATAAGTTTTATCCAACTGAGAATTTAAACCAATAGATGTCCTTATTCTTATATAATTGCTGTTAAATGCGTCGTAATTATCCTGCATATCCAAGATAACATGCCTTATTCTTACATTAAAATCGGGAGTGAAAACAACGGCGTTTGCAGCGTGAGAAAACGATAAACATAACAATAATGCAAACAATATTTTTTTCATAACGACGTATATTATACATTATAATAACACGGTTTTAAAAATATTTTATCAAACCTGAAAATATTAACGGAAAAAGAAACTCCAAACCTAATACGAAGATGCCGAATTTCGGTTTGGAATTTCTTTTTTATTTCAGTCTAGGAGTTTTAATAGTTATCTGCCGCTACTTCCTGATAGCTTTCGGATGTGCGCATGCAGGACATGTTTCAACCGCTTCTTTTGATTCATAAACATATCCGCAGTTTCTGCATCTCCATTTAACTGTGCCGTCTTTTGAAAAAACTTTTTCATTTTTAACGTTTGCAGCCAATGCTCTGTATCTTCTTTCATGTTCGACTTCTACGGTTGCAATAAATTTGAAAACAGAGGCTATCTCTTCAAAACCTTCGCTTTCGGCTGTTTTTGCGAATTCCGGATAAAGAACTGAGTGTTCTTCGTTTTCTCCAGCCGCCGCCGCCAAAAGATTTTCAAAAGTTGTTCCTATTTTTCCGGCAGGATATGTCGCGGTAATTTCCAAGTCTCCGCCTTCAAGAAATTTAAAGAATCTTTTAGCATGTTCTTTTTCATTGTCTGCAGTTTCTGTAAATATTGCAGATATTTGTTCAAATCCTTCTTTTTTTGCCGCGGAAGCAAAATAAGTGTATCTGTTTCTTGCCTGAGATTCTCCGGCAAAAGATTTGAGCAAATTTTGTTCCGTTTTTGTTCCTTTTAGACTTTTCATTTTTTTCTCCTTCTTTTATTGCATAAACCAATCAGGTTTTGCGCTGTTTTTCCATACAGCAAATTTGTATTTTTCTTTTTTATAATAATTTCTGTAAGCTTCAACGGTATTATCTTTTTTATATTTCCCAGGTATTGCCTGTGCAAAAGACGTCATTTTTATTTTGTCAAACTGCAATTTTGATTTATTATCCGCTATCCATTGAAGAATATCATTGCATTTATGGCGTTTATTATAACGTACGGCATATTCTTTCAACAAAGATTTTGCATGTTTCAGCAGCCAGTTAAAATTTCCGAGTGATTCTCTCGCCCATTTGCAGCACGGATGATTTTTATGCGTTAATTTATAAGGCGGGACAATTTCAGAGTTATGATAAAAGACCGAACATAAAATCTGGCATGATTCTACGGCCATTTTGCATATATGTTTATCGCATTGAAACTGCGCTGATAATTTTGGATCTTTGTCTAAAATGAATATATTTATATCTTTCTCCTTAAAGTTCCGACAGCCAGCTTCCGTGAATATTACAGAGAGCTACTACGGATATCTTTTTGTTTTCAATATTTGTAACGCATATTGTCCCTACAGGGTTTAACGCCGGCGTTAAAGAAGTATATCCTATTAATTCTTTATCAGCATAAAAAACAATTCTTTGTATTGAATGTTCAGGAGTCATAGGATGGGTAATCTCTCCTATTTTTGCTTTGATTTCCTGACAAGGCTGCTGCCCGCAGCAGTTCTTTGTTTCAACTGTTATAAACGGCAAATGCTTCTTTTCGCTTTCACCGACAGTTACTATATCTTCTTTTGTTTTCAGTCCGTCTTCTTTCAAATTAAATGCTTTTGAAGGAGCTCCGCAAACAGGACATCTTTCAGGCGCCGAATCCTGTAAATGTACGTAACCGCATACTGAACATACTAGTGCTTTCATAATAAAACCTCCCATATATAATTATCTGGAAAAATGAATTCCCACATGTGTACAAATAGCCGCAAAAGCAATTCCAGTTAATCCCGCTAATTCAAAAAAATTCATATAGAATATTATTCTCTTTGTCATTTTAAATTTTGCGCAAATGATACGGCAGTGTCATAACATTTTTGCAATTCTTCTTTATTCGGTTTAAATTTTGCTTCAAGAGAAGCAAAAACTTCGATTCCAAAAGATTTTAGTTCCTCTGAAATTTCTTTTACCGCTCCGCCTGCCCATCCGTAAGAACCGAAAGCCATTGCAATTCTGTTTTTAGGTTTCATGCCTTTTAAAAAATGCAGGAACCCTGCAATATACGCAAGCATTTCATTATCGTGCGTTGAAGAGCCGATAATAAATGCTTTTGCGTCAAGCATTTCATAAGCGAGTTCTGCAAAATCCGTCGAAGCTATATCAAATAATTTCACTTCTGTTCCCTGAGAAGAAAGTCCTTTTTCAATTTCTCTGGCCATTTTTTCAGTTGAACCCCACATTGTTTCATATACTATTACTGCTTTATTAGTTGTTGAATTTTTTGCCCATGACAGATACTGCTCTATGACTTTTAAAGGTTCTTTTCTCCATATCATTCCATGGCTTGGAGCAATTAAGTTTATGTCCAAATTCATTTTTATGATATCGTTAAGTTTTCTTTCTATTATATTGCCTAAAGGCCATAGAATATTTGCATAATACTTCTTTGTTTCCTTTGTTAAATCGCCCTGATTTATTTCGTCGGCAAAAATTTTATTTGAAGCGACATGCTGCCCAAAAGCGTCATTTGAAAATAAAACTTTTTTTTCAGGACAATATGTAATCATACTGTCAGGCCAGTGAATCATCGGGACTTCTACAAAAGTCAAAGAAGAGTCTCCGAGTTTTATTGAATCTCCTGTTTTGACGACATTTATTTCAATGTCAAGATTATAATACTTGTTCAAACCTTCTTTCAGTTTAGCCGTACCGTAAAATTTTGCATTTTTGCAGACTTTTGCAATATATTCTATTGCTCCGGAATGATCAGGTTCAAGATGATTTAATACAATATGGTTGATTTTTTCCGGATTAGTTATTTTAGCGATATTATTTATAAATTCTTCTTCAAAATTTTTATGAACGACATCTATCAACGCGGTTTCTTTATCGCAGACGAGATAAGAATTGTACGTTGCGCCGTTTTTTGTAATGAAAGTGTTTCCGTGGAAATTTCTAACATTCCAATCAATTACTCCTACCGAGAAAACATTATCGATAACAAAGTTACTCATTTATTTACACCCGCCGTTTGTTTTTAAACTTCCGCATTGTGGACATTTGTCCAAATGTTTTTCATGCATAATTCCGCATTTTTCGCATTTAACGAATTCTACGGCGCACGGAGAGCAAAATTCGGGTTCAAGACAAGAATTTTGCAGTTCGCTTTCGCAAAATCCGCATTTACATTTCTTTTTATTTTCCATTTATACACCTTTCTTTTTATAGTTTTCTATTGCTTTATGCAATGCATCCGCTCCTAAATTTGAACAGTGCATTTTATTAGGAGGGAGTCCTCCCAACTCTTTTGCTACTGAGGCGTTTGTTATTTCCAAAGCTTCTTCCAGAGTTTTGCCGAGCGCCATTTCCGAAACCATGGAAGATACCGCTATAGCGGCTCCGCAGCCGAAAGTTTTAAATTTAACATCTTCTATTTTATTATCTTTTACTTTGATGTAAAATTTCATCATATCACCGCATACCGGGTTTCCTACTTCTCCAACGCCGTCAGCATCCTTTATTTCTCCTACGTTTCTTGGATTTGCAAAGTGATCCATTACTTTTTCCGAATAAAACGCCATACTGCCTCCATAAATTTAATCAAATATTATCACAGTGTTCGTGGTCATGATCGTCATAATCTGTTCCCGGACCTGCTTTCATTCTGGTTCCTGTTTTTATAAAATGGTCATATAACGGCGACATGCTTCTTAATCTTTCTACTATTTTAGGAAATTCTTCAATAACATAATCAATTTCTTCGGATGTATTAAACTTTGATAATGTAAAAACTATTGATCCCTGTCCGACGGCGGTATTGACATTTAATGCCGTTAAAACATGTGACATTTTTAATGATTTTGATGCGCACGAAGAGCCGCTTGCGGCCATTATACCTTTCGCGTCAAGCATCAAAAACAGAGCTTCTCCTTCTACAAATTCAATTGAAAAATTAACATTGTTGGGAAGTCTGTTATTTATTGAACCGTTAAGATAAATGTATTCAATTTTATCTTTTAATCCGTTTATTAATTTATCTCTTAAAACTTTTGTATAATCAAAGTTTTTTTGCATCTCAGACATTGCTATATCGCAGGCTATTCCGAATCCCGCTATTGCAGGAACATTTTCGGTTCCGGCTCTTTTTGAAAATTCCTGAACCCCGCCGTCAATCTGTGTTTTTATTAAAGTTCCTTTTTTGACGTAAAGAGCGGCGGCTCCTTTAGGACCGTATATTACCGAGCTTGCCAATGTAAGCATGTCGATGTTTAAAGAGGCAACGTCTATAGGAATTATGCCCGCAGTGCATACCGCATCAACATGCATTGAGATATTTTTTTCTTTAACAATTTTAGATATTCCTGCAATATCCTGTATTACTCCTATTTCTGTATTTGCATGTTGAATTGAAACAAGGATAGTGTCTTTTCTTAAAGCTTTTTTCAGTTCTTTAATATTTACAAAACCTTCTCCGTCAACCGGAAGATATGTTATTTCAAAGCCTTCGGAAGACAATGCTTTCACAGAATTCAGTATCGAAAAATGTTCTATGGATGATACTATAATATGTTTCCCTTTTTTTAAATTTGCATATGCAAATCCTTTAAGAGCCAAATTATTTGATTCTGAACCGCAGGATGTAAAAATAATTTCATTGTTTTGGGCATTAATTAATTTAGCAACGGAAATTCGCGCCTGTTCTATCGCATCTTTTGATATTTGCCCCAAAGAATAAATGCTTTGCGGATTACCGTAATTTTCTTTTAAATACGGCAGCATTGCATCAAAAACAATGTCATCCATCTTTGTATTAGACTGGTTGTCTAAATAAATTTGTTTCATGAATTATGCTCTCTCAAAAGAATCTTTGCCTACTCCGCATGTAGGGCATACCCAGTCTTCCGGAATTTGTTCAAAAGGCGTTCCCGGAGCAATCCCCGAATCAGGATCTCCTGTTGCAGGATCATAAACATAACCGCATACTGTACATACAAATTTATCCATAAAAAGCCTCCTATTTTTTACATTCTTTACATATGCCTGTGAAATAAGCACATGCGTTATGTATTTTATGTCCGTCAATTTCTTTTTTGTTAAAAGTTTGGCATTTTAATTTTATATCGTAAATTTTGCCGCATTTTTCGCATACAAAATGATGATGTGCGTCAACTGTTCCGTCATATCTTGTTTCATCTTTGCCTGAAAATTTTATTGATTTTATAATATTTGTTTTTGTTAAAGATTTAACCGTATTGTATACCGTTGTTTTTGATATGCACGGAGATAATGTCTGCATATATTTATATATCATATCGGCAGTAGGATGCTCTTTTCTTGATATGATATATTCAAGAATTTTTTCTCTCTGAAAAGTTGACTTAAGCGATGCTTTCTTTAATTTATTTGTAATCATTACAATTTGGTATTATATACAAATTAGATAAATATGTCAACTGCTTTTTCAATTAATTTTAGGAAGAAAATAACCAGAGAATAAATTTTATGTTAAGCCAGTCTCGTTATTATTTCGTCGAGGTTGGATCCTGTAGGAACCATAGGCAAAACATTTTCTTCTATGTCTATCATAAAATCTATAAGATAAAAACCCTTGTGTTCAAGAGCTGTTTTTA
>Ga0265294_10010057_pt1 | contig 10810 bp, 9 predicted proteins | sample MunlanPumphouse3_FD_192504 | JGI IMG/M metagenome (GOLD analysis project Ga0265294, IMG submission 192504) | Groundwater microbial communities from a municipal landfill in Southern Ontario, Canada - Pumphouse #3 | ecosystem: Environmental > Aquatic > Deep subsurface > Groundwater | place...
ATATATCACGCAAATATGTCAAAGAGCACTTTTTGGGCAAAAATCACCTCAATATATAGCTAATTTATGTTCCAATATGTATATTATTGTGAACATACTCTTTATGAATAAAACCAACAACATTTTCCCGACGAACCTTCATTTTTCATCATTTTAAAAAAATGAGGTTTTCGGATGGGACTCATAACTGAGAATGAAAACCCTGAATTCGGTATTTGTAAGCTGGGGATATCGTTGCCGGATAACGTCCGATACATCCGGATAGATCTCATTAAAAACCTGAAAGAGTGCAAGCCATTCCTCTTCATAATTTGTACCATAAACTATTTCATTGAATTTATCCAATACTTTTTTCGCAGGATCATCTTCCCTTACCCTACTATTCAATAAGGCTACCTTTTTAACCGTATCGAATCTTTCCATCATCAACCGGCGTATTTTTCTTTCAGCATCGAGTTCGAAGGTATCATGCAATCGTTTCAGGTCATTCGCCATATTCCGGAGGATTCCGATCTTCTGCTGTGCCTGAAATTGTTTATTTCGTTGTCTAAGGATAAATAAAGTAAAAGTCAAAGCGCCTGTCAATCCAACGACTATCAAAATAACAATCAGTCGCTCCATTGTCCTATACTGGCTGTCAATAAGGCTTTGTTGCAATTCAAAATTATATTTTTGATTTGCCTCATAGACCGATTGCCTGTTCCGGTCATTCATGATCTCAATCAACACATGGGTATATTTTTGGTGGTAGTCAAAAGCTGTTTTATAATTACCTTTCTCACTTTCCGTTGACGCTAAGAATTGATAAATGCTTGCCCTGAAAGAATTATCCTCAAGCGAATCGACGCTGTGGTTTAATTTTCCGGTATATATCGCTACTGAATCCGGCTGTCCCATACCGGCATACAATTTGGCAAAATTCAGGTAATGGCGGGGTATTTCAACACTATCAGAATTTAACAGATACGATTGGCGCAGGTAGGTTTCCGCTTTATCGTACTGCCAGTTTTCCCTGTAGGCTATACCAAGATTCTGTGACAACAGGCTTTGCAATTTCAGGTCACCTTTGGTTTCGGCTATATCCAACCCTTTGTGGAAATAAAGGAACGCGCTGTCTTTTTCTCCCGATAGCAGGAACATCCGCCCCACAGCACTTAAACTATAGGCTTCTTCCTCGGGATATGCATTGTAGAATCGGGCGGCCGATTTATATCTCTCCAGCGCCATGGGATATAAATCCTGTACTGCAAATAGATCCCCCAGATTATATTGTATCAACCCTTGCAAAGCATTGTCGCCTGCTTCCGTAGCATAATCCCCGGCTCTCAGGTAATGTCCCATCGCTTTTTCATACTCCTTCCGCTCACGATACACGCAGCCGCTGTAGAACCATGCCAAGGCAGTTATGCGGGGATCCTTATTGTGTGCTGAAAAAAAGTCACGCGCCCGGAAGATCAGTGTATCCTCGTGTATAGGACGGTACGTCTTGTATTTTGCCTGCACCTGCGTTACCAGAAAGCGCATATAATATGCATGATTAAAGCTTTTTTCGGGATAAAAAATGGAATCGATCAGCAGCATAGCACTGTCGGGATGCCTCTCAACAAGGTGCCCGGCCTCCTCCAGCAGACTCGAAGCTTCGGGTTGTGGGTTACAAGCAAAGAAAAAGGACATTCCTGCTGCAACAACGATGGTAAATAAAAGGCTACGCATTGACTTTACGGTTTAGACCGATTTTGATCATGCAAATATATGATTTTAATGCTTATTCCATTCGATGAATATCTTATTGATTTACTGATGCACAATTTCTTTTGCCTCGACAAGCAATTTACGGGAGACGTGTGCGATGTTGTAGATCAGTCCCGCCCGGCGGTTCGCCTGATCTTTTTGCAGCTCCTCGATGCTCTCTTCCCAGCAGTTGGCTTCCTGAAGCAGGGTCTCCAGCTGCATATGGTCGGCAGCACCGGTCAGCAGCTCGGAAACATAGTGCAGCACCCGGCTCACATTGTGGCAAAAGGATCGTTCCTTGTCAGTCAGATCTTCGGCATGCTTGTGCACGCCGAAGGCAGAGATGTAGGAGAGCAGTGCATGGTTCAGGTTGGTGAGGTTGAACGCCCGTTCCTGATAAAGGCGGGTATGCCGCGGTTCAAGACGCATCCCTTTCCAGGCAGAGGTAAGCGCATTGTCGGCGTTATAGGCGGTACGACGGTTATGGAGATAATCTTCTTCCGAGACCGAGCCTTCGTAGATACTCTCAAAATAGCGTTTATTTTTGACCACCGCAGTCAGCAGCAATCCCGGAAGCTGCTTATATTGCCAGTCGGGCCATACGAACCGCACCACCAGATAAGCGATGGCACCGCCTATCAGCGTATCAACTATCCGGGGGTACATGACTGCAATGCCCTGATCGGAAAGAAGATTGAACGCAGCCAGGACGTAGATCGTGATAAATATGGCAGCCACAATGTAGTTCTTTTTCAGCCAATAGAAGAAAAGGTAAATGGAGGTGAGCAGGAGCACAATCTGACCGGCAAGCGTAGGCAGCAGATGAGCCAAGGATACGCCCAGGATAACGCCCAATAATGTACCGAAAACACGGTGAAAAAGCCGCATCCGGGTGGCACTGTAGGTCTGCTGAAAGACAATCAGCGAGGTCAGCAGGATCCATGCTCCCTTCTCGAAATGAAACAACTGCATCATACCGTACCCCAGCAACCAACTCAACGTGAGGCGTACAGCAAACTTGAACCGGGGATGCTCCGGATTAAGCAATGAGCGAAGACGGGTACTCTCCGGCTTACGGGAAGTAAATACAGTGACATCAATCTGTGCGCTGAATGTCTCTTCCTCCCGCAGATTTTTTTCGAGGTCCGTCAGGTTTTTCATCAGCAGCGACAACGTATGATAATGCGATGCTCCCCTCTCCTCTTCCAGCATCTTCTGTACGGCAGACAGCGTCCATTCCAGCGACAGGGGATGCTTATAAGGCTGATCCGTCAATAGCGAGTCACCAAAAAGAAGCAGTGCCTTTCCGATCTCCCGCATCAGTTGTCCAAAGCCCTCCAGTAATTCAATATTGCTTACCTCTCTGCTCAACAGATCATACTGTTCATGGCTGGAAATAGCCCTCTCCTGCATCTCCTGCAACAAAAACCATTTCCGATAATAGACATTTACAACGGAACGTACTTCTGCACTGCTTTCCGCGGAATAACCGTAAAGATTATTTTTACACACCTCGATCTGCTGGGCCAACTCAATATTTTTTTGAGCCAGCTGATTTCTGATCTGCATCTGCACCTGTTGTTTGCTGGGAAAAAGGTTTGCTTTCAGGTCGATGTATTCTGCCAGGTAATGAAATCCTTGTGCCAATTGTTCTTGTAGCAGCCTGTATGGCCGGTAATGCAATAGCAGGATAGAGACCAGAGAGTAAGCAAAAGCGCCGATCGTGTAGAGCACGGGCTGGTAAACCCATTTTTCAGCGTTGCCGGTCCCGAGCATCGTATAGACAAAAATGAGCAAGGTCCCGAAAGTAACTCCCTGCATCCTTGCGTTCATTCCCCCGAAAATCGTCAGCGAGAACGCTGAAATGAAAATCAACCAGACAAAATAGGGAGGAAAGGGCGAAAGCAGCTCAACCAAGCTGCTGACCATAAAAAAGAGGATAAGTGTCAATCCGGCCGATTTCATCCGTCCACGCGGATGCACGTCGGTCTCGCCGAGTGCCATGGCGACCACTCCCAACGCCATGGTCGTACCAATAAAAGAGTTGTGAAACAGAAGCTCTGCCGGTATCAACAGGCATGCGATGGAGACGGTCACCTTCACCGCCCAGAGGCGATTCGGATTTTTCCAGAAAGCGTTGATCCATACCTCAACGATCTGCGCCTTGACTATATTGACCCGATGGTTCATATCCTGGTCACTACAACCTTTTACAGTTTCCGGTATCGTACCCGTTTCGGTTCTGCATTGCCGAGACGCATCTTCTTGTTCTCCTCATACTCGCTGTAGGAGCCTTCAAAGTAGAATACTTCCGAGTTCCCCTCGAAAGCAAGGATATGGGTACAGATACGATCCAGGAACCAGCGGTCGTGCGAGATCACCACGGCACAGCCGGCAAAATTCTCCAGACCTTCCTCCAGTGCACGGAGAGTGTTCACATCGATATCGTTGGTCGGCTCGTCAAGCAACAATACGTTCGCCTCAGCCTTAAGCGTGAGTGCCAGGTGGAGGCGGTTGCGTTCTCCGCCCGAAAGGACACCGCACAGCTTCTCCTGGTCGGCTCCGGTGAAGTTAAACCGGGAGAGATAAGCGCGGGCATTGATCTCCCTGCCGCCGACACGGATAAACTCAGCTCCGTCGGATACCACCTGATAGACGGTTTTGGACGGATCAATTGCTTCATGAGCCTGATCCACATAAGCGGTCACCACTGTCTCCCCCACCTCGAACGAGCCTTTGTCGGGAACCTCTATGCCCTCTATCAACCGGAAGAGAGTGGTCTTACCTGCCCCGTTGGGGCCGATGACACCCACGATGCCGTTGGGAGGCAGCATAAAATTGAGGTTGTCGAATAACAGCTTGTCGCCAAATGCCTTGGCCACCCCCTTGGCCTCTATCACCTTGTTGCCAAGACGGGGCCCGTTGGGGATAAAGATCTCCAGCTTCTCTTCCCGCTCCTTCTGATCCTGGTTCAGCAACTGCTCATAGGAGTTCAGGCGCGCTTTACCCTTGGCATGGCGCGCCTTGGGTGCCAGGTTGATCCACTCCAGCTCCCGCTCCAGTGTCTTGCGCCGTTTGCTGGCCTGCTTCTCCTCCTGCTCCATCCGCTTGGTCTTCTGCTCCAGCCAGGAGGTGTAGTTTCCCTTCCAGGGGATTCCCTCGCCGCGGTCCAACTCCAGGATCCAGCCGGCCACATGATCGAGGAAGTAGCGGTCGTGCGTGATACAGATCACGGTACCCTTGTACTGCTGTAGGTGCTGCTCCAGCCAGTCGATCGACTCGGCATCGAGGTGGTTGGTAGGCTCGTCGAGCAGCAACACGTCCGGCTCCTGCAACAACAGGCGACAGAGCGCTACCCGGCGGCGCTCTCCTCCCGAGAGGTGGCGCACCGGTTCATCTTCCGGCGGACAGCGCAGGGCATCCATGGCCTGCTCCAGGCGGTTGTCGATGTTCCACGCATCGGCAGCGTCGAGCTGATCCTGCAGCACTGCCTGGCGGTCGAACAGCTTGTTCATCTTCTCCTCATCCTCGTAGTACTCCGGCAAGCCGAACTTCAGGTTGATCTCCTCATACTCGGCCAGCAGGTCCATGACGGGCTGCACCCCTTCACGCACCACCTCGATCACCTTCTTGTTGTCATCCAGCTTCGGGTCCTGCTCCAGATATCCTACCGAGAAGCTTTTATCGGAGACCACCTCCCCCTGATACTCTTTCTCGATGCCGGCAATAATCTTCAGCAAGGTCGATTTACCGGAGCCGTTCAACCCGATGATGCCGATCTTGGCACCGTAAAAGAAGGAGAGGTAGATATCTTTCAACACCTGCTTATGTGGCGGGAAAGTCTTGTTGACACCCACCATGGAGAATATAATTTTCTTATCGTCTGACATATATTTTATTGTTCTAAATCAATCTTTTCCGCCTGAATTCCCGAAAGGGAGCACAAAGATAGTGAAAATGGCTGAAACATATAAAGATCATTCGTAATGATACGTAGTTCAGCCGGATTATCGCCGCTTCGAGCCCACTTTTGGAAGCACGGATCGCAATTTTACCGTTTTTTGATCAAATAATTTCGGTAAAAAGAAAAGATTATGTATTTTTGCAACTTGATAATAAAGATGGTTTTTAGGATCGTTTCAGACTACCGGTATGCACATAATGTCACGAACAACGCTGTCTTACTTCGTCAGAAAACGACTTATGATACAGAACACTTTTACAAATTAATTCAATAAAGTATGATTAAAGTAGGTATTAACGGATTCGGTCGCATCGGACGCTTGGTTTTCCGTGCTGCTCAAAACAGAAATGATATCCAAATTGTAGGTATCAACGACTTGCTCGATGTAGATTACATCGCATATATGTTAAAATATGACACGATCCACGGTCATTTCAACGGATCGGTTGAAGTAAAAGGGGGCAACCTGGTTGTCAACGGGAACAGCATCCGCGTATCCGCTGAAAGAAACCCGGCCGACCTGAAATGGAATGCCATAGGGGCAGAGTATGTGGTAGAATCAACCGGTCTGTTCCTTACAAAAGAAAAGGCTCAGGGACATATCGACGCCGGCGCAAAATATGTGGTAATGTCTGCTCCTTCGAAAGATGATACCCATATGTATGTTTGCGGTGTAAACGAAAAAACTTACACCAAAGGGGAACAGTTCGTTTCGAACGCTTCCTGCACCACTAACTGCCTGGCACCTATCACTAAAGTACTGAACGACAAATTCGGTGTACTCGAAGGGTTGATGACCACCGTTCACTCAACAACCGCTACGCAAAAAACCGTTGACGGGCCCTCAGCAAAAGACTGGAGAGGCGGCCGCGCGGCTTCAGCCAACATTATCCCGTCCTCTACCGGTGCTGCAAAAGCAGTAGGTAAAGTGATTCCCGAACTGAACGGCAAGCTGACCGGTATGTCGATGCGCGTTCCCACCCTGAACGTTTCTGTGGTGGACCTGACCGTACGTCTGGCAAAGGAAACCTCCTACCAAGAGATCTGTGCAGCCATGAAGGAAGCTTCTGAAGGCGAACTGAAAGGCATCCTCGGATACACCAACGAAGATGTGGTATCGAGCGATTTCATTGGGGATTCACGCACATCGATCTTCGACGAGAAAGCAGGCATTCAGCTCAGTCCTACCTTCGTGAAGGTGATCAGCTGGTATGACAACGAATGGGGTTATTCCAACAAGGTGCTCGACCTGATTGCACACATGAATACAGTGAATGCGTAATAAATACAGCACTATACAAAAAACGCCTCTTTCAGAGGCGTTTTTTTTGTAAGGTTATCGCACAAAAAAAGTTGGATCGCTCTGGTCCAACTTTTTTTGTGTCCTTATCAGATACCCGTTATTTATTCCGGATGAATCGCTTCAGAGGGGCATACCTCCGCGCACGTACCGCAGTCAGTACACATTTCGGGATCAATCACATAGATATCGCCCTCCGAGATAGCACCAACAGGGCATTCGTCGATACAGGTTCCGCAAGCAATACAATCTTCACTAATTACGTAAGCCATAATAAATAAAAAGTTAGTTAATGTAAATGGGTTCTTTTATGTTGATGCAAAGGTAGAAAGTTTTTTGTATAATTGAAAAAGTTTCCCGATATCTTTCTATTTCCCCAAACACAATATCCCGCCGTGTAGCACGTTTTAACTGTGTATGATTAGAAAAGCCGTATATGTATTGCTGTTGTGGCTCTTCACCAGCGTCAGTGGTTATGGTCAGCATCACAGGCTGCAGCACCGTCCCTACGCCGACCGGCAACTGTTTCACCTGGGTTTTACCATCGGCCTGCATACGCAGGATCTGATCCTCACCCAGTCGGGTTATGTGAATGAAAACGGTGAGGTATGGTTCTCTGAAATACCGGACGTGTCGCCCGGTTTTACAGTCGGAATGATCGGTGATCTGTATCTGTCCCGTTATCTGAACCTGCGGTTCCTCCCCACACTGAATCTCGGTGAAAAAGGTTTTCTCTTCCGGGAGCAGGTGACGGGGGAAGAGTATGCAACCACCCTCCGGAACAACTACCTCACGCTGCCCCTGCACCTGCAGATCTCCGGCGGCAGGATCAACAACTGTAAACCTTACTTTCTGCTGGGAGGGTATGCGAGCCTGGAGCTGGCTTCTAAAAAGAATCAGGCGGTTCGGCTAAAGCCGTTCGACACCGGCGTGGAGGTTGGCAAATGATCACCCTTCGTTTGCATTTCGAATAGGGATCTCTTATCTGCTGAAAATCGAATCATATGTTCTTCTGTGCAGCAGGTAGAAATCGATCAAAATACTCCTTCGATACTGTACCGGCAGATCGGTTGCCGCCGTTTTTTGCAGATTTGACCGGCGTACTTCACGATAAGCCCCCCGCATCTTCCCAAAATCACGGTAAGCTGTGATGACTGCCCAGCTGCTCTTTCCTTTTCCCTGCAACAGGAGATGCAACATTGCCAGCAGATCGAAAAAAAACCGAATCAGGCAGGTGGAGTGAAAGTTCTTCTGCGGCAGGTTTTTATAAAGCATCAGCAGGTTGTTTCGAAAATTAAGATACAGTTTACGGGGATTCTCTTTACCCAGCGATGCCCCTCCCACGTGATACACCACCGAAGAGGGTACACAGACCACTCTCCTGCCCCGCGCATTGAGCCGCCAACAAAGATCGATCTCTTCCATGTGGGCAAAGAAGCGCCCATCCAGTCCTCCCGCTTCGGTAAAATCGCATTTCCGGATACAGAGACAGGCGCCGGTGGCCCAGAACAACGGGATAGGATCATCATACTGTCCACGGTCCTCCTCCACCACTCCTAAGATCCGTCCCCTACAGAAGGGGTATCCATATCGGTCGATGAAACCACCAGAAGCACCGGCATATTCAAACCGCGTCCTGTGGTGAAAAGAACGGATCTTGGGCTGAACAGCTGCCACCCCCGGGTGCGCATCGAGATAAGAAATCAGGGGTTCGATCCAACCCGGTGTGGTCTCCACATCAGAGTTCAACAGGATCACATATTCCGCGTCAACTTGTTCAATGGCCTTGTTATATCCTTCGGCGAAGCCAAGGTTGCGATCGAACAAGATCAACCCCACCTCCGGATAACAGGATTTCAGAAAGGCTACGGAGCGGTCGGTTGACCCGTTATCGGCAACCATCACACGGCAACCGGCATCCCGCGTATGTGCCGTCACCGTCGGGAGAAACTGCTCCAGCAGCTTTTCCCCGTTCCAATTGAGTATAATCACCGATGTTTTTGTCATCTTTTACAATACTATAAAGAGGGTGCGATCAGCACGATACAGGATTTTCCGTCTCTCTTCTGAATTTCCATCGGTTATGCGACCACAGATAGCAAGAGGGTTCTCTCAGAACGGTTTTTTCCAGTTTTCTCATATAGCGCTCCGTGATGGAATGATCCCGGTCACAACCCGCATCGACAGATAGGGTGACAAATGTGCCCGTATAATAACCCCGCTTCACCTTCTCAATATCGAGGTAGACCACCGACATAGAGAGAGAGCGGGCAATTTTTTCCATACCGGTCTGTACCGGTGTCTCCTGGTGCAGGAAGGGGGTCCAGTACTTATCGGAGACCCTGGGGGGGCGCTGATCGGTAAGGAAGCCCACCACAATGGTTTTGCCCTCTTTCTTTTTCTGAATGAGCTTCCGCACAATGCTTTTCTTTTCAATCGGTATCGACCCGAAACGACTTCTGATCTTCCGGAACAACTGATCAAAAGCGGTCGAATGAAGCTGCTTGTAGACCAGCCCAGCCTCCACACCGGGCAGGAGACAAAACACGATGGAAGGGACCCACTCCCAGTTACCGTAATGCCCGAGACAGACCATACAGGAATTACCGTCTTTCATCAGCCGGTTGAGCAGCTCCGGGTTCTCGAACTTCATCCGTTTTCTGATCTCATCCTCAGAGAGATGAAGGGTTTTTACGGTCTCCACAAAATAGTCGCACAGGTGGTGATAAAAGCCTTTTTCCAGGGCGATGATCTCGTTTTTGTTTTTTTCGGGAAAAGCGTTCCGCAAGTTCTTTCGCACCAGTTTTCTCCGATACCGTACGATATGATACACAATGAGGTACAGGAGATCGGACAAGAGGTAAAGCACCCAAAAGGGCAGCAGCGCAATCAGGTACGCTGCTGCAACCAACAGATTGGCCCGTATATGCTCCTTTCGTTCATCTCTCATCAGAAAATCGCTTTCATGGCCATTTGTTCCTCGCTGTATGCGCCTACCGTCACCTCCGTGATCCGGTTGACCCGCGACGAATCGTAATCGGCGTACAATTTTACATAATTTTCGGTGAAACCGTGCATCTTGTTTCCCCTTTTTGTATGCTCAAACAGCACTTTCTTTCGGGCTCCCTGCTGGGAAGCATAAAAGCGATGCAGCTTCTCCTTCGAGATATCGAGTAACGCCTTGCTTCTCGCATGCTTCGTCTTCGGATCGACGGCGTAATCAATCTGCAGTGCCTGCGTACCGGGACGCTCTGAGTAGGTGAAGACATGCAGTTGTGACACATCGAGCGACGCGATAAATTGTTTGCTCTCCTCATAACAGGCATCTGTCTCTCCTCTCACCCCCACAATCACATCCACCCCGATAAAGGCCTGCGGGAGGATCTTTTTGATCATCTCTACCTTGTGGCAAAACAGCGCCGTGTCATACCTGCGTTTCATCAGCTGCAACACGACATCCGAACCGGCCTGCAACGGCATATGAAAATGGGGTGCAAAGCGGCGGGAAGAGGCAACAAATGAAATGATCTCATCGGTCAGCAGGTTAGGCTCTATGGAGGAGATGCGATAGCGCTCAATCCCTTCCACCTGGTCAAGTGCACGGAGCAGATCAAGAAACGACTCACCGGTGGTACGCCCGAAGTCACCGATATTCACTCCTGTCAGGACAATCTCCTTACCCCCTTCCTGTACCACCTGTTCCGCCTGTTTCACCAGATCGGCGATCGATCCGTTCCGGCTTCTGCCCCGGGCAAAGGGGATGGTACAAAAGGAACAGAAATAATTGCAGCCGTCCTGCACCTTCAGAAAATAAC
>Ga0265294_10010058_pt1 | contig 10809 bp, 10 predicted proteins | sample MunlanPumphouse3_FD_192504 | JGI IMG/M metagenome (GOLD analysis project Ga0265294, IMG submission 192504) | Groundwater microbial communities from a municipal landfill in Southern Ontario, Canada - Pumphouse #3 | ecosystem: Environmental > Aquatic > Deep subsurface > Groundwater | place...
AATCCTGGAGCGATTTGCACACCAGATCAACGACCTTGTCAAAATTCCGCTCATCCTCTTTCGCATTTCGAAAATATTTCTCAATCTTTTTCTCATCTCTTGATTTCCAGTCGGGATCATAATTCTCCTGAAAGATGTAACCATAATAGAGATGGCGGTAATCTGGTAACGTCAGTGTGGAATCAAAAGATTCATACCGTTCCAACAGCCGGGGATAATAATGATCGGAGGCTGTGTCAACAATTTCATTTTTGATTGACTCATAGTCCGGTGCCTCTGTAACAGGAGCCTGTGCATAAATCCCACAAACAAATAATGTGAGCAGGAAGCAAATCATAACATGTTTCATGATAAGGTTATTTAAGTGAGTAAATATCAAAAGGTAAACTGATACTCCCAAATGCAGCAAATGTCTCTTTTCACTGCATCATCCCTGTTCAATCCTTAAAAGTAACAAAATTATGAGCGCTATAAGCAGATTTTATGTTAAATTTACGAAACAATCAAGACTCATCCATCATCAACGACAATGGATCGGAGATGTATCCCATCACCCTGGCGAGGAAGCGGGTGGTCTCACCGCCATCCACGATGCGGTGATCCACCGAGAGGGAGAGCGGCATGATGTTGCCGATCACGATCTCATCTTCTTTCACGATGGGTGTTTTCATGATGCGGCCGATACCCAGGATGCCCGCCTGAGGATAGTTGATCACCGGAGTGGCGTAGATGCCGCCGATGGAGCCGAAGCTGGTAATGGAGAAGGAACCCTCCTTCATCTCCTCGAGGGTAAGCTTGCGGTTTCTGGCTTTCTCAGCCAGGGTGCCAATCTGAGTTGCAATCTCGAAGATTGAAATCCTGTCAGCATCACGGATCACCGGCACCAGCAAACCATCGGGTGCATCCACCGCAATGGCAATATGCCGTCGGTTGCGGACGATCATCCTGTTGTTCTCGGCATCGATCTGAGAGTTGAGCTGCGGATGGTGTTTCAACGCCTGAGCCACTGCCTTCACGATGAAAGGAAGGTAGGTGAGCTTCACCCCTCTTTCGGCATACAGGGGCTTGTACCTTGCAATCACGGCTTTGAGTGCTGAGATCTCCACCTCTTCGAAAACCGACATATGTGCTGCGTTATGCTTGGCATGCAGCATGTTGCGGGCGATGGTCTTGCGTATCTGCGTGAGCGGCAGGTAAGTCACATCCTCAGCGGCATTGTTTTCTGTCGCACCACTTGGCTTCGGCTGGGGAACAACACCACTGTCAAATTGCAGGATATCCTCCCGTTTCACCCTGCCGGAGGGACCGCTCCCGGGCACCCTGTTGATGTCGATACCCATCTCCTTGGCCAGTGCACGTGCCACAGGTGTGGCCAGTGCTTTTCGCTGCGGCTCACTTGGGCCTTTCAATGAAGAGGCACCTTCGTTGCTTGCTGCCAGGAGCCCGTCGTTGCCGGCCACCTCCATGGTGCCCACCACAGCAGCGGCATCCTCTCCCTCGGTGATCGGTTCTACAGTCACCTCCGTTGCTGCAACCTGAGGGTCTTCTTTTACAGCCGTTGAAACGTGACCACTGCCTTCCACCTCTATTTCTGCAAGAGGTGCTCCCACCTGAATCACATCGCCCGGTTTCCCGTGGAGGGCAACGATGACACCGTTCTTCGGGGAGGGAATATCGGCCACCACCTTGTCGGTCTCCATCTGCACCAGCGGATCGCCGACCTTCACCTTGTCCCCATCCTTCACATACCATTCCAGGATGGTTCCTTCTTCCAGTCCTTCACCCAGATCGGGGAAATTAAAAACAAATCTCATAGTGTCTCCGGTTAAAAATGAATGGTTTTCTCGATCTCATAGAATATACGGTCGGGAGAGATAATGTAATAGGGTTCTCCTTGTGCCAGGGGTACGATGGTGTCGAAGCCGCCCACCCTGCGGGGGGGTGCTTCCAGGTAGAGGAATGCCTCCTCGTTGGCGATGGCGAGCAGTTCAGATCCCACGCTGAACGACTCATGTGCCTCGGCCACCACGATCATCCTCCCCGTCTTCCGTACCGAGGTGCGGATGGCCTCCCGGTCGATCGGATAGATGGAGCGCAGGTCGATCAGCTCCACCGAGATGCCTGCCTCCTCCGCCATCACGATTGCCTTCTGGCATTCGCGGACCATGGCGCCGAAAGCTACCAGGGTGATGTCGCTGCCCTCCTGCACCACCCTGGCCTTGTCGAGGGGAAGCGTATATTTCTCATCGGGAACCTCCTGCTTGATGGCCCGGTAGATCCGTTTCGGCTCCATGAAGATGATGGGATCGTTGCTTTCGAGGGCTGTGATCATCATCCCTTTGGCATCGTGCGGGGTGGAGGGGATCACAACCTTCAATCCCGGGATATGGGCGAAGAGTGCCTCCGGACTATCGGAATGGTGCTCCAGGGCGTTCACACCTCCTCCGTAGGGAAAGCGGATTACCATGGGAGCCTTGTATTTGCCCCGTGAGCGGTTCTGTATGCGGGCTACGTTTGAGAGAATCTGGTTGAAGGCAGGGAAGGTAAACCCTTCGAACTGCAGCTCCACCACCGGACGAAGTCCCGAGACTGCCATCCCCAGGGCCGTACCAACGATTCCCGACTCTGCCAGGGGCGAGTCGAACACCCTCTCTGTTCCATATTTCTGCTGCAACCCCTCGGTCACGCGGAAGACACCTCCCTCCACGCCTACATCCTCACCGTAGATTACAATATTCTCATCCTCTTTCAGTTTGATGTCCAGCGCATTGTTGATCGCCTTCACCATGGTCATCACGCTCATCCTCTCCTCTCCTTCCAGCTTAAGAATTGTTCATACTCGCTCTTTTGTCTTCTCAGTTCATCCGGCATGTCACTGTACATGTGTCTGAACACATCCTCCAGTGGATAAGATTTCTCATCCTCCGCCGCTGTGAACTCCTTGTCGATCTCTGCTTTGTACTGTTCCCGAAGCTGCTCCTCATCGATGGACCAGATCCCTGCATCCTGCATGTAGCGCTTCAGGCGGATCAGCGGGTCACTCTTGCCCCACAGCTGCTCTTCCTCCTTCTTGCGATACTTGGAGGGGTCGTCAGAGGTGGTGTGTGCCCCCAGGCGGTAGGTGAGCGCCTCAATCAGTACCGGTCCCCTGCCCGACCTGGCATGTTCGGCTGCGGTCTTGTAGGCGAGGTACATCGCGAAGAAATCATTGCCGTCCACCTTGATCCCGGGGATACCGAAGGCAACCGACTTGACCGCGAGGTTGATCGAGTTGGTCTGCTTCTGTACCGGCACGGAGATGGCATACTGGTTGTTCTGGACGGTGAAGATCACCGGCACCTGCCAGACGCCGGCGAAGTTGAGCGCTTCACTGAAGTCGCCCTCTGAGGTACCGCCGTCGCCGATAAAGGTGAAGACCGTCTCATCTTTTTTTCGGTACTTCACCGAGTAACCAATGCCGGTAGCGTGTTGAAGTTGTGTACCAATGGAGATGGCTATGGGGAGCGTGTGATGCGCGTGCTGAAAGCTACCGCCCCACTCGTTGCCAAGGTAGAAAAGAAACATCTCCTTCATGGTAACCCCTTTTGAGAGAAGGGTTCCCATTTCGCGAAATGCGGGCACGAGCCAGTCCTCATGCCGGATATTCATCCCGGCGGCGATGTGAATTGCCTCCTGTCCCAGGTTGGGTGTAAAGGTGTACATCCTTCCCTGGCGCTGGTAAGAGACCGCCATCTCATCGGCAGTCCGTTCGTAAAGCATCTGGCGGTAGGCATCAACTATGGAGACATCGTCCAGTTCAGGCATCAAATCCTTGCGGATCATTTTACCTTCTTTGTCGATGATTTGCAGCATTTTATCTTCCAGCGGATTGAAGTCACTGAAAACCGCATGTAAATCGTCTTGGGTCATTTATCTGTCTATTTAGAACCAGTTCAAATAATTATTTGCACTCAATATAACAGTCACAGCCACAAATAGTTTATCACAAGGGGGACAAACATTGACATAAATAAAATAATTGACTGATTCACTTTCACCTAGAGCCGAGGAACATTTGAAATAAATCGCACATCGATTGAAGGGCATGTACAGGCAGAAGCGGCAGAGCCCTACCGCCCCAGAAATGAATGGATGATTTCTGTCTCGGGAAATATGGAGGTGTTGGTTACGACAAATTAGTATGCAGAAACAGCATTCTGTTGGTACCTCACTTCTTCTCTGTAATATTCTTCTTTGAGCTGTTGAATCGTTTCTTTCACTGAGATGATTGCCTTGGCCATATAGGCGTTTGTACCGGCAAAGGAAAATCCATGTGCGAAATCACCCTGTGCAGCATTGAACAGTGCTTCGGAAATACAAAACTGAACTTTCTTGTAGTCGCATGTCTTCAGACACTTCCAGGGACACCTCACCGGCTTCTGTGCACCTTGCTGTATCTCCCTTACAAAGTCATTGACAATCACCCTGCCGGGTAAACCTACCGGACTATCGATCAACACAATATCTTCTTTTTCACAGTCCATATAATTCTGTTTGAATTTTTCTGAGACATCACATTCATTGGTTGTCACAAACCGGGTACCCATCTTCACGGCTTTGGCACCCGACTGCAATATGTTGTACATGTCACCACCGGTATAGATGCCTCCGGCTGCAATCACCGGTATCTCCCGGCCTGTTGCCTGTTGAAAAAGATCCATTTCAGCAACAGTCTCCTTTACGATCGTATAGAGTGATTGCCGGCTCTCCTTCAGCTCCTCCTTGCCAAAACCGAGATGGCCTCCGGCAAGGGGGCCCTCCACCACCACCGCGTCGGGTATCCGGTTATACTTCTCCAGCCAGTGCCTGAAAATCAATTTCGCTGCCCTGGAAGAGGAGACCTTGGGTACGATCTTGGTCGCGGTATCACCCTGGTTGATGCTTTCCAGGAATGCAGGGATCTTAAGGGGTAATCCGGCACCAATAAATACAACATCGATTTTTTCTTCAAGAGCCACTGTCAACAGTTCATCGAAATCGGAGACAGCCATCATGATATTCGTACCGATGATCCCCTCTGTTTTCAAACGCGCTTTGCGGATCTCTTTTCGCAAGGCGATCTTGTTCGATTCCCGAAAATGTTTCCTGTAGTCGGGTTCTGACATGCCAATCCCAACAGCAGAAATCACCCCAATACCACCCTCGTTTGCAACTGCCGAAGCCAGTCCCGACATGGAGACACAGACACCCATTCCTCCCTGAATGATTGGCAGCCTGGCTGTCAGATCTCCTATTTTTAACTCTTCCATTTTTATTTTGTTTGATAATGTGAAACAAGCTTGCACAATAGTTTGTGAAAGCAAACAGCGACAATTCACCAATAAAATTAGGGATGAAATTGCGATCAGCAAAAGAATGGGGATGCCTCACACTTAATTAGGGATGAAAGAATGGTAAAGGGGTGAAAAATGTGAATAGAGTGGCCAATAGATTAAATCAAGAGCCTTTTGAATTCAGTGATATACATGTGTGAAACCGGGACGGGGAAATTGAGATTCTCGATGTACAAGGTATATCCCTGGGGATTCCCCTGTACCTCTGTAATGCGATGAATATTGACGATGAAACTCCTGTGACACCTGAAGAGAAAGCCACAGTTCTCTGTTGTTGCTGCTGCTTTGTTCAGGGTGCTCCTGATGGTATGCCTTCGCGGTGTTCCCTCCCGCTCGTAATAGATCTCAACATAATTATCTGCCGATTTAATCGCCAAGATCGATTCAGGATTAAGCGTGATCTCATCGTTCTTGTAGTCCGACTCAAAATGAATCAGTCTTCGGTTCTGTTCCCTCTTTTCTGTCAGCTTTTGGTTGAGCAGTTGCGCCGACTTTAAATTTGAGCGCAGCATACGGTTATAATTGATGATGATCAGCAACGCCACCGGGACAGAGCCTATCAATATAACTTTCAACACATCAGTGAACACAATGCCAGTTGGGCCCAATATTTTTGAGTAGACCAACAAGGCACAACTTGAAATTGAGAGCAACATCCACAAATCCCAGCCAATCTCTCTCTTTATGTTCCATCTGCTGCTGTTGAAAAAACGGGGAAAGACACTTGGCAAAACTATCAAATTCAAGGTCAGGATCACAAAAAGGGATGCTGCAATCCCAAAGACCAGATAGATGATTTCTTTTCTTGAAAAAGCACTGATGCCTATTGGCTGAAAGAGAGACAAAAACGCAAACACGCCTATACTCAGAAACAAAACGATCTTGGCATTGTGTTTCAGATCGTCATTCAGGGGATAGGGTTTGTTCAAAAAACGTAATGCGCTTATCATTGCCGGATATTTCCTTTTCAACAAATGTACGAATAATTATTGAAGCAGTTCGATGGTTTTTCAACTCATTAAATCATTCTTCTGATCAATTCCCCGAACTGAGTTTCAATTGTTCACAAAACAGAGCCATTTCACAACAATTTTCATTAATTTTGCACCCACAACAGATAAAATAGTGATCTTTGTTTCTTTTTAGGAAAATCCAATTCAACAACTTCAAAAGATATCAATCCAAATGTTTAAGATTCAAACGTTAAACGCAATCGACCCTGAAGGTTTATCAATCTTCCATTTGGGCAATTACGAGATTGCCAGCGAACTCCCCAATCCTGATGCAATTGTGTTGCGCAGTTATAAAATGCACAACATGGAACTGCCCTCGTCACTCAAAGCCGTTGCAAGGGCGGGCGCAGGTGTCAACAACATTCCAATTGAGAAATGCACAGAAAAAGGGATCGTGGTGTTCAACACTCCCGGTGCAAATGCAAACGGTGTAAAAGAGATGGTGATTGCCGGATTGATGCTTTCTTCGCGCGACATCATCGACGGTGCTGTATGGGCTAAATCACTTGCAGGCAAGGGAGATGAAATTCCGGCACTCGTAGAGAAAGGCAAAAAGGAGTTTGCCGGACAGGAGATCAAAGGCAAAACACTCGCCGTGATAGGGCTTGGTGCAATCGGCGTTCTGGTGGCCAATGCCGCCAAGGCATTGGGGATGAACGTGATCGGCTACGACCCCTACATCTCTGTACCACAAGCCCTGAAGTTGAGCAACGAAGTGAACTGGGTGCAAGGGATCGAAGTACTATTGTCACAGGCCGATTATGTGACCCTCAACATCCCGCTCACGCCCGAGACCGAAGGTTACCTCAACAAGGACAAACTCAAGATGATGAAAAACAACGTGCGGATATTGAATTTCGCACGTGGGGGACTGGTCAACTTGAACGATTTGAAAGAGGCAATCGCATCAGGGAAAGTAGCAAGATATGTCACCGACTTCCCCGACAAGGAGGTACTGGAAATGGAGAAGGTGATCGCCATACCTCACCTGGCAGCTTCCACCAAAGAGTCGGAAACCAACTGCGCGGTGATGGCAGTAAACCAGGTGAAGGACTTTCTGGAAAACGGCAACATCACCAACTCGGTCAATTTCCCGGCCGCCACAATGGAACGGCACGACGGTTGCCGCATCACCATCGCCAACAAGAACATACCCAACATGGTCAGCCAGATCTCCAGCATCCTGGCTTCAGAACACATCAACATCGACAGCATGCTGAACCGCAAATACAATGGTATTGCCTACAATATCATTGATGTCACCCAAAAAACTGTGGACCAATCAATCAGCGAAAAGCTGAAAGAGATTGACGGTGTTTGCATGGTACGCATACTGCCGGCAATTTGAGCGAACCAAAACGGTGATGCCACTTCACATCACTGATTCCGGTGCATCAATAGCTTCATGAGGCCGTCTCATCATATCACATGAGACGGCCTCTTTTTCTGTTTTGAATTTGCTTATTGTGTACCCTATTTCAGGACGAGACAGCCTATTTTCTTCGTTACTGGTTCTAATCTCGTTCTAATCTCGTTCTAATATGGTTCTAATATGGTTCTAATAGATTCGAACCAGATTAGAGTCAGTTACGACTGAATTGATACGCAGTAAAAAGCCATATAAGGCGAATCTTAGTGTGTGGGATGAAAAAAAACATCTCATTAGCATATTGAGACAGCCTCATTAACTTAGAATATAACAAGAGCTTCCCAATATATTGGAACATGTTCACTATTTGGCGTAACGTTCTTTCAGGATGAGACAGTATGTTAAAAGTCTCTGAGAAACGTGGGTATGGCTCATGAAATGAATTACTCAGTTCTTCCGGTATATACATCAACACCAGATTTGCTTAATGGCTGTGCGAAGAACTTCTCGGCAGCTTTGTCGATTTCGGCAACCCACTCGGCTGGAGCATTCTCTTAGCTCAAATAGAACTCTATCTTGTTCTTAAGCTATTCGTCGGTATGCCAGAACCATGTGGACTTCATTCCCAGGGGATCAAGAACATCCTGTTTGAGATAAGCCTCCCACTTCATCCCTGTGACTACCTCAACAACAGCAGCACCAATGTCAATTCCTGTGTTAGAATAGAGCTCACGAGTACCGGGCTCGAACATGATGGGAGATGCGGCGGCATAGCCTATGCAGCAGGTTTCCTGCACGCCGTCCTTGTAGAATACACTAATGGCACCGGCCAACTGACCACTATCCACGTAGGGTTGCAGCACTGTTTTTGCATAACTTGTCTTGGAGTCTTTAGGCTCACTCTTGGCTGTAGCTGATAAACAGAGCACTGCAATCAGCAAAAAAATAGTTTTCTTCATGTTTTTACGATTATAATTAGTGTATGCTGCAGAAGTAAAATGTACGTGAAAGGTTGTATAAAAATTACAGGTATAAATATGTACAGTTTGTTTTGTTCAGTTATTTTCCAATGCAGTAATTGGAAATGGGTTATTATCAATACAGTACATGAATCGCGACACAAAATTGGATTTAATTTAACCTAATTGATCTAAAAGGTGAAGTTTGATTTGACGAATATATAAAAGCATTCTGGTTTCATCTTCATTAAATCAGATAATGAATGATACCCATCATCAAAAAGGGAATGCATCATATAACACACCCATATATTATGTTCTTTAATAATTGGAAGATCAAAAATCTCTATGTCTCAGTTATATTTGCTCATTAATAACTCTTCTTTTAATCTAGTATCTACTGTTTCATGGTCTAACATTAATAATGACCAGTTTCCTGAATTTTTCATATTGATAAGCCATTCTGGCATTTCAACATCTTCGGTCTCAGAATCTTCATAGTCAATGAACCCTTCTAAGTAGAACTCATCTATCATAATTTGTTTTTTGTTAATTAAGTCATAAAATATCATTTTAATTGACACCATTTTGTCGTATAGCTCACTCATCAAATTGGTTAGTCTGTCATTTACAGAACTAAAGTGCTCAATAAAATTATTATCAAATGTAAAGTCTTGGTTCATTCTGTGACGACGTTCATTTGCTGTAAAATGGATTCTTTCATCTATTTCAGATGGGCAATCGAGAATTATTTTTTCTAATTCTGATAAAGTACAATTCTGGAAATCAATCTCAAATTCTTTCATTTTAGTTTTTTTTATTTTGATTTTTGAGTTAAAGTTATGTGGATTGTATGCCAAATTTAAGCAATAGATAAAAAGTTTTTCAATTAAATAGTTATTGCTCATTGCTGTGCATTTATTTAGCATATCGATTATATATTTTAGATGTCTGAACTGTATGATAGGGCTATGCTTTAGGACTTATTTTACTTATAATTATAAAAGATGAAAAAAGTTAAAAAGTCGGGATGTTTCACTACTTTAATTGGAATTGGATACTTGGCATATCTATGGAATAAATTTGGCGAAGGAACCCAGATAACTAGTGGTGACGCAGTAATTGCTTTATTTGAATATCTATTAGTAGTTGGGATAATATGCCTTATCCTAATTATACTGGTATCTGTAGTTGGGGTTAGGTTAGTGAAGAAAATTGAAAAATCACTGAAACGATAAAACAATAATGACAAAATGGAATCTTTAAGAGGAAGTGTTGATGGTAAAACTTGCAGACTTACTGTTCAATAGTAAATCTGCAAGCAGGTTCATGAATCAATTAATTCTCTAATTATAACTATCTCAGATTCTTATTCAAGTAAGCATTCCTTTTTTTATTTTATCTGATTCTTCACTTATCAAATATCTCCAAAGCATTGATTGCTGAAGTGATGACATTGGAATATAATTGATATATTTTTCCAGAAATTCTTTGTTATAATACTCTGTTAAATACCTATTATCAATAATTTCGTTCCAGTCCCAATAGTCAAGAAATTTATCTAATAACTCTATAGTACTTATAGATTTTGATAATTGCTGCCAGTCCCAGTAATCATGAAATTTATTTGCATTATCAAATGTGAAAGTCAGTTCATTGCAATATAAAGAAAATTCGTGCCAATCTATGTGTGCTTTAAATTTTTCAAGCATAGAAGTTGTCCACAGCATGTCGCTGTTTTGAGAAACAGCTTTCCAGTTTACTTTATTCTTATGCTTTTCCAGGAGTTGCTCTGTCCATAGAAACTCCTTGGAAGTCTCTTCCCAAGCGGACTCTTCTAATACAGCCGCCATGAAATCTGAATTAATGCTTTTTGTTGTTATAGACTCATATTTTAGTGTATAATATTTTGAATATCCTCAAAGTAAACAGAAGAATATGCCAAATAATGACATTAGTTTAAAGTATTTTGGACTTGCAAACTTAATTGAGACAAAAAGTTAAGCGACATTTTTAATTGATTCTTTTTTAAGATTATACTGATTCCAAAATTCATCAATGGTTAAGTTACCCAATGCTGAGAATCTCCTTTTATG
>Ga0265294_10010059_pt1 | contig 10807 bp, 12 predicted proteins | sample MunlanPumphouse3_FD_192504 | JGI IMG/M metagenome (GOLD analysis project Ga0265294, IMG submission 192504) | Groundwater microbial communities from a municipal landfill in Southern Ontario, Canada - Pumphouse #3 | ecosystem: Environmental > Aquatic > Deep subsurface > Groundwater | place...
AAACATGGACCAATTGCGTTAATTGAAAAAGATCTTCCTATAATTGTTATAGCAAATAATGATCTAAACTATGATAAAGTTTTATCAAATATTCATGAAGCAAAAGCCAGAGGTGCAAAAATAATTGCTATAGCAACAGAGGGTGATTGTGAAATATCAAGATTATGTGATGATGTTATCTTTGTTCCAAATATTTGTGATAATCTTTTGCCATTTGTAAATGTTGTTCCATTGCAACTTTTAGCCTATCATATTGCAGATCTTAAGGGTTGTACAATAGATCAACCAAGAAATCTTGCAAAATCTGTTACTGTTGAATGATTTTGTGGTTTTTTTAAATTTCTTTTTATTTTTTTAGTGTATTACAAAAATTACAATGTAATACATTTATATACTTTTTAATCTATATAGTATATATGGAAATAGTAATTAGTGATTCTTCAACTTTAATTTTATTAACAAAAGCAAAATTAATAGATTTAACATTAAAGTATTTTGATATAGTTGTTCCAACGATTGTTTATGAAGAAATCGAGAGAGGCAAATCACAAAATATAGAAGATGCATTTGAAATTGAAGAGTTAGTTAATTCAAGAAAAATAAAAATAAAGGATCCAAAAGATAAACATTTAATAGATATGTTAACTAAAAAATTCAGTTTAGATGTAGGGGAATTACATGCAATAGCATTAGCTAAAGAAGAAAATAAAAGCATATTTGTTGATGATAAGAAGGGGTTGTGTGCGTGCAAATTGTTAAATATAGACACATACACTGCAATTAGGTTATTAAATACATTTTATCTTACAAAACTATTAACAAAAGAAGAATTAAAAGAAAAATTAGAAATATTAAGAATTAAAGGCAGGTATACAATTGATGATTTAAAAGAAACAGAGTTTTTAACAAGGTGATTAATTGTGGAAAAGAAAAAAAATATAAGTTTGAGAGTAAGTAAAGAGATAGTTGATAGAGTAAATTTGCTTTCAAAACTAGAAACATTAGATAAATCAATTATATTAAGAAGAGCAATAGAGTTAGGATTAAAAGAAATATCTACTGAAGTTGCAATTAAAGGTTTTGGAGAAGATAAATTGTCTTATTCTGAAGGAGCAAAACTGTCAGACATGTATGTTGGTGAGTTTATGGAACTATTATCTCAAAGAGGAGTTCAAATTAAACCATATTCTTATGAAATTAAGCAGCATTTAGATAAATCAGAGAAACATTTATTACAAGTATTGTCTGATCAAATAAAGAAAAATAAAATTAAATATAATGTTAAAAAGAAAAAAGAGAAATAATATGATTGATAATTTAAATTTAAAAGAACTTGCAGAATTTTTAATAGAAGCAAAAAAAGAAACTTATGCAAACACTAATGCAAAAGAAATAAAACCACAACGACCTGATTTTAAAGAACTAGAATATAAATTAGGAAAATGGTACTATAGAGATAGTTATTGTGGTTTCTATTTTGCACCAGGTCAAGAAATAGTAAGATGTGATAATGTTCCTGTTTGGGCAATGGCATATTCTGGAGGAATGTATAAAAAATATCATGGAGATCTAAATTTTGCAAAAGATACTTTTAATTTTCTTAAGATTGTTTTGTCAAAAGTTAATGTTAATCAACCATATAGAGGACCAAAAACCTACAAAAAAGGTAAGTTTAATTATGTCAATGTAGTAAAAGGAGATATAACTGATTTTTCTGGAACCGAAAAAATATATTTTAATGGAAAAATTGTGTTTAAACAGAATTATGTTGGTGGACTAATAATAAACAAATAACACAAAATGTTGGACAAAAAAAGATCAGCTATGAACACAAAAATTATTGTTGTAAAAAATAGTCAAACAGAAAAAAATAAAATAGTAATACCATCAAAAATAATTTCTAGTGGTGGTTTAGTTGCATTTCCAACAGAAACAGTTTATGGTCTTGGAGCTGATGCATTTAACAAAAAAGCAATTAAACAAATTTTTAAAGTGAAAGGAAGACCACAAGATAATCCTTTAATTGTACATATATCAGATATTTCTCAAATTGATCAATTATCTGAAAAAATACCAAAAAAGGCAGAAAAATTGATTGCAAAATTTTGGCCTGGTCCATTGACAATTGTTTTAAAAAAGAAAAAAAAAGTTCCATTAATTGTTACTGCTGGATTAGATAGTGTTGCAATTAGAATGCCAAGCAATAAGATTGCATTAGAACTAATAAAACAATCAAAAACACCAATAGTTGCACCCAGTGCAAACATCTCAGGAAAACCAAGTCCTACTACAGCCAATCATGTAAAAGAAGATCTTTTTGAAAAAGTTGATTGTATTATTGATGGTGGTTCTTGTAAAATTGGAATTGAGTCAACAGTAATTGACTTTACATCAAAAACACCAACAATACTTAGACCTGGGTATATTACTAAAGAAGATATTGAAAAAATAATTGGAAACACAGAAATATATACTCAAAAAAAAAATAAAAAAATAAGATCTCCTGGAATGAAATATAGACACTATTCTCCAAGAGCTTTTGTTATTATGATTGATTATAAAAAAGATTTTAAAAAAGAGCTTGAAAAGATATTAAAGACTTACAAAGATAAAAAAATTGGAATTATTTCGTTTAATCTAAATATTTATTATAAATCTAAAAATATTATTGTAAAAAATTTAAAATCAGACCCAAAAAAGTATGCCCAAAAATTATTTTATTATTTTAGAGATTTTGATAATAAAAATGTAGATCTAATTATTGTGCAAGGAATAAAAGAAAAAGAACTTGGACTTGCTGTAATGAATAGATTAAAAAAAGCAACAAGTAAATTTTTATAAAAAAAAATAGGAAAAAAAATTTATTAGATTTAGTCCTGAGCTAAATGATAAATTTCCTTTAAAGCTACAATTATTGTTGCAGGAATTACAAAAGTCATCATAGCAACCAAAACACTTTCTAGATAAAATCCAATTAGTGTAACATTACCTAAGATATTACCTCCAAGACTTGTAACAATAACTAAAGCCACTGCTGCAATTAAATAATCTTTAACCTCTTTTTTTGCTACATTTAAGAAACCAACAAACAAACCTAAGATAATTAGTATAGATGTTGTTATTGCAGAACCAATAAATGTTGCAACAATACCAGCAATTAAAGCTAAAATTATTCCAGTTATAAAAGCAACAGCTCCAAACTTTTGAAAATCTTTTTTCTTTTTTACAACCATGTTTTAAAAACCCCCTTTTTCAATTATTTAGTGTATATAGATTTAATGAAAGAGAAACATTATAAAGCATCGGTCTTTTAGACAAAAAAGTTAATTTAGTAAAGTTAATTTGTGCCAGTTATAGTAATTTTACTTATTTTTTAGAAATCTTTTGAATTTTAGAAAAATTATTAAAATAATCAAATTTATATATTTTATTAGTTATCATAATATTAATAAGAGAAAAACAATATGAAAAAAAAACATCCAAAATTAACATATAGAAAAAAAACAAGCCCTCTAAAAAAAGCAATCATTGGGGCATTAGTTATAGCTATAGTTGTTGCATTCTTAATCTTTTTTTTAGGGATATTAGATAGATTTGAAAAGCCACTTACAAAAGAAGAAGAATCATTAAAGATAGAACTTCTTAAAGAATCATTAAGAGAGGAGATAATAAATAGCATAAACTATAAAGAGCTTAATGGATATAATATTAACTTTGTAGAAATTTTTGATGAGAAAGATCGTTGTGAGAAACAGAATTGTTATATTTTTAGATATACTTATTTAACTGATACAAATACAATTATTTTAAAAAACAATAAAATAACAGTAGATATATTTGTTTCAGACTTTATAGAATCCATAATCACAAAAGAAAATTAAAGTACTTAATTTTTTTTAAGTAATCTAATTTTTAAACATTTTTTTTTCTGGTTCTGTAAATTTGTAGATGATTATTATTAACATAATACATATTGCAAGTATCCCAGGCAATTTATAATTAAGTATTGTGGTTATTAAAAGCAAAAACACTACAAAAACCATTATTGTAAGTTCAAGTTCCTTATTTATTTTTAATTTCATTTTTTTAGATCTATCCTTCTTTTTAATTAATATAATAGTAAAAAAACAAGTTTATATATGTTTTCTTTATTAAAGAATATAGAATATAAAGAATATAGAATATAAAGACTAAAAAAAAAGAAAAACTATGAAAAAGATAATTTTAAAAAATTGGCAAAAATTAGTGTTATCAGTAGCATTATGTTTGCTTGCTGGAGTTGTGGGCTCAATATTTACAAATAGCACCATGGACTCATGGTATGCTAGTCTAACAAAACCAGCATTAATCCCACCAAGTTGGGTGTTTCCTGTTGTTTGGACTACTCTTTATATATTAATGGGTATAGCACTATATTTGGTTTGGTCAAAGAAAACAAAAAATAAAACAGAAAAAACAAAAATTGATTTTGCAATTGTTGTATTTGGATTACATTTAGTATTTAATGTTTTATGGACATTTTTGTTTTTCTTTTTAAAATCACCAATTGCTGGACTTATAGAAATAATAATTTTGTGGATATTAATTTTTATAAATATTCTACAATTTAGTAAAATCTCAAAAACAGCAACAGGAATACTAATAATATATATTTGTTGGATCTCTTTTGCAACAGTACTAAACACCTTGGTACTGTTGCTTAATTAATTTTTTCTAAAAAAAGAAAAGATTAATCTAAATCCATAAATAACTAAAGGAGTTAGAATATATAAAAGACCCTTATCACTAGGAACAACTCCTAATTTACCAAAAATAAAAACACCAATAATCCACCCTAGTAAGTAAAATAAAGAAGAATGAGAGAATTTTCTAAACATTAAAAATATAGACAAACCAGTTAATATTATTAAAATAATTACATAAGTAGTTTCTCGCCATGCAAAACCAAAAGAAATATCTATAAAATTACTAAATATTAAAAAAACAAAAGCAATAATAAAACCCTTAATAAGCTTTTTTAAAAAATCAAGAGATCCAAAAACAACTGTTTTTGATTCTGCTAAATATTTTTTTGTTTTCATAACTCTTTTTCACACATTTTTAAATTAATAATTAAAATAACAAATATAAATTTATAATTATTAAAGAATATATGAATTGTTTAGTATTAACTTTATAATAATATTGTATATCAATAAATATAGAAATTATACTTATATAGATCAAAAAAAGAGGTTAAGAAAAATGAAAATATCACAATCAAAACTTTATAAATATTCCATACTTTCATTACTTGTGTTTATTATTGGAGTAATATTAATAACATTTACAAAAATATTTCAAAATATAGATTATATAATACTTTATAATTTACCACTTGTCTGGAATAATATTTTAACAAAAGTAATGGTTGTTATTACTAGCATAGTAAGTACAGAGACAGTTATCATAATCTCATTACTGTTCTTTGTATGGTTTTTATATAAAAAACAAAAAACAAAAGCAATAATTATCTTTTTAGTACCCACAATAACTGCTGCAATCATTTGGCTACTAAAAAAAATTATTCAAAGAGCAAGACCTGTTGGCTTTCAGTTAATAATGGAAACTAGAAATAGTCTTCCAAGCGGGCATACGGTTACAGCAGTGGTTTTTTTAGGAATCTTGTATTTTCTGTTTTATGATTCCATAAAATCTAAAAAAATCATAAAAACAATAATAATTACAACAATAACACTTGTTGGTCTAAGTAGAATATATTTAGGAGTACATTGGTTTAGTGATGTTTTTGTGAGTGTGTTTTTAGGAATTTCATTATTGTTCTTCTATGTGTATATTATTAAAAAAAATAGAATATTAGAAAAACAAAAATCAAGAAAAAAATAAATTATTTTTTCTTCTTTTTTTTGGTATTATCATTTATAATTAATTTACCAGTATGTAAAAAATCCTTCATACTCACTAGACCATATCTAGTAATAATCCAAGACCCTGTAAATATAGCCCCAGCCATAATAGGATTTAAATTTAATAATAAAGAAGCCACACCACCAGCAGTTGCAACCTGTATATCAGGCTTAGAAAATAATTCCCCTAATTTTTCAAAAAACTTTCTGTTTTTACCAGTTTCAGGGTTTATTTCTCCAATAAGTTTACCTTGTTTAAAAACTCTTATTCTTCCATCTTCTTCAGAAGAAATAATTGCTAAAACATCCTTAATTTCTGAAATTCCTCTAGCAGCAGAATGTCTAGTACCGTGACCTAAAAAGATCTTTGTTTTTTTTATTTTAGCACCATAGGTTATGATCTTACCAGAATAATCCATAACCACAGCACCATCCATTAACAAAAGATTCATTATAAGTGTTTTTGTTTCCTTCTCTTTAAGATTGATGTTTTTTCCTTTAAATAGATCTGGATAAAGCATTTCATATTTAGAAGAAATATCATTCTTAGTTAAAACCACAAAAGAACCCTTACGATCTTTTGCCATCTCTGTTGTTAATTGCATAACTTGAGCAATTGTGTCTTTTTTATTCATTAATTTATCCCTTTTTTAAAAATAGTATATATATTATATTAGAAAAGGAATATAAATATATTTCTCTAATATATATATATATTTAAGAGAGAAGAGGAAAAATATGAACTTAACAGTAGAAGAAAAACTTAAACTAATAGAAGAAGTTGGAGAAGAAATAATTGGTAGAGAAGAACTAATTGACCTACTAAAATCAGGCAAAAAAATAATAGCCTATGACGGTTTTGAACCCTCTGGAAGAATACATATAGCTCAAGGGCTTATGAGGGCTATAAATGTAAACAAATTAACAAAAGCTGGAATTCATTTTAAATTTTGGGTTGCAGATTGGTTTGCTTTAATGAATAATAAACTAGATGGAGATCTAGAAAAAATAAAAACAGTAGGAAAATACTTTATAGAAGTCTGGAAAGCCTGTGGAATGGATTTAGAAAATGTAGAATTTTTGTGGGCTTCTGAAAACCTGAATCAAGAATATTGGTTGATGGTATTAAAAATTGCGAAATTTAACACAGTAACAAGAATTACAAGATGCTCACAGATTATGGGAAGATCAGAAAAAGAAGAACTACAAGCAGCACAAATATTTTATCCCTGTATGCAGGCAGCAGATATTTTTAATCTTAAAGTAGATATTGCACAACTAGGAATGGACCAAAGAAAAGTAAATGTGCTAGCTAGAGAAGTTGCACAAAAACTTGGACAAAAAAAACCAATTGCTGTTCATAATCATATGCTTATGGGACTATTAGAACCAAAAGCAGAAGGACTTAGTGGTGCTGAAGCAGCAATAGCTAAGAAAATGTCAAAATCTAATCCTAATTCAGCAATTTTTATGACAGACAGAAGAGAAGAAATATTTTCTAAATTTAAGAAAGCTTATTGTCCTGAAGGGATAGTAATTGATAACCCTATATTAGAATATTGTAAATATATAATCTTTGAAAAAATAGATAAATTTGAAGTAAAAAGACCAGAAAAATTTGGTGGAGATGTTGTTTATAATAACTATGAAGAATTAGAAAGAGATTTTGTTGAAAAAAAACTACATCCTATGGATCTTAAAAACTCAGCAGCAAATTACATAGATCAACTATTAGAACCTGTTAGACACCATTTTGAAACAGATCCTAAGGCCAAAGAATTATTAGAAAAGGTAAATGGTTACAATATTACTAGATAAAACAGAAAAGAATTGGTTTTTAAATATTTTCTTGAGTAAATATATTATTCTATTAACTATACAAAATTAATTAATCCATACGATTAACAGCCTCCTATAAAAAAAATAAAGAGGATGAATTATAATGAGAAAAAAAGAAACTAAAATAATAACAACATATACAGAAATTAAAAAAGAACCAGATGTAATTGATGGAAATATCTATTCTCCTGAGGTTCATTTAATACCAGAAGCCAAAACAAATGTTACTGAAAACAAAAAAATTGCAGAAAAAAAGCCAGTAACTAAAAAGAAAGCACCTAAAAAAAAAGAAGAAAATAAAACAAAGAAAAAAGTCAAAAAACCAACAACTAAAAAGAAAGCTCCTGCAAAAAAAGAAGAGAATAAAACAAAGAAAAAAGTCAAAAAACCAATTACCAAAAAGAAAGCACCAGAAAAAAAGAAAGCAACTACAAAAAAAACAGAAAATAAAATAAAAATTCCAAAAGATTCAAAAAAAATTAAAAAAAAAATAGAAGAATATTCTAAACAAAATATTTTAGATCTTTTAAAAAAACAAGAAAAAACACCTAATTATTATGTTATTTCTCCAGTAGATCTAAAACTATTAAAACAATACAAAATAGACAGTAAAAAATATCTGTCTAGACTAAAAAAAGCAAAAACAAAATACTCTGTTCTAAAAAGATTAGGATATGATATTAAAGATCTACATAACTACAAAATATCAGAACTAAAAAATATTCAGACACCTCTAGAGGCAATACTTTCTCTTAATTTTACAGCAGATAAACTTTTAAAAAATGGAATTAATAAAAAATACTTAAGTAAAAAAAAAATATCCTTAAGAAGTTTAAAACTTAAAAAATATCCAGCAAAATTACTTTATAATTTAGGATATAGTCTAAAAGATCTAAAAAGAGTTGGATTCTCTTTACTAGAAATCAGCAAAATCAACTACAAACTACAAGAACTAAAACTAGCAGGATATAAACCAAAGGATCTTAAAAAAATGGGAATAAGTATAAATAATATAATCTCATTAAACTATTCAGTAGCAGATCTTAAAAAAATAGATATTAGTGCAAGAATACTAAAAGAAAAAAACTACTCTCTAAAAAAACTTAAAAAACACTATTCAGTAAAAGAACTTCTTGCAGCAGGATTTACAACAAAACAACTAATCTTAGAAGGCTTTGATCTACAAGAAATGAAAACAGAAGATGTTGTTGTAAAAGATCTAAAAGAACTAATAGCATCAGGAATAACAATAAAAGAACTTTTAGAATCAGGTTTTACATTAAAAGAACTTTTAGAAAATGATATTAGTTTAGAAGAATGTCATAAAGAAAAAATAAATGCAAAAGATCTTTTTAATCTTGGTGTTACTTTACAAAAACTTAGAGAAGCTGGATATACTGTAGAAGAATTAATAGATATTGCAAAAACAGATATAAAAAATGCAGATTTAGAAAGATTAAGTTTAGAGGAATTAAAGTTTTTAAAATACACTGTAAAAGAGTTACTTGCTTTAGGATATACAGTAAGAGACCTTTATACCTCTGGATACTCAGCAAGAGAACTATATGATGCTGGAATTAGTTTTAAAGAACTTTTAGAAAGTGGATGTTCAAGCTTTGAAGTAAGAGAGCTTGGGTGTGATATTAAGGACTTCATACTATATGGATTTGATCTCTCTAAACTAAAACAATCAGGATTTAGTGCATTAGAGCTTAATTTAGCAGGGTATAGTCTATTTGACCTTAAACAAGCAGGGTTTAGTCCTAGGGCTTTATTAAATATTGGATATACTGCAAAACAATTTAGATCTGTTGGATATAGTGGGCAAGAACTTTATCTTGCTGGCTTTGATTTAAGTGCTTTAAAGTTTGCAGGATATAGACCTAAGGAACTAAGAGGATTAGGATTAGAAATTTGCGAATTCAAAAATGCAGGCTACCTAGCAAAAGAAATGAGAGTGTCAGGATTTAGTGCTAAAGAACTAGCACCAACCTATAGCTGTAAAGAACTTAAAAAAGCAGGATTTGATGCAAGTTCATTAAAGGATGCTGGGTTTAGTGCTAGTGATCTGCATGAGATTGGATTTACTCATAGAGAATTACACTTAGCTGGTTTTAATGCAAAAGAAGTTAGTCAACTAGGATATAGTATAAGACAACTAAGACTAATAAGATACTCTGCAAAAGAACTAAGAGTTTTAGGGTACTCTGCAAAAGAACTAAGAAACGGCGGATTTACTTTAGATCAGATTAGAGCTGCTGGATATAATCAAAAAGAACTAGAAGATGCTGGTTATGATATTGATAAAATAAAACTACTACCAGACTAGTTTTTTTCTATTTTTGTTATAAAAAGATAAGTATATAAATATTAGATCTATGTATATTTATATATAATTATAAATAGAGCGATTAGATATGGGGAAAAATAAAAAAAACACTTTAAAAAAAAAATCACAAATACATTTATTAATGATTGGTGGTTTATTACTTGTTGCTGTTATTGTTTTATTTGCTGTTTTAAATATAACTAAAGACACGAAAGAAAATATTAAAGATACTGAAGAAGGCACAAAAAAATCAGCCTCATTTATTATTTCTCCTAATATTGTAAAATTAAATCCAATTACTTGTAATAATAATGACTCGGCAACTATAGATCTTTCCTGGAATCCAATTTCAGAAATTGGGGAATATTATGTTGTTGTTGAAACCTCTGATAAAAAACAATTGGATGTTACTGTAGAATCCACAGGAACAAATAAATTAGATCTAGATAAGTTAGATGAGAAAATAAGTTTTGGTATTCCTGAAAATCAATGTAATGACACTTTTTATGTAAAAATAGAGGTTACTAAAGATAATCAAAAAGAAGAATCTTTGAAAAAACAAGTTTATTTTAATGTTACTCATCAAACACCTCCAGAAGAGGAAGATCCCGAAGAAGAATGCTCAATTATCCCTAAAGCTGGAGAAATCTATTATTTAGAACACTTGGCATATATTGATACAAATTCAGACACCTTATCTGGATCTTATATATTAATAAGAGATCTTGATTTT
>Ga0265294_10010060_pt1 | contig 10807 bp, 16 predicted proteins | sample MunlanPumphouse3_FD_192504 | JGI IMG/M metagenome (GOLD analysis project Ga0265294, IMG submission 192504) | Groundwater microbial communities from a municipal landfill in Southern Ontario, Canada - Pumphouse #3 | ecosystem: Environmental > Aquatic > Deep subsurface > Groundwater | place...
GCTACGGCATCGGGTTTCGTCCAGCTTTAGCAATCTGATAGGCCACGTGATAACGTGTGCCTTTTATAAAAATAAAAGGAAACTATGGAAGAATTAATTATTTTAGAAAAAACAAAAGAGATGTTACAATATGGAAATCAAGTACTTTTACATTTTCCAAAATGTGAACGTTTCTCATTAGTTGTAGATATAAAGAAAAGTATGTATGAAATATTTAGGCTTTGTATTATTGCTAATAAGAAATATTACAAAAAAACAACACTACAAAATCTAGATATTGAAATTGAAGTGCTAAGAGGATTTTTAGTTTATGCGGTTTCTCCTGAAGTTAAATATATTTCAATTAAAAAATATGAAATTTGGTCAAAAAAAATAAATGAAATTGGAAATATTCTTGGTGGATGGATAAAATCTCAAAAAAAATAATAGTTATTGGGAATGGGCTATATCGTTTGGCTTATCGTGGGGGCAATTGGAACAACACTTCCAACGCCGGGGTCTTTTACTCGAACGGCAACAATCCTCGGTCGAATTCGAACAACAACATCGGGTTTCGTCCAGCTCTGCTCTTGTTTCCAGATATTCAATGGTTAAGGCTATTGGATCAGTGTAAAGAGATTAAAGGAGCCTATTTCCATTCTTGGTTAAAAATCAAGAAAAATATAATATTGCAAGAAAGATAGCTAGTAAAGAAATTGAAAAGTATCGTATCTTGCGTTGCAAAAAAACAAAAAAAAAGGAAATAATGTGAAAAGAATTAACAACATTTATAAAAAAATTTATGATTTTGAAAATTTATATTTGGCCTATTTATCAGCAAGAAAAGGAAAAAAATATAGACAAGATGTTTTGCAATTTAGCGCACATCTTGAAGAGAATTTAATACAAATACAAAATGAACTAATATGGAAGACCTATAAAGTCGGAAAGTATAGGCAATTTTATATACATGAGCCAAAAAAGAGATTGATTATGGCTTTACCATTTAAAGATAGAGTAGTTCAATGGGCTATATATAGGCAAATTAATCCTATAATAGATAAACAATTTATTTATGATAGTTATGGTAGTAGAAAAGGAAAAGGTGCTTTTGCGGCATCAAACAGACTACAAAAGTGGGTAAGACACAACACAACTAACAAAGATAAGGAATATGATTTTTACCTAAAATTAGATATATCAAAATATTTTTATCGAGTTGACCATGAAGTGTTAATAAACGATGCCAAAAGGAGGATAAAGGATAACGATATGATATGGCTTTTAAGTGAGATTATAAACAATAAAAAAATTGCTTTTGGCTTACCACCAAATATAGATCCGGAAGATTGTCAGCTTAGCGATAGGTTGTTTGACGTAGGGATGCCAATTGGGAATTTGACAAGTCAACTAGAAGCAAATATGTATTTGGATAATCTGGATCAATTTGCAAAACACTCACTTCACTTAAAGAAATATATAAGATATATGGATGATATAATCATTTTAGGAAAAAGTAAAACGGAATTGTGGGAAGTAAAAAATAGAATCGAAAGGTTTGTAAACAATGAATTAAAACTAAATCTTAATAACAAAACGCGCGTAGGTCGTTCAAAAAACGGAATCGAATTTATTGGATTGCGAATATTTCCATATAAAAGAAAAATTAAAAGACAAACAATAAATAGGATGAAGTCGCGATTAAAATATATGAGAAAAGCATATAAAGACTCGCGCAAAACAAAAGAAGAGTTAGAAGCAACAGAGTCTTCATATAGGGCATTACTTAAATGTTCAAATGCTTATGGATTAATAAAAAAGTTTAATTTATAAAAAAGTAACATTGAAAAGTGTAAGAACAGACATTAATGAACGCTCAACGAACATAATAGAATATTAGTATAATATAATAGAAAAATAACGTTTTTAAAATACAGGGAGGATCACAAAAATGAAAGAAAAAATAACAAAAATTGTTGAAGCACTTGGCGGGATCAAAACATCAACTTGGGTAACGCTTGTAACCATATTAATTGCAATTACCAACATGGTGTTAACATCTTTTGGCAAAAATCCTATTGGGGTATCCGAAGATGTTTTATATCAATATGTATCTTGGGTATTAACTTTTGGATCTGTAATTTTTGGCTTATGGAAAAATATATCCGTAACTAAAAACGCACAAACAGCTGACGAAGTTTTAGCATTAATTAAACAAGGGCTTATAACAGCCGATGAGGTTAAAGAATATATAAAAAGCGTAAAAAAATAAATATATTTCAAGCAGGTCATTTCAATGACCTGCTTGAAATATAACTTTAGAAAGGGGAAAAATGAGTACATATTACGAAGATTTGGTAAACACAACTTTTCCAGATGTTATTGATACTATAAATAATAAAATAGATATTTTATCTACAGACGGCGCAAAAATAGATCAATATCAACAATATATGCAAAATGGTGATTTTACAAATGCGAGTGCAATATTAAATACAATTCCCAATGTATCTCAAAAAATAATCACAGCAAATGATCTGAATGTTTATAGAGATGGCTTGCTAGCGTTGGAACGTTTTTATAAAGATGATATACAAGATTATACAAGCGCAAAACAAGCTGAATGGGAGTCGATTATTGACAGGTTTAGTTACAAAGGTGTATATACTTATAGACAGTATTACAAAAACAATATTGTAAGTTATTCTTTTAATGGTCGTACGTTATTGTATATTGCAACACGTGATCCGCAGATAGGTGCCAATCCAACAAATACAAACTATTGGCGCGAATTTACAATGGTTGGTAATAAAGGTGATAGCGGATATGGGTTAGCGTTCAGGTGGGAATGGGAAGCAACAACAAATTATTCAGTAGACGATGTCGTTACATATAATAATTCAGTATGGGGTTGTATCAAAGTAAGTTATGGGAACAATGTTCCGGCAGATAGTTCAGCATATTGGGAAAATATTATGAATATTTCACCAGCAACATACCCAGTACAAGATTCTGAACCTGCAAGCAAAAAAGCAGGCGATCTATGGGTACAAACATTTAATACGATTGGAGCTTAATATGGGTAATCCAAACAAATTAAATATTATAAGAAGCCAAAATATACATTATAAAGATAAAGAATTTTATGATAATTTTGTAAAAAAATGGAACAAAACAAAAGATTATCAAAATGCCTTAAGTATTATTGAAGATAATGTAGAATTAACAACAAAAAAAATAACAAAAACAATTTTTAACCAAATTTCCGATGGTATATCATATATGGAAAACATTTATAACAGCGAGTTTATAGAAAAGTTATCGTCTAATTACCAAACTTTTCAAGATAATGTAAATAATTATAAAATATTTAACACATACTCTGAAGATTGGCAATATGAAAAAGGGCAGATCTTATTATATAACAATTATGGATATTATTCCATTGAAAAACCACCAAAAGGAACACTCCCAACAAACACTGTTTATTGGGTTAAACTAGATATAAAAGGCAATACAGGAGAAAATTCAATTGGAGCTGATTTAATATCATCCCCATCGCAATGGAATTCTTCTATAAATTATAGCACACTGAACGCAATTACTTATGATTATGAGACAAGTGAAGGTGAAGCGGATTTAACAAGCGCTTTTTATATCGCAAGAAGAGATAATAAGGCAAAAAGACCTACCGAAAATACTAGCGACTGGTTAGAATTAGTAAAAGTAAAAAGAAATGAAATTAGTATTGGAGCATCCGAACCAGAAGCAAAATATTCAGGTCAAATATGGGTGCAAGAATTATAAGGAGAAAAAATGATAGGAAAAGAATCGGTACTTAGAGACTATACTGGTAGCGAATATCGTTATTTATATAATCATACACCTTTTGAGGTATTAACACCTTATGAGGTAGTAAGTCAAATTTCAGGGGTGTATATACTTAAAACATATTTGCCAATTGATCATTATACTAGACCAACTTTAGCGATGTTTAAAGTATCTTCAGGATCAATTAAAAACCAAAAAATTGTGTTACAAGATGCCGCAGGAGAAAAAACTAGCGAACTTTTAATATCAACAGGTTATTCTAGTAGTTTAGAAATAAATGATATAAAAACAAATGATAATGTAATGATATATCTTGATTTTACAGAAAATGTTGCTAGTTTAGTAAATGTTAATGGTGCCACACCAGGAGGGTCTTACTTCACAAATACATATGGAGACAATGATTTTCCAGATAACGCATTAAAAGGCGATATGTTGTGGAAAACAATTTATAGTTTAGACCCTAACAATTATGAAAATTCAGAAATGAGTATATATAATGATGGTAAAAAAATTATTCAATACCCAGTAACACCTAGACAGATTTACTATGCTACAGATGTTGTAAAAACAAGCTTGAAGTATAATGTAACACTTGGTGAGTTTCCTTTATCAAACCGTATAACAGAAAATGCAAAATATGGCGTTATTTTTTTAGCAAAAATTCCAACAGAATCCGCTGGTAACGATACTATTACAGTAGATGGTATTAATTATGACGAAATAAAAATAGGGAACTCTGAAAAATCGAGAAATTTATTTGCAAACGAAGTCGCTAGTGATCAAACATGCACATTCCAGATCAATGAAGATGGGCACGTTTATTTGTTATTTATAGATGGAAAAGCTGCTACTGGCGCCGGTAGTTCAATAACTTTATCAGAAACCGAACCAATTAACCCTGTTGAGGGAGATGAATGGCTAGAAATAATTAAGGAGGTATAAAACATGAGTGACTATAATGTAGTTTCACAATATGCTAAAAGTGATAAAAACTTTTCACCATATTACATGGTTACAAGACAAGATGATGTTATACCTTTTGGCGCATATGTAAGAAATATTGATATGTCTGAAAATTATTATGGAATAATGCCTTTTAAAACTATAGACACCACAGATACAAACCCACCATGGTGTACACAACAAGAAAACGGATCAATTAAAATAAATAGAGATGGTTATTATTTTTATAATCTATTCTTATATGCCGTTGATCCTGATAGTACACATAAAGTTGCTGTTTCTGTTCAATTTGATAGGGGTGAAAATCACTATAATTTATGTGAAAATACAAATGGTCATGTAACCACAGTCATTACTTCATCTATTGGTGGATTGTATTATTTTAAAAAAGATGATATAGTTTATGGAAATATAGTAACAACGCCTTATTTTACACTAGTTCCACATTCAGCTACACAATTACAGATTATTCCATATCAATTTGATAATCTTTTCTGGGGGTAAAGATGAGTAAATATTTAATAGAAGACCAAATATACAAAGATAGTGAGTTCAAAAAAATATATAGACGAAGTTTTGATGCAATTGTAAAAGAAAAGACTTATTTTTCCGGAAACAACGATGAAACTGTTGCAAACATTTCCGGCATATATGAAATTCCAATAAAGAATAATATTACAAAAAGTGACAATTTCTCTATAAATTCAAACGAAAAAGTTGTTATACCAAAAGACGGTTTTTATTTAATAAGCGCAAGAGTTTATGTATCGGATAATGCATCTGGTATTTATAATTTAGCAATTCGGAAGAATGATGGTGTAAGTTTGTCAGAAGCATTGGGTTACTCATTAAAATTCCCCACTAATATGGACGGTTGGGAAGCGAGTGATGGTTCTGGTTATGTATATTCAGCATTATCTTCGATGGTAACTACATACACAATTTCCCATTTAGCAAAAGATGATCAAATATATATGACATTACAAAATACAAAAAATAGATTATCAAGATTAAATAGAAATGGTGGTCTTGAAATATTTTTACTTCAAGCCGACCAGTAGAATAGGAGAAAAAAATGGCAAATGTTAGTGGAAGTTGCGCAGCGTATTCTGGTGTAAGTCATAAATATGGTTTTCAGTTTAACATAAATGCATCTAGATCTTCAGAGAGCGATCCAAATTTACATATAACTGGCACTTTAAATGCAGGAGCGTGGGATCTATATTCAACGTCATGGGAGGGGACAGCACTCACTGGTACATTTTACGTTGCCAGTTCAAGTCATTCTTATAATGTTTACCATGCTGCATTCGGGCAAGGAAATTCTGGAACTTTATTCAATACAACAAATATAGATTTTTATATCAGTCATCCTTCATCGGACAATATTACAGTGTGGGGAGATTGTGCAAATGGAACAGGCGATTCATCATCTGGTTCTTGGACGATGAGTAACGTTCCAACATATAAAGCGGCCGAAACTTGTTCTCCTGGAACAACGCCAGCTTTTGGAAATAGTTTTCCTACAATTCCAACGCATAATATTAACCCAAATACCATAACACCTTTACCCGAAAATTTAGTTTTAGATAAAAGATTTAATGGCGAAATTTGGGATACAATATATCACAAAACAAGGGAAGATAACATCTATAAATATCCACCTATTATTAGATCATTAAGTTCTAATTATGGAGAAAATGATCAATTCAATATTCCATTTGATGTAGATGAATCTGAAATTGCACCAGAATGGGTATATTATGATAATACATATTTTTATATATACAAGGACGGTTTATATGATGTATCGTGCAGTACTATGGTCGTTGATCGAGCACAAGGGATTGGACCGACCGACTGTGGAAGAAATGTAGATGGTAATGAGTTTGCATGGTTGAAAATAGCTAAAAATCCAGAAGGGTCTAATTGCACCACTCTAGCGGGCAAAGTAGCATGGAAATATGACAAATGGTTAAATATAAATGTCCATAGCGTTATTCACTTAAACGCGGGAGATAAAGTATTTGCGAGATTCGGTTGGCAATATGGGAATACAAATACATCTAGTGGCACAAGTATATATGATATGCATTGTACTATTGGCGGTGGTATTCCAGATAAAACAACACGAATTATGATTACACCTTTAATATTTTTAGATCAAGACATTATTTATAACTAAAAAAAATGAGAAACTAGTTTCTCATTTTTTTAACGTTTTTTCTTATTCTACTTTTACCATAATTAGCACCAAATCATCGCTTATATGAATAATTTCGCCTTTATTAAAATATACACCAGAACAATTTACTTGATACTTTTCAATATCTCCAACCCCCATTAATAATTTAATTTTCCCATCACAAAACAACAATCCTTGTCCACTTGCGGTCGTAATATCATATGTTCCTTCTTTAAAGTCTTTTCCGCATTCGTAAGCACCACTAGACAACAACATTGAGTTTGGTAAAAATTCATTACTTGAAACATTTTTACAACTCGAATCATCATAACAACACTTTGAAAGTAATTTAGAACTCAAAAATTTACTTATGACAACTACCATTAAAGTTACTACTAAAATACACAACACACTTGCCAAAATATTTTTCTTTTTTTCATTTAAATTTTTCATGTGAACTCCTATTTTTTATTTATAATTTCTGTAATTTTTTTATATAAATTTTTAGCGTCAATATAATCTAGAATGGATAAGTAACCGCTTTCTTCCGCTAGGTCTTGAATACACGTCCCTGTATCCTCGTTGTAACGCATATATACTAATCTTATATTTGATTTATAGTTTTTACCAAACTTGCTTTTTAAAGTTTCAATAAGTTGTTTTTTTAACCTTGGGTGTTGTAGTTTATAATCTTTTATTAGCTTATAATCTGGAAGATTCCTTGGTGAGTCAGGCATAATTGTGCTACCTTTTTTATAGGGTTTTAATATTTTCATCACATCGCTATTATGTAAGCTTGAGCATGTAATTGATATATTCGCTTCTTCGTCTGATTTTTCGTAATTAAGAATATCACATACTTTTTTCAATTCTTTATAAATTCTTTCACCTGTTGTTGGATTTGCAATGTAGACTAATGCCTTATTGTCTTCTATCATAACTCTCGACATATCGAACCAATCTTTTTTTCTAGGTGTTACTCTTAATGGCATGCACCAGTCGTCTTCGCCAACGCCATAATCACTTGTTAGAAAAAAGAATTTCTTTTTCTTTTCGTCAAAAGCATAATATGCAATCACTCTATATTTACCCACATATTCTTTTAATGTTTTCATCATAAAACCTCCTTTAGCATTATCTTTGTTTTTTTATTTTTTTTATATTTTTTTAGATATAAAATCTTAATCCCAAGTAACTCTGCTATTTTTTTTTCAGCTTTACAGCCAGTAGATAATTCCCAATCTGGACTTAATATTAAAACATCGCAAATCTCTAATAAATGAATCCAAATATTTGATGCGTCTATATCATTATATGATGGTGGGATTATTTTTAAAGGTCTAACAAGGCTTAAAAAACCGTCCTTTTTTAACTCTTTGGCAATATAAGATTCGTCTTTGTAGTTTTTGCTTTGACCAATAGTGCTCATTAAAGGATGTGCTAGATAACACACTTTGTCTTTATTTTTTTTTACAAGATTTTTAGATTTTTTTAATTGTTTATTTTTCATTTGCCTTCTCCTTATCTTTGTTTACATCAAAAGTTATTTTATCACATTGGCTTTCAGTGTGATAAATTGTATCCACATAACCATCTTCAAAACCACCATCCATATCTGGTTCTAACACGCCAAAGTATGGTCTAAATTTACCTATTTCTTTTGAATTATATTCACAAGAAATATTTTTTCTAAGCCTTAGTTTCATAACTCTATTTATTTTGTCAAAGAACTCTACACGACCAACCCTACCTGTTTTTGTATGATAAACATATTGACCTCTTTTATACTCTCTTTTCTTTGCTTTATTTATTATTTTCATTTCATCTCCTTTGTCTTATAATACTATTATACCACACATCGATTTGTTTTGTCTAATATTGTTTTCACAAATTAAGAAATGTTTAAGTATGTATAGTTTAGCTATAAATAATATTTGTGTTATTGGTGCTATTTGTCAATAATTGTCATTAAAATTGTAGTTTTAATATAGGCACTATATATAGTGTTATATATGGTATAATAACCCTAAAAACACTACATATAGACATATATATACATATATAGTGAAATATCACCATATATAGATAATTATCCAAAAATAGCCCCTATATATAGTTAAAATTATATTATATATTTTTCTTAAAGATTTCTTTATTATTAGATGATATTTTTTCTTTCTTCCAAAATAAGCCCATTTGCTTTTTGAAATTTCGCAATAGCTTTGATTGTTTCAGGTTTAATCATTTCATCTAATACGCTTGTCGCTCTTTCTTGTGCTATATTAAAATAGTCTTCATTTAATTCTATACCAATAAAGCTACGATTAGTGTTAATACAAGCAACACCTGTTGTTCCACTACCCATTGTAAAATCAAGAACCGTTTCTCCTTCATTTGTGTACGTTTTAATTAAATATTCCATCAACGCTACTGGCTTTTGTGTTGAATGCTTAACTTTTTCTTTACTTCTATTAAAAACTGTTTTTATATTAATTGTATTCCTTGGATATTTTAGTTTGTTGTCATATCTATTACCAGATTTTCCATAAGCCCTTCCATCAATTTCCGTCCCACATGTTTTTACTGATTCTTTAGACAATTTTTTTAATTCTTTTTCTGTTCTTTCTGTCATGATTGGAAAATAAGAAGCTCCAGAGGCATAAAATACACAAATATTTTCAACAGCTTTCATTGGTTGTTTTTTAGCCGACATTGCACCAGATGGTTTGTTTTTAATCCAATACCAGTCATATTTATATTTTTTAATATTGCTCATTCTTAAATAGCTACTAAATGGTTCTGTCCCAAATAAAACTATTACACCGTTAGGTTTTATAAGCTTATTTAGCCTTTTCCACATTTCTTTAAAAGGAATAACAGAGTCCCATTTGTTAGCTGTTGTTCCATAAGGTTCGTCTGTAATGATAGCATCGACTTTAATTCCTTTTTCGATTAGTTTGTCCATCTCTTTTAAACAATCTCCATTGATTAATTTAATTATTTTCCTCACCAGTCCTTTCAATTCTTTTTTGTGCTATGTCAAAATATTCTTTATCTATTTCTATACCGATAAAATCTCTGCCAGTTTCAACACATGCTATGCCTGTTGAACCAATGCCCATAAATGGATCACAGGTAATGCAACCTTTTTTTGTTGAGTTTTCTATAAGTACCTTCATTAATTCCACTGGTTTTTCTGTGTCATGTATAGTTTTTCCAATATCATTTTTGAGTTTTTTATTTTTAAATTGCAGTACATCGCTCGTTCCACAGCTATTTATCTTTTTATGCTTGCCTTTTCTAAGAAATATAATATATTCAAATTGGCTCATATATGACTGTCCCATAATTTTATTATCTTTTACCCATATTAAGTTTTTAATATAATGAAATTTCTTTTTTTTGTCTCCATCAAAGTACATTTCGTTTATCGTCTTTAGATAGTGTCCAATATTTTTGTTATTTGTCATTATATAACAATGTGAGTTATCATTTAATAAAGCGTATAGCTTTGGTAACCAGTCTTCAATTTCTAAACTGTTATTTTTAAAAACATTGCCGTTATTAACTTCTTTTTTTTGAAACATACCACCACTATTTCCGCCATTGCCTCTTTGGGTAATTTTGTATGGTGGATCTGTAACAATACAGTCGACCTTAAAGCCATTCTCAATTAGTTTATCCATTTCCTCTAAACAGTCTCCATTGATTAATTTAATCATTTTTATCACCAACCCTCTCAATTCTTTTTTGTGCTATGTTGAAATATTCTTTATTCAATTCAATGCCAATAAAGTTACGGTTAGTATTGGCACATATATCTCCAGTAGTTCCACACCCCATATA
>Ga0265294_10010061_pt1 | contig 10807 bp, 7 predicted proteins | sample MunlanPumphouse3_FD_192504 | JGI IMG/M metagenome (GOLD analysis project Ga0265294, IMG submission 192504) | Groundwater microbial communities from a municipal landfill in Southern Ontario, Canada - Pumphouse #3 | ecosystem: Environmental > Aquatic > Deep subsurface > Groundwater | place...
AATTATTTTGAGAGAAGGGTAAGAAATCGCTTAATGTTTGATTTTAGCCCTCTATATGCCTTCTTTATCGTTCTGCATGATAAAAGCGATATAGAGACTCATTTATTGATAAAGCGATTTGTGATGGATTAGAAGAGTGATCAAAAGCACGTATAAAGAAGGGTGTTTGAGTGGCTGTCAAAACTTTATTGTTTAGAAGATAAAGTGCTTTTATTAGATTGTTGTATTTTTCTTTATAAAAGGGCTATGAAATAAGATCGTTTTTTGTTATAATAAATTGCAGGAGGACGAACATGATAATTGATCTTATTCGTAATTATACTAAAGAAAGCCTCGATGAACTTATTAAAATTCGTCGCCATTTTCATATGAATCCTGAATTATCAGGGAAAGAATTTCAAACTGTTCAATATATTGAAGCATTTCTCACGAGACTTGGAGGATTTACTCTTCAAAAAGTTGGAAAAACTGGGCTCATTGCCACCATTAAAGGAGTTTCTTCCGGTCCATGTATCACTCTTCGTGCTGATATAGATGCTCTTCCGATTACAGAAGCGACGGGTCACTCCTTTATGTCTCGCTCTCGCGGGGTCATGCATGCATGTGGTCATGATGTTCATATGGCCATTTTACTCGGAGTTGCCAAAAATTTAGTTAAATTTCAAAATGAAATCAAAGGAACTATTCTTCTTGTCTTTCAACCTGCTGAAGAAGCAGGAGCAGGAGGGAAAGATATTATTACAAATAGTGCATACGGTGCTTCAGCACCAACGGCTGCGGTTGCTTTACACTGTGCTCCTCATTTGCCTGTGGGTACCATTAGTTTAAAAAAGGGGGTCATGTGTGCAGGGGTTGATCAATTTGATATTACTCTTATAGGGAAAGCAGCTCATGGATCTCGTCCTCAAGAAGGACAAGATGCGATTGTTCCCGCTACTTATCTCATTAATGAATTATATCGTGCGTGTTCAAAACTTCACGTAAAAAAGCCTGCGATTCTAACCGTTGGCATGATTCAAGGAGGAGATGCTCCCAACATCATTGCTCCCAATGTGTTGGTGAGTGGAACTTTTCGATCGGTTGATGAGGCAAGCCGCGAAGCCATCATTAATATGATTAATCACGTTATGATGATGACTGGTAAAAAGTATTTTGTAAAAACATCTTTAGCTATTCCGTCAACCTATCCGATTCTTATCAATGATGATCGGTTAGTAGACGCCATTATGAGGGTTGCGAAAGATAATTTTGGAAAGAAATCGATTATCAAAATGAAGACACCTGAGTTAATTTCAGATGATTTTGCTTTTTATAAAGAAGTATCCCCTATTTGTTATTATTTATTAGGGACAGCAGAGGATGTTAAAAAGCCACATATTCTTCATTCTTCCACATTTGATGTTGATGAATCTAGTTTATACTATGGAGTGCTCTTACAAACGATATGGGCATTAGACTTAAAAGAATATTTTTAAAGGAATAGCGTATGAGTGAAATATTAGAAGCCATCATGGTTATTTGTTTTGGAATTTCATGGCCGATATCGATTGTAAAATCATATCGTGCTCGAACGGCTAAAGGAAAAAGTGTATATTTTTTATATTTTATTATTTTTGGGTATGGATGTGGGATTGCTAGTAAATTTATTGGGGATAAAATCACCTATGTTCTTGCCTTTTATATCATCAATTTCATTTTGGTCAGTATTGATATTGGGTTGTATTATCGAAATCGTCATTTAGATATCTTGGGGAGTTGTTGTGAGTCTATATAATTTTTTAACGTGTTATCAATTCCAACAAGGCATGCAAACGATTTTACCCAATGTTTTTCATTGGCAGGTGCGGCGGATGCCGCTTGCTCAGCGCATTGCTGCAGTCCAAGATTATCAGTGTTTTTTATTACTAAAAAAGCAAAGTAAGGCAATGAATCTTCACACTACCGATGCTGAGATTCTTAGTTGGTTGGATAATATTGTTTTAGTTCATCGACTTTTATCACTTTTAGACACAACAGACTTAATAGATTTATCGCTTGGGTTAGAAGTAAAGATTCTTCCTTCGGCTAAACGCATTGATATCCTTTTATATCGAGGGCACCAAATGATGATTGTCGAGACATGTTATAACCTAGATGCATTAAATAATACTCTCCAAGAAGATAATGAACGTCAAATTCAAGACTATGTGAAGATTCTTCAATTGCATCATTTGCATTATTTGTCGATTCAAACAGCCATTATTAATTTTCTCCCTGAGGCGGATGCTTCTGGAAAAGTACTTTATCATGATCAACAAGCAATTAATAATCAAAGTTTACAACATCTTGCTAGTCGCATTCATTCATTCTTTTTCGAGAAATAAAAATTTCTTTAATGAAAGTGTTTTTATAAGTTGAAATTGATCAATTAATATGTCATACTATATTTGTCAATACATAACGACCATTGATACATTGACTCACCGTATTGACATTTTCTTTCAAACTTATAGAAAATGCTTTCTACAATTGTAGAAAGCATTTTTTGTTATATCTTTAGAAAAGGGGTCATACTCATGAAAAAAATCGTGATTAAAATTGGGTCATCTTCCTTGGTAACGGATGAAGGACGTTTCAATACCCAACATTTACAACGCTTAGCATCCACGGTTTATCAATTCAAATCTCTAGGATATTGGACTATTATTGTTACTAGTGGAGCGATTGCGATGGGAATGGGATCATTGGGTTTAACACAAAAGCCTAAAAAAATGGCAAAGAAACAAGCCTGTGCGGCGCTTGGACAAGCCCGATTGATGCATGAATATCAAGAGGTTTTTGCCTCCTTTGATTTAAAGGTCGCGCAAATTCTCCTAAATCATGATGACTTTAGTGTTCGTGATCGAATGCTGCATTTACATCAAACGTTAGATGAATTGCTCACGATGGGGATTGTTCCTATTATTAATGAAAATGATGCCTTGGCAGTGGAAGAAATCAAAGTTGGAGATAATGATACGTTATCCAGCTTAGTGGCAGCCTTAGAAGGGGCGACTTATTTGTTTTTGATTTCTGATATTGATGGTTTATATGATCAAAATCCCAAATTACATCCCAATGCCTCCCGTATTCAACAAGTCTATACTTTGGATTCAACCATTATGAATTGTGCCAATGATGCGATTTCATCGGTTGGAACTGGAGGAATGAAAACCAAACTACAAGCAGCTAAAATTGCGACGTCTAGTGGAGTTTATATGGCTATTATTGATGTAGCAGATTTAGAAAAAATAACTGATTTAACAAATATATCAACCTTTGGAACGCTTTTTTATCCTCAAAAACGCCTGTCTGCTAAAAACCATTGGTTGTTGTATCGGGCGTCTCCCAAAGGGTCGATTGTCTTAGACGAAGGGGCATCGCTTGCACTTAGTAATCGCAAGAGTGTTCTACCCAAGGGAATTTGTCGGGTGGAAGGGCACTTTCTAGCGGGAAGTGTTGTTAACCTTCTCAATAAGAACGGTACATTTTTAGGACGAGGATTGACTCACTATAGTAGTGATGAAATCAATCAAGTGAAGGGATATTCCCTAGATGAATCAAAAGAATTATTAGGAATTTTAAAAATGAAACCCATTGTTCACGCTGATGAATTGATGATAGGAGATGATGAAGATGTATCAAAATCTATTTAACCATGCACGTCTTGGCGCGAGTACGATGCGATTATTGTCTCATGAAAAACGAAATCTTGCTTTATCACTTATTGCAAAGGCTCTCAAAGCTCGTGAAAAAGAAATCTTAGCAGCCAATCAACAAGATCTTGTTCAGGCAACTCATCTATCTTACCCCACAGCCTTCCTTGATCGATTATTATTAGATGAGAAGCGATTACAAAAATGTGTGGATGATTTGAACAATCTAATCACCCTACCTGATCCTTTAGGAGTTATATTATGGGAGACCATCCGGCCCAATGGACTTATGATTAAACGAGTGAGTATTCCACTCGGATTAATTGGAATTGTATATGAGGCAAGACCCAATGTGACCATTGATATTATTGCCTTAGCAATCAAAACGGGAAATGCTTGTATATTGCGGGGTGGAAATGAAGCCACTCAATCCAATCTTGCTTTAATGCGAGTGATTCTCGGAGCCATCAAAGATATCTGTCCCATGGAAGCCATTGTCTATTTAAATGATCCTGATCGAAGTGGATTTAATGCTCTTCTTCAAGCTCAAGGAGTGGTCGATTGTATTATTCCTCGTGGAGGGAAGGGATTAATTGATGCGGTTTTACGCAATAGCCGTGTTCCTGTCATTGAAACAGGGGCAGGGAATTGCCATTTGTATGTGGATTGTGATGCATCAATCGATATGGTGATGAATATTGCTAGAAACGCCAAAATGAGTCGTCCATCTGTATGTAACGCCGTTGAAACGATTTTAGTTCATGAACAGATGGCACCCGTGGTACTTCCAGCCTTGATGACTTGTTTTGAAGGAAAAGTAGAAATTCGAGGATGTGAAGAAACACAGCGCATCATTCGGTGTGAAGCGGCAACGGATGAAGATTTCTTTACAGAATTTAATGATAATATTGTGGCTATTAAAGTGGTTAAAGATTTAACGGAGGCCATTAACCACATCAATCATTATTCAACTCACCATTCGGAAGCTATTATTACTTTAAATCAAGACCATGCGACCCGTTTTTTTCAAGAAGTGGATAGTGCATGTGTTTATCACAATGCATCGACTCGTTTCTCTGATGGAGGAGAGTTTGGTTTTGGAGCTGAAGTGGGTATTTCTACTCAAAAAATGCCGCCAAGAGGTCCAATGGGGTTAGAGGCCCTAACAACTTATCAATATCAAATTCATGGAGGAGGACAAATACGATGATGAAACTGGGTTTTTTAGGAATGGGGAAAATGGGATCAGCCATTTTATCTGGAGTTCTAAAACAACAACTCTTTTTAAAGAGTGATATATATTACTTTGATCCTTATCAAGATATTGATACCATTTACCGAGTTGATAGCGAACGAACTCTATATGACTTGGTTGATGTGGTGATATTGGCTATTAAACCGCAATTATTTCCCACGGTTATTCCCTTGTTATTGACTAGTTTAAGAACACCTTTAATGATTAGCATTGCTGGGGGGATTGATTTAGAGTATCTTAATTATCATTTTCCTCATAGCAAAATTATTCGTGTTATGCCTAATCTTGCTGCTACGATTAATGAGTGTGTGTCGGTATATTCGATTAATAATCGGGTGAAGGCAGACGATGAAACTTTATTGGTTCATATATTTTCTTCTTTAGGAACGGTCTATCCCATTAATGAACAGCAAATGGATGGAGTAGTTGCCTTAAATGGAAGTTATCCAGCATATTTGTATTTTTTTATACAAGCTATGATTTCAGCAGCGGTAAAGGATGGTTTTTGTGAAGAATTTGCAAAAAAAATCGTTTGTGAAACAGCTCGTGCATCGGTGGATCTTGCTATGCAAGATAAGCGATCCTTATCAGATCTCATTCGTGATATTTGTAGTCCCAAAGGTATTACGCTTGAAGGGATTCAAGTAATGGAAGACGGACATTTAAGAAAACTGGTAGAAGACGTATATCAAGCAACTAAGAAACGGTCTATTGTCATTAAAGACTCTTATAAATCCCATTAATAAGAGTGCTTCCCATCAAGATATCTCTTGGTGGGTTAATTTATGCAAATTAATAGAAATAATCAATGGATTTTTGAAAATAGCAGCATCGATTTATTGATGAGATAATCAAGGAATTTATGACGTTTTTGAATTTAAGGTTGCTAAACCAATGCTTAAATGGTATAATAATTTGGATAATTAATTCAAATCCTTCAATACATAATAATCAAAAAAAGAAAGGACGAGACCATGAAAATAAGACATTTAAGTAAAACATATAAAACCAAATATGAAGTCGTTCATGCGCTTGAAGATGTCCATCTTTATTTGCCTCAACAAGGTATGGTCTTTATTGTTGGAGTGTCAGGAAGTGGAAAGACTACCCTAATGAATATGCTCTCAGGTGTCGATATTCCATCGACTGGGGAAGTGATTCTCGGCGAAAAGTCTTTATATAAAGGAGCAAAACGAGATTTATTTGGATATCGAAACTCCTATGTTGGGTTGATTTTCCAAGATTATAACCTGATAGAAGATTTAAATGTGTATGATAATATCAAACTTCCTCTTGATTTTTCAAATAGAACTGATTTTGAAAAAGTTGATGAAGTCATTCAAAAAGTTGATATTGAAGAAATAAAATATTCTAAAGTCAATGAAATCTCATCGGGTCAAATGCAACGAGTTGCGATTGCTCGTGCTCTTGTAAAAGACTCACAAATGATTTTAGCTGATGAACCTACAGGGAATCTAGACTCTAAAAATGAAAAAATTGTCATGGATTTACTAAAAGAGATTAGTAAAGATCGTTTAGTCGTGGTGATTACCCACGATGAAGATGCCGCAATCGAATATTCTGATCGCATCATTGAAATAGAAGATGGTAAAATTTTACAAGACAATCATCCAGTGGATGAGCAAGAAGAGACGACTCCCACTTTTATTGAACCCATCATTTCACTAAAAGAACAATTTAAACTCACGGTTGGATTTATTCGAAATAATATGGGTAGATCACTATCAGTTGCTTTGATCTTATTGCTGGTTCCGTTTATTGGGGCTATCATGACTGGATATGTCTTTTTTGATGTCGCCCATAGTTATTATGATTTTCAAGAGCAATATGGAAGTGAATATGTGAGTATGAGTGAACCCAATGGGGATTATTTGCTCTATTATTCTGAAGAACAATACATTGATAAGATGCTCTATTATGAAGATAGTCATTTAATTAATCGATTTGATGTGTCTATTAATATTAATCCCAATGCTCATAGTGAGACTTATTTTTATCAACCAGAAATTCAAAATATTCTTATTTATAACGATACCTTTACTGTTCAAGGCAAAATTCCCACAACCAATACCGAAATTTTAGTTACAGATTATGTATTGGCCTCGATTAAGTATTATCAAGGCCTTGAAGCCATCACTCAACTGAGTATTGATGGAGTCAATTATCAAGTAGTAGGGGTTGTAAAAACAGGATTTGAACAATTTATTAATGCTAATTTCTTAAATGATTATACTCGTATGGCCTTTGAAGAAAACCTTGCTGTTTACAATGCAGTTTATACTACAGATACAGGGTATCAATATATGCGTAATCAAATGGCCTCTTTTAAAGAAATTGCTTCATTTACTGTCTATTCAGGAGGAGCAATACCAGTTACTAAATTTGAAGAAGTGTTGATGTCTAGAGAACGCCCAATTGATATCATTCGTGGAAAAAGCATTGTTGGAAATGGCTATGGATTAGTGTCTCGAGCATTTTTAGAAAATGCGTTAGAAACTCCTCTTTATGAATTTGAAAGTGGTTCTAGAGTAATCCTATATTGTTATTCTCGTGCTAAATATCGTATTTCTGTTCGGATTAGTGGAATATTTGAAAGCGATGATTATGAGGTCATCTTAACAGATTCTGATTTTAATACGGCAGTGAAAAAACAAAGTTATAGTCGATTGCTTATTTCTCGTGATGATGCGAATTATGATGAGATTATAAAAACAGAACACATTACCAATCAATCTTTTGTGTATGCCAATAAAATGTGGGATACTGCCAAGGGAGCAAAGATTGTTTTAATTGAATTCTTAATTGTATTACTGATTATTGTTATTGCTTTTTCAACCATTACCAATCAATTAACACTGGCAACAGAAAAGAAGAAAATCGGAATTAAATATTCTTTTGGAATTCAAAAAATCCCGATTATTATTCCTTATATCATTGAACTGGTCTTGTATATCTTGGGAGGATTCATTATTTCGACCTTGCTCGTTCAAGTTACCTTCCCATTCTTTATGAGAACATTTGTCTATACGACTGATTTTGATTTAAAAGCATTTGATTTCTTCTATATTTCTTGGGGATCAATCATTGGGTGGGATGTTCTCATCTATTTATTAATGCTTGCCAGCCTATCAGGGATGATTCTCACAGTGGTTCGTAAAAGCCCTATTGAAATTATCAAAGATTTATAATAACTATGAAAGGGGAATGTCTTCATGCTACACATTCGACACGTAACGAAATACTATGTAAAAAGTAAGCCCGTCATTTCTGACATGAATTTGTCATTCCCATCTACTGGTTTAAATGTCATTGTTGGAAAAAGTGGTTGTGGAAAAACAACTCTTCTCAACATGATTGGAACTATGGATCAAGACTACATTGGAAGTATTGAATTAGATGGACTTGAACTCTCTGCTTTAAATTACCGTAAGATGTCAGAATATAGAAACTATCAAAGCGCATTTATTTTTCAAATTAATTCCCTTTTTGAACATTTAACCGTTGAAGAAAATATCAATTTAGCGCTCAATTTACAAGGGAAAACGACCGATATTGCCTCTATTCTCGAACGAGTGGGGTTAAAAGGATTTGCACAACGAAAAGTCAAAGCCCTATCTGGAGGAGAACGACAACGGGTAGGAATCGCTCGTGCTCTTGCTAAAGATGCAAAAATCATCTTAGCAGATGAACCCACTAGTGCTTTGGATAGTAAAAACGGACATAAAATATTCGCCTTACTTAAGGAAATTAGTCAAGATCGATTGGTTATTGTGGTCACTCATGATGTGAAAAAAGCTTCTATTTATGCTGATCGCATGGTGAGATTGGTGGATGGTCGTGTTATTGAAGACACAGTTGTTAATAATCTTACAAAAGAAGCGGTTGTCATTAAGAAAAAAGTTATTAAACCTAAATTACTATGGCCAATTTTTCGGTTCCAATTTATAAGAACATTGTTTATTAATTTATTTATTACTTTATTGCTCTCTGCTTCACTTGCGGTCGTTAATATTGCTAAAGAGCAAGAAGTAATTAAACTAGAATATGAGCGGTTCTATGCGGGAGAAGAAGTTGAGTTTAATGCTTTAGAAGCACTGTCTACGCATGTTGCCAATGAAATTGATCATTACAACGTCGTAAAAGCCATTGAAACGGATAAACCATATACATATTTTCAAGAAGTATCAACTCGTAATGGAGGGTTAACTCCTGAAGATCATACAATTCTTGAGAATATGTTATCGGGTTATAATATTCATTATGGAAATGCTGAATATGGCAACATTATGATTGATGGTGCTATTAAACAGTTGAAATACAATGAAAGTTATAATGGAATTGTATATTATTGGTATGAACCTCAACGGAGTCCTTTCACTTATTATGTATACGATGAAGCGAATGAATATGATTTGCTTGTGGGAACTGTTCCTCAAAATAATAATGAAATGATGATTACTGATACAGTAGCTGATGCCTATTTGCGTCGTAATGAACTCGACCCATTGGATCCATCAGTTCTTCTTGGTCAAGAACTCACCATTTTTGATGTGTATGGACAAGCCAATACGTGTTATTTATATGTTCCGCAACCAATGACAGTATCTGGGATTATTAAAACATCTCAATTACAATATTATTATTATGATTATCAATCGAAGTTATATAATTTGCTTGATGGAATTGTTCAACAAACTCGAACTGATCCGTATATGAATTCGTCATTATTTCAACCGTACGGATATATTGTGACTCCCCATCATTTAGATTCTTATTTAACCAATCATTATTATGAAGAACAACTAACTTTTGAAGCCATTCAATTGGGCGAAGACTATTTACGCCGTCTATCTACAACTACATTCCATGGGTATTATGATTACAAAGGAATTACGTCTTATGAAGACAATCTCACCATGGATGTTAATAATCGGCTTTATATTTATGATGATAGTAAAGTTGTTAATAACGATTTAAGTGAAAATCAAATTATTGTTACTCAACAATTTGCGCGGATACTCTTTCCTGAATTAACCCTCAATAGCCGTACGGATGTTATTAATAATTTTAGTACCATTAATGGTAGTGAGGTGACTTTAACATTTGTGTCGATGAATGGCAAACAAGACGTCACGTTTGAGGTTATTGGCGTGTCTTCATCAAGTTATAACTCATATTTTTATGTTAGTGAAGCGATGTATGGACAGTTATATCGACACAACAATCCCATTACTTATCCATCTATTACTGTTGGATTAGAAGGGACTACTGCGCGTAGTCGGTTGAATCTCATTAATCGCTTATATGAAGCAGGCTATGTGTTGGTTCCAGTATCCATGGCTCCTGGAGTTTGGGGTGAATTTGTTCCCACTCAAGGAGAAGTGGTCATTGTAGATGATGAAGGGTTTGAAACATCGACCAATATTTCGATATATCATTTATTCTCAGAGCACTACAATACTCAAGGAATGATTGATACCAATTATGCGTTAGAAATTGTATCAAGTGTGAGTGCTTTTGTCTTTATTATGGCCATTGTCTTGTCACTTGGGTTTGTATATTTGAAGGAACTTCGTCAACGCGATTATACAAATCGTCTTACAGCATTGGGTGTTCCAATTAAAAAAATTATTTGGATGAACATTATTAATTATATTTTGATTGCCATTTTAGTCGGAGTTATTTCAATTTTCGTCACCCAATATGTGGTGGGGTTGGTTAATAATGCCTTTACCTTATCCATTTTAGATATTGAAACGGTGGGTGTCGTTCATCGTATTCGGATTCTCTTCACAACCGCATCTATTGCTCGTTCAATTGTAACAAGTGTGATTATTTTAATCATTGGAATGATCAC
>Ga0265294_10010062_pt1 | contig 10807 bp, 10 predicted proteins | sample MunlanPumphouse3_FD_192504 | JGI IMG/M metagenome (GOLD analysis project Ga0265294, IMG submission 192504) | Groundwater microbial communities from a municipal landfill in Southern Ontario, Canada - Pumphouse #3 | ecosystem: Environmental > Aquatic > Deep subsurface > Groundwater | place...
TATAAATGGCAATTAAAGAACCTATCATCTGTGAATTATAATTTATAGTCTTGTTCAGTCTGTCCAATTCGTATGATATATCTCTGAAATAAGCGTAATATGCAGGTCTTACATATTCATTATTTTCTCTTGAAAAAAAAGAATACACGTTTTTTTGAGGATCGGCGATTTTTCTCATAGAAAGCAGAACTTTTTTCAAATCAAGAATTTCTTCAAGCATGTGAGGCGTTGCGTCTTCAAGAATTCTGTCTTCTAAAATATCTATTTTGTTTGTGATTTTTTCCATAGTCAGCTCGAGATTCGTAACGACTTTTGAAAGTATATTATAAAGAAGATTCTCAAGACTTTTCAATTCAATCTGCGGTTTCAGTCTTGCTTTCTGCATCAGCGTTTCCAAAAACTCCAATTCATCGGTATGAGCGGTTACCAACAGATTCTTTCCCAGGAAGATATCAAGTTCATACATTGATTCGTCAAATTCCGCAAGATCCATAACTTTCAATCTGATTCCGTGAGTATTAACAAAAAGATAATTATCAAATTCTTCAACTTTAGGGTTATACAAAGGGAATAGACAGTCTTCAACAGACAATTCATGAAATTTAAAAGTATCTGTAAGCAAAGCGATTTCATCCGCAGACAAATCGCCTTTTTCCAATGTTAAATCAACCCATAAAATCATCGGGTTTTCATTATATATGGCATTAATTCTATCTATGTTTGTTTCATAGTTACAAATGCCGTCTTTGATATAAACCGCTTTTATCACTCTGTCCGCTCCGTTTATATTTTAAATCTATGAACTGAATTCTACAAAATAAAATTTTTTTAGTAAAGAAAAAACATTTTGCTTTTACATTTGCAAAAATTCTTTAAAAAATATATACTTTCTCTATTCTTTGCTCCGAAAGGGGCTGAGCTGTTGTTTATTGCAGCAGAAATCCAAAAAGGGGGTGCGTAAAATGAGTTACGAATGTACTTTCATTTGTTCACCGGAATTAGATTCAGCAAAAATCGAAGAGATTACTTCAAAAGCTTCAAAAATCATTGAAGCTGCCGGCGGAACCGTCAAAAATCTGCAACAATTGGGTAAAAAGAAATTGGCTTATAATGTTAAGAAATTCCGTGAAGGCATTTATGTCTATATGGAACTTAACGGAAGCGGAAGCATGGTTTCTTCCTTAGAAACTTTTTTCAAAGTTAACGATTCAATTATAAGATTCTTAACTATTAAAGTTGAGCCGAAGAAAAAAGCCGCCGAAAAGAAAACAATCGAAAAAACAGCCGAAGAAGTAAAAGATGTAAAAACGGAGATATCAAATGAATCAGCCGAATTACCAACTGCCACAGCAGAATAATGTTATTTTGGTAGGAAGATTAACAAGAGATCCCGAACTGAAAAAAACTTCAAGCGCAAAATCTATATGCAGATTTGATATAGCGATAAGCAGAAGATTTAAAGACACCGTCACCGGAGAATGGAAAGACTCCGATCCTACTTATGTTCCTATAATTGTTTGGGGGGACCAGGCTGACAGATGCGCCGATAAATTAAAGAAAGGCATGCCTGTACATGTTGAAGGAAGACTTCAGACCAGCAGCTGGCAGGCGGCTGACGGAACAAAAAAATCAAGACTTGAAGTTGTTGCATCAAGAGTACAGTTTCTTATAAGGATAGAACAGCAGGCGTCAAGAGCTGTAACAAACAGCAATGAAACAGAAAATGAATATGTTTCAGATAACGATATGGTTACAGATGATGAAGAAGTCCCGTTTTAAAAACTTGGAGGAATAAAAAAAATGTCAATAGAGAAGAAAACTGCCCGTCCAGCCGGTTCAAAACCTGCAGGAAAATTTAAAAAGGGCGGACCAATGAGAAGAAAAGTCTGCCGCTTTTGCACAGACAAAATTGAAATAGATTATAAAAATGTCAGCCTTTTAAGAGCATTTGTTACGGAAAGTGGGAAAATACTTTCAGGAAATGTTACAGGCACTTGCGCAAAGCATCAGAGAGAGCTTTGCCAAGCAGTTAAAAGAGCAAGAATGTTAGCATTGTTGCCGTTTTCAGTAAACTAACGGAGGAATCGTCAGAATGAAAGTTATTTTAAGATCAGATATAACAAATGTCGGAAAACAAGGCGAAATTAAAGATGTCGCCGCAGGTTTTGCAAGAAATTTTCTTCTTCCAAAAAAACTCGGCATGGAAGCTACCGCTCAAAATCTAAAAATCTGGGAAAGAGAAAAATCCAGACTTGAAAAAGAAAGAGAAGAAATAATAAACAATGCAAAAGCCGTTGCGGAACAAATAGAAAAAGCTGAATTTTCCATTACCGTTAAAGTCGGTGAAAACGGAAAGATTTTCGGCTCCGTTACAACCGCTCACTTGACAAAACTTCTTGCAGAACAGGGTTTTACAGTGAACAAACATGATATTTTGCTCCCGGCTCCTATAAAAGAAGTCGGAAAACAAAATATTAACATAAGGCTGCATCCTGAAGTTATAGCAAAAATAGAAGTCAGCATTATTGAAGAAAAACATAAAGCTTAGTTGGTAAAAAACCCCAAAATTGTATTTATTAAGTTAAATTTTCAATTTTGGGGTTTTTACTTTTATTTATATTTTATATAATTATCCGTGTAGGTTAATGTGTTATTATCTCCTTGCTTTTTGGGTATTTTTTCACTATAATTCACATACTTATATAAATTATTTAAGGGCAAAATGTCTAAAGATTTAGAAAAGAAAATTCCTCCGCAGTCTATAGATGCCGAAATGGCATTAATAGGCGCCATGCTTATAGAAAAAGACGCTATTATCAAAGCTCTTGAGCTGATAAAAGAAGAAGATTTCTATAAAGAAGTTCATAAGCAGATTTTCGGAGCTATAATAGAATTAAACGATACGCAGTCAGTCGATATCGTTACTGTAAACAACCGCTTAAAAAACAATCCGATGTATATGGAATCCGGCGGAAGCAAATATCTTGTCAGTTTAATTGATAATGCTCAGACGGCGGCTAACGTTGAATATTATGCAAATATTGTAAAAGACAAGGCCATATTAAGACAAATTTTGAATGCCGGCTCAAATATGGTCACGGAAGCCTTCTCAGAAAACAAAACATCCGAAGAAATCCTCGACAAAGCGCAGACAACGCTTTTCAACATATCCAAGCAGCATTCCGGAAATGATTTTTCAATGCCCGAAGAACTTGTAGCTTCAACATTAAAAAAACTTGAAGCGCTTCATCAGGACAAAAGAGATGTTCCCGGTTTAAGAACCGGATTTGATGAACTTGACAAATTGACGGCGGGGCTTCAAAAATCAGAACTTCTGATAGTTGCGGGAAGACCTGGTATGGGGAAAACTACTTTTGCTTTGAATATAGCAGAGTTTGTAGCAATAACGTCAAAAAAATCCGTAGCTATTTTTTCGCTCGAAATGGCGAAAGAAGCGCTTATGATGAGATTTTTAGCTTCATGCGCAAGGATTAACGGACAAGATTTAAGAAGAGGTTTCTTTAAAGCCTCAGACTGGCCAAAACTTACCGACGCCGTGGCAAAAATAGGGAAGTCTCCTATATACATTTCGGATTCCACAGAAATGAATGCCATTGAAGTCAGGTCGGCGGCGAGAAAACTGGCAATGAAACTTGAAAAAAAAGGTAATCCGTTAGAATTAATAATTATAGATTATCTGCAGCTGTTAAAAGATTCGGGAACCGGCAAAAGATTTGAATCAAAACAAATAGAAACCGCTGAAATATCAAGATCGTTAAAAGCTCTAGCAAGAGATTTAAATATACCTGTTATAGCATTATCACAGCTTTCAAGACAAACGGAACAAAGAGGACAGGATAAAAGGCCTATGCTGTCTGATTTAAGAGATTCCGGAGCAATTGAACAGGACGCCGACGTTGTCATGTTTGTACACAGAGAAGGATATTACAATAAAGAAGATCCTGACAAAAAAAATCAGGCGGAAGTTATCATCAGCAAGCAAAGAAACGGACCTACCGGAACAGTGCCTTTGTTCTACGAAGGAGAATATACAAAATTTACAACTTTAGATAAATCCAAGGAGGATTATCAATGAAGGAACATCCGCCATCTGCCAAAAGAAAAAACATGCAGAATTTTTACCGGCCTACATGGGTTGAAGTCGACAAAAGCGATTTCCTATTTAACTTAAAAAAAATTAAAGAATACTTGAAAAAAGACACCAAAGTATTGGCTGTAATAAAAGCCAACGGCTATGGTCACGGAGGAATAGAACTCGCTAAAGAAGCTGTAAAAGCAGGCATTTACGGGATAGGAGTTTCTTCAATTGAAGAAGGCATCCAGTTCAGAAAAGCAGGCATTAAAGCAAAAATTCTCGTTCTTGGAAGCGGATATCCTCTTGAACATCTGTCAATAGCATCTTTTTGGGATTTAACGCCGACTATTTCAAGCATGCAGGGATTACATGCTTTGGCGGCTCTTTCACAAAAATTCGGCAAAAAACTTGAATTCCACCTGAAAGTTGATACCGGAATGGGAAGAGTAGGCGTGGTCGCAAAAGATAACGCTTTGTTAATACTTAAAAAAATAGTTAATATGCCCGATATAAAAATGGTGGGAATGTATACTCATTTTGCAGTTGCCGACACAAATGCAACTTATACACAAAATCAGTTGGATTTATTTAATGAAGTCGTAAAATATGCAAAACAATTAGGGCTGCAGTTTTTAGCCCACGCCGCGAATACGGCAGGATTGATAAGCAATAAAAAAACCCATCTTGATATGGTTCGCCCCGGCATAGGCCTGTACGGATTAACTCCTTTTGAACATACAAAATATAAATTAAAATTAAAACCTGTTTTGTCATGGAAAACAAAAATTATATATTTAAAAAAAGTTCCTGCCGGTTTTTGCGTAAGCTACGGAAGAACTTTTGTAACAAACAGATCTTCTGTTATAGCGACTATACCAGTAGGTTATGCCGACGGTTACAGCAGAATACTTTCAAATAAGGCGGATGTGCTGGTCAGAGGGAAAAGATGCCCTATTGCAGGAAGAATTACAATGGATATGATGATGGTAGACGTCACGGGCATTAAAGGCGTTTCTATAGGCGATGAAGTTGTTTTAATAGGAGCCCAGGGTAAAGAAACCGTAAAAACTGAAGAACTTGCGAAACTCCAAAATACAATAAGTTATGAGGTTACTTGTTCCATATCGACAAGAGTGCCAAGGATTATTGTTTAGGGAAAATGATAAATAAAACTAAAATCATTATCAAAAAAAATGCGTCAAAACCTTTTTCTATTATAGGTTATACAATCAAAGATTATCTTAAAGGAATAGGACACGCTGCGCAAATTACATTTGAAACACTGCTTTACATTTTTAAAGGCCAGATAAATATTAAAAATACCGTTATCCAAATGGTTGAAGTAGGATACAGATCTCTGCCTATCATTTCTCTTACTTCTTTTTTTACTGGAATGGTGTTGGCTCTGCAGGTTGGCTCTGCAACATCCGGGCTTTTCAATGAACCTGTATATATAGGCATGATTACAGGCTTTGCTCTCGTCAAAGAACTCGGACCCGTTCTCACAGCGATTGTAGTCATCGGGAGAGTCGGAGCTGCTATTACGGCGGAACTCGGAACTATGAAAGTAACGGAACAAATAGACGCATTGTATACTTTAGGAACTAATCCGGTTAAATATCTTGCGGTTCCGAGATTTCTGGCATGTATTTTAATGCTCCCTCTTTTAACGGCAATCGCAAATATTATAGGTATATACGGCGGGCTGGTAGTCACAACTTTAACTTGGGACGTGCCGTCAACAATTTATATGAGCGATATTTTGGACGTGATGGATGTAAATACTTTTTGGCACGGCTTTATAAAATCTTTCTTCTTTGCCGTGATTCTGGTAATCGTGGCGTGCCACAAAGGATTCAAATGTTCAGGAGGAGCCGAAGGAGTAGGTAAAGCTACTACAAGTTCCGTCATGGTCTCAATGATTTTGATTTTAATATCCGATTATTTTCTTACAGACTTATTGGTATCTCTGAAAATTTCATAGACATTCCGGAAAAAAATTCTAAAAAATTTAAATTATAACATACACCCAAAAAATAAGCGCCAGCAGCAAAGCCGTAAGTTTGATTTTCCAGTGCCTCATGATTTTTCGTCTATATCGCTCCGCCAATATATTCAATTTAAGCATTTTTAATCCTTTTTTAAATAATATTTTGATATAGTTTTCAACAAATCATTTTGCGGAATTATTTTGATTTCTCCGTCTACTGCAACAGATATATTTCCGGTTTCTTCGGAAACTATTAAAACAACCGCATCCGTTATTGAGCTTAACCCTATGCCGGCTCTGTGTCTTGTGCCGAGATGTTTTACTTCTATTTCCGTACTTATAGGCAGAACGCATCCTGCGGAATGAAGCCTTTCATCATGAATTATAAGAGCACCGTCATGTATCGGCGATTTCGTTTGAAATATGGCAAGAATTAATTCCTGAGAAATTTTAGCGTCAATGTTAATGCCTGTATCCGTATAGTTTTTAAGTCCCATATCTTTTTCCAAAACAATTAGAGCCCCTGTCCTCGATTTACTCATTTCTATAGCCGCATCGCTGATTTCTTCAAGAAAATTTGTCTGCATATTGGCATTGTTATGATTACCGTAATAGGACAATTTACTTCCGAGCTTTGCAAGACCGTAACGTATTTCGCTTTGGAAAACTACGGCTAAAATTATAACTGCCGTAACCCAAAATTTTTCCAAAAGCCATGACAGAGTTCTGAGATGGAGAACATCTTTTGCCACAATGGTTACAAACAAAAGTATTACCAGCCCGAAAACGACCTGCGTCGCTTTTGTTCCTCTGATTATTAATAAAATTCTGTAAAAAATATAAGAAACTATAAGTATGTCTAAAATATTTACAACATACTGCGACCATATCATGGATACTATATCCATTATATTCTCCTCAAAGCTTCCACAACTTTTAACGATAAAACCGTCTCTTTTACATTATGAACTCTTATTATATCCGCCCCGTTGATAACGGACAATGCCGACGCCGTTAGGCTTGGAATTAACCTTTCTTTCAACTCCGATATATCCGCAACCTTTGCCAAAAAACTTTTATTTGATATTCCCATAAGCAAAGGATAATTAAGCGATTTAAAATCCTCTAATTTTTTTATTATCAATAAGTTATCTTCAACTGTCTTTCCGAAACCGATTCCCGGATCAAGAATTATCGATTCTTTTTTTATACCTTTTTGCAAAGCAAAATCGGCACGCTGCGATAAAAACCGGAATATCTCTAAGATAAGATCTTCATACTTTATATTTTTCTGCATAGTCGCAGGCGTTCCCTGCATATGCATTAAGACTACGCCGGCATTGTGTCTCGCCGCAACTTCCGCCATTTTGGATTTGTTATATGTCAAAGCATATATATCATTTATAATATTCGCGCCTTCCTGCATAGCGGCGTTTGCGACTTCCGGTTTATAAGTATCTACAGATATCGGGAGTTTTGTTCTCTTTGTAAAAATTTTTAAAAATTTTGTTATTCTTAAAATTTCCTCTTTTACAGATACGGGTTCCGAACCCGGTCTTGTTGATTCGGCTCCGACATCTATAATATCGGCTCCGTCTTTTTCCATCTCGCATGCAGCATTGACCGCTTCTTCCGTATCTTTTATTCCGTTTCCGAAAAAAGAATCCGGAGAAAGATTAATAATTCCCATTACGAGAGTTTTATCATTTAATATTATCTTTTTTTTACCGCAAAGAATTTTTCTCTTTTTTTGTTTTTTGTTTATTTCTCTAATTTTTAAAGAAAGTTCTTTCAGACCGAAAGGCTGTTCTTTAAGTTTATCAGACAGTTTGTCTGCCTGATTAAGCGTAGCGCAAATGACGGCTCTTGATTTCCCGGGTTTAAATTTAGAAATATCCGAACTTATAACGGCATCCGCTCCGCACGACAAAGCATCCTGTTTCAAAATATTAGCGGCTTTATTGTTTATACCGTCTATAATAATAACGCCCGACAGCATTTTTGAGGCAAGCTTATCGTGGACGTACTCATCGCATCCGGTCGTTTTGATAAGTTTTAAAGCGTCATTAATATTGTTCGCTTTGGTTTTTCTTACAATCATTTTTTACCTGAATAAAGAAAGTGCTTCCGCTCTTGTTCTGGCGTCTTTTAAAAAGATCCCTCTTATAGCGGAAGTAACCATTTTAGACCCCGGTTTTTTAACGCCTCTCATAGTCATACATAAATGTTCGGCTTCTATTACAACCATTGCGCCGTTAGGCTTTGCGGTTTCCATTATGGTATCGACTATTTGTTTGGACAATCTTTCCTGAAGCTGTAATCTGTGTGAAAAAGCTTCCACAACTCTTACTAATTTTGACACGCCGACTATTCTGTCTTTTTTCGGGAGATACGCAATATGAACCTTTCCGTAAAACGGAAGTAAATGGTGCTCACACATTGAATAAACGGGAATATCTTTTACTATTACTATTTCTTCATGTTCTTCGGTTTCATAATGTACGGGTATAAGTTTTTTAATGTCTACGCTGTTGCCCGAAAGCATTTCCTCGTAAAATTCGGCAACTCTTTCAGGCGTTCTTTTTATACCTTCCCTTGAAGTATCTTCTCCAAAAGCTTCAAGCATCATCTGCACTGCCATACGTACTTTTTTTCTGTCATATTTTCTACTTATTTTCTTCATTTTTATCTTCTTTTCCTATCTTATCAAACAGCTCGTTCTGCTTAGCCGCGTCACGAATGCTTTTCGGATAGACTGTTTTTTTAAATTTACCGACAATTCCTTTTTTATCTTCGGAAGAATCTTCAGACTCTTTTGCCGCAGTCTCTTCAGCGGATTTTTGCTCATCAGCCTGCTTTTCACCCGCAGATTCTTTCGCTTCTTCCTTGATTTCTTCTTTTTGATCCGAAACAATAATTTCCCTCGGCTTAAGCTTGCCGCCTTTCATTATTGTTTCAATTTCTTCGCCGTTAAGATTTTCTCTCTCTATAAGCATTTCTACGAGATATTTTAATTTGTCTTCATTATCCTGTAAAATTTTTCTTGCTTTTTCTTTTGCCTTTGTTATTATATTTTTTATCTCTTCATCAACTAATTCGGATGTTTTATCCGAATGCTTCTGGCTTCTTGAAATATCACGCCCCAAAAAAACTTCCTCATTTTCTTTTCCAAGCGCGATTGTTCCTATTTTGTCGCTCATGCCGAATTCCATAACCATTCTTGTGGCTATTTCGGTAGCTCTTGCAATATCATTCTGGGCGCCTGTGGTTATTTCCTGAAAAATAAGTTCTTCGGCAACTCTTCCGCCGAGGAGAATGGCAAGCCTGCCTTCTATTTCAGTTTTTGAAGTCAGAAATTTATCTTCCAAAGGAAGCTGAAGAGTATAGCCGAGAGCAGGGCCTCTAGGAACTATCGAAACTTTATGCACCGGATCCATATTAGGAATAACCTTTGCGACTATCGTATGACCCGCTTCATGATATGCGATTATGCTTTTTTCTTTATCCGATATCAATCTTGATTTTCTCTGAGGACCGGCGATTATTCTGTCTATTGCTTCTTCAAAATTTTTCATACCGACGGAATCAAGATTTTTTCTTGCGGCAAGAAGAGCTGCTTCATTTGCAAGATTTGCCAAATCTGCTCCGACAAAACCAGGAGTTCTTCTGGCAATGACGTTTAAATCAACGTCTTTTGATATTTTTATATTTCTTACATGGACATTTAAAATTTCTTCTCTGTCTTTAAGATCCGGACTAGGAACTACTACCTGTCTGTCAAATCTGCCCGGTCTTAACAAAGCGGGATCTAATACGTCCGGTCTGTTTGTAGCCGCAATTATTATAACGCCTTCTTTTGTATCAAAACCGTCCATTTCAACCAAAAGTTGATTTAACGTCTGTTCTCTTTCATCATGTCCGCCGCCGATGCCTGCGCCTCTATGTCTGCCAACTGCATCTATTTCATCAACGAACAAAAGGCAAGGAGCATTATTTTTACCCTGCTCAAACAAATCTCTTACTCTTGATGCTCCGACTCCTACAAACATTTCAACAAATTCCGAACCGCTTGAAGAGAAAAAAGGAACGCCGGCTTCGCCTGCGACCGCCTTGGCAAGCAAAGTTTTTCCTGTTCCCGGAGAGCCAAACAACAAAACTCCTTTAGGTATTTTTCCCCCAAGTTTTTGAAACTTTGCAGGACTTTTTAAAAACTCAATAATTTCCTGCAATTCTTCCTTTGCTTCTCCGCAGCCGGCGACATCCTTAAAAGTAACCTTTGTTTTATCGTCGCTTGCAAGTTTCGCCTTACTTTTGCCGAAAGCCATAGCCTGTCTTCCGCCGCCCTGCATGCCTTTTATCATCCATAACCAAAATACTATCAGCAATATTATAGGACCCCAGCTCATAAGAAGAGGTCCGATCCATCCGTTTTGGCTTTTTCCGGCAAACTGCTGGACTTTATTTGTTTCCATATCTTCAACCAGTTTCGGATCGTCAAGAGGAATTGTTTTAAATTTCTTGATTTTACCGTCGGCAGAAGTATATTCTCCTTCTATCATTGTAGGAGAAACCACAACATTTATAACTTTCCCTTCTTTAACGCTTTGTTTAAAAGAAGAATACGGAATATCTTCCTGATTCCCTTTTTTTCTAGACGCCTGCATAAAAGACAACAATATAACAAACAGGGCTATCCAAAAAATAAAACCCCATGAGTTTTT
>Ga0265294_10010064_pt1 | contig 10805 bp, 9 predicted proteins | sample MunlanPumphouse3_FD_192504 | JGI IMG/M metagenome (GOLD analysis project Ga0265294, IMG submission 192504) | Groundwater microbial communities from a municipal landfill in Southern Ontario, Canada - Pumphouse #3 | ecosystem: Environmental > Aquatic > Deep subsurface > Groundwater | place...
GGCGGAAGGTAAGATTCTCGAATCTAGAATCGACCAGGGGCGTGGAATTGTTGCAACCGTGATCATCGAGCGGGGAACACTACACCAAGGCGACAATTTTGTTGCCGGTATCTATCCCGGAAAAGTCCGAGCGATGGTCGATGACCACGGAAACCGTATATCGGAAGCGGGTCCCGCCACTCCTGTCGAGATTATCGGATTATCCGATATTCCCGGAGCAGGCGATCCATTTCAAGTTACCGAAAACGAAAAGCAGGCAAGACAGGTCGGAACGAAACGTCAAGAACTCGAACGCCTTGGGGCAGCCAAGAATGTCAAGAAGGTTACACTCGACAACATCTTCGATACGATGAAAGAAGGCTCGGTACAAGAACTCAATGTTATCATTAAAGGTGACGTCCAGGGTTCCGTCGAAGCGGTTCAGAACTCACTCGAAAAGTTGTCTAACGATGAGATTCGGCTCAATGTTTTACGTGCTTCAGCCGGTGCAATCATCGAAGACGATATAAATCTAGCAATCGCTTCTCAAGCTCTGGTATTGGGATTCAACGTCCGTCCGACACCGAAAGCCCAAGCGTTGGCAGATTATGAGAAGATCGAGATACGTAAGTACAATATCATTTATGATGCGATCGACGATATCAGAGCTGCTATGGAAGGCATGCTGACTCCTGAACGAAAGGAGACGGTCATCGGTAAGGTCGAAGTTCGTGAAATCTTCCGTGTACCGAAGATCGGCGTCATCGCAGGTAGTTACGTGCTTGACGGTAAAGTAAAGAGAAATGCCTTGGTTAATGTTGTTAGAGACAGTATTCAGATCAAGACCGACAAGATTTCTTCGCTGAAGCGCTTTAAGGACGATGCGAGGGAAGTTGCAGCCGGATTCGAATGCGGAGTCGGTCTGGAAAATTTCCAAGATTTGAGTGTCGGTGACATCCTCGAGGTCATCGAGGTTACGGAGGTAGCTAAAAAGCTTAAGTCTAATGAGTGAGTACAACCACAAACGTATGGAGGCAAGAATCAGGGAAGCAATCGGAACGCTGCTGCTGACCAATGAAGTGAAGAATCCTAAGATTGGCCGCTTCGTTTCAATCAACGATGTTCAGCTTTCAAAAGATTCTGCCTATGCAGTCGTGTGGGTATCTTCCTTAGATGCCGACCAGCGTTTGGATGAATCGGTAACTGCCTTGCAGAGCGCTGCCGGTTTCATACAGCAGCGTCTCGGCAGTATTCTGAAGACCCGCAACACGCCAAGACTTACGTTCAAGGCCGATACGTCGATTCGCGAAAGCGAAAAAATCAACGCGATTATCGATAAACTGCATCAACAGTGATGAATTCTCGTTCTTCGTTGCTATTATTGCATAAGAAGCCCGGCTCTACTTCATTCGCATCCCTCTATCCAATCAAGCACAGGCTGTCGAAAAAAGTAGGGCATGCCGGGACTCTCGACAAATTCGCAGAAGGGCTACTCATCGTGTTGACGGGTTCTCTTACCAAACTGAATCCATTATTTTCTAATCTAGATAAGCGTTATTATGCAACTATAGAATTCGGAATCGAAACCGATACGCTCGATCCAGAGGGGAAAATCGTAAAACGAACAGCAGTTCCATCACTGGCAACCATCGAAACAGTACTCGGCAATCACTTTGTCGGAACCATCCTGCAAGCTCCTCCTATGTACAGCGCTATCCATATCGATGGAGTTCGTTCGCATCGTCTTGCACGAAGCGGGGTTGAAATCGAGATTCCCAAACGACCGGTAACGATTTACTCGACACGGATTATCGAGTGGGACTCTGGACGACTAGCATTAGAGGTCCATTGCTCTAAAGGAACCTATATCCGTTCGTTAGCACGTGATCTAGGGGCTCTTTGCGGCTCAAGTGCATATCTATCAGCCTTGACCAGAACCTCGATCGGGCCCTATGCTCTTGAAGAGGCTGTGTACGCTGATGAAGTCGATGAGGTCGATAAGGTGGCAGACAAGACACTGGAAAACTTGCTAAGGCTTGATACTATTGCAAAAATCGTCGTTAGCGATGCTGCGATCGATCGGCTTGGAAACGGAAGAATGCCGGTCGTCGAGGACTATGTCGGAGCATGCGAACTAGTGAAGAAAGATTATGCTGCTGTCGTAGACAGATACGATAATTTACAGGCAGTCGTTTCGCTTGACGAACACGGCGTGTGTACGACCATGGTTGCTTTGGTAAAAGGAGAACCTTTCTGATGCTGCTTCTTGATTTTGACCAAACATTGGCAAAAGGAGAATTCTCAAAGATTCCGACGGCAGTATCGATCGGTGTGTTCGACGGATTGCACCTCGGACATCAGAAGGTTATACGGGAGGCGGTTACGCTTGCTGCAAAACATAAGCACTGGAAATCAGCGGTTCTAACATTCTCTTCGAATCCGAAAACCCTGATGGGGAGAAATCCATTTTCCAAGCCGCTGATGTCGCTAAGGCAGAGTACCGATTTCTTTTCTAAACTAGGAGTTGATTATTTAGTTGTGATTGACTTTTCTCCCGATTTCAGTAAACTGTCGGGAGAGGCTTTCATTGCCAAGACATGCCGTTTGTTCGATGTAAAGGCGATTGTAGTCGGCGATAATTTCCGATGTGGCCTGCAGGCCAAGACAGGGCCTGCCGAGCTAAAGGATATTGTCCCGCGTTATACCGAAGGTGCTACGGTCATCATACCAGAAACCTATCGGTTGGCCGATGGCACCGAAAACAGCAGTACATTGGTGAGAAGCCGTTTGTTATCGGGCAGGATCGAGGAAGTTTCGGTACTGCTAGGCAGGAACTATTCATTGGACTTGGCCCAAATCCCTCCAAGGATCATTGGAAGATCCCTGCAATTTTCTGTCGAGTCGTTCGTACAGCTCCTGCCGCCACCGGGACTATACGAAGCATTATTAATTCGGGCCGGCCGTTCGGCTGTCGAGATGCGGGTTACCGTCGATGAAGAGTTTCTTACATTGACCTGCCCGGGGCAGTCGAAGAATAACGACGGTTTCGACGGTTTTGCAAGATGCGACAGATGTGATAGTTTGGAATTTTTAAAGGAGTTGCCTTCAGTATGTTAACAAAAGAAACTAAGACTCAAATCATAACCGAATTCGGTAAAAGCCCTGCGAATACCGGTTCGGCGGAAGTTCAGATAGCATTGCTGACTGAGCGGATTCGTGACTTGCAGAGCCACTTCGATGCAAATCCGAAGGATCATGCTAGTCGCCGCGGTCTTTTAAAGATGGTTGGTGCACGCAGGCGGTTGCTGAAATATGTCAAAGACAATGATGTAACCAAATATCGCGAGCTTTTACAGAAACTAAATCTGAGAAAGTAGGCGCTTGGGTGTTTGAACATGAGAATCAGCTCCGGATTCTTACTGAATCACGGGGCTGTTTCTATTTTTATAGCATAACTCGCCGTATTTTTGTATGATAAGAAAGAATCAAAGAAAGAATAGAGAACAGGAAGTAACAGAATGACAAAGACAGTACGTGTAAAGCTTGGAGAAGGACAATTAGTTCTTGAGACCGGGCGGATGGCAAAACAGGCCAATGGTGCGGTATTCGCACATTATGAAGGAAGTGCGGTTCTTGCAACCGTATGTTGCGGAAGCGAACCTGACGAGACTCTCGATTACGTACCTTTACAGGTCGAATACAATGAAAAATACTATGCTGCGGGTAAGATTCCCGGTGGATTTCTTAAGCGCGAGGGAAGACCCAAAGATAAGGAAATACTAGTAAGCAGACTGATTGACAGACCCATGAGACCGCTTTTCAACAAAGCGTTCGGTCGCGAAATTCAAGTCGTTCCGACCGTAGTCAGCTCCGACATGGTCAATCCGCCAGACATCATCTCGATTATCGCATCTTCTGCGGCCGTTACGATTTCCGATATTCCCTTCAACGGACCTATCGCTGCAGTTCGTGTAGGATATATGGATGGCCAGTTTATCATAAATCCCACATTTCAGCAGATCGAATCGTGCCAGCTCGATATCGTGGTAGCGGGAACGAAAGACGGTATTACCATGGTGGAAGGTGGTGCGAAACAGGTCTCTGAGGAAATGATGCTTCAGGCGATTGAAACCGCGCAGCCGGTTATCGCGGACCTCTGCCGTGCCCAGATTGAGCTAGCTTCGCTTGCCGGAAAGGAAAAATTACCGGTTATCGAAAAGACTGAAGATCTTTCATTCCTAGACCCGATTCGTGAATACGCCTATCCGCTTTATAAAAAGGCTAGTTTCGTAAAAGGAAAACAGAACCGTTACGCTGCGATTGCAGAAGTAAAAGAACAGGTTGTCGAACGTTTTTCCGAAGAAATCGAAGCAAGTGGTAAATCCGATAAGGTCGATGCAATGTTCGAGGATTTGGAATATTCTATATTACGGACATCCATTCTCAACGATGGTGTCAGGACGGACGGCCGCAAGGTAGATGAGATTCGTCCTATTGCCTGTGAAGTAGGAGTCCTGCCCAGAGCACACGGAAGTGCGTTATTTACCCGTGGAGAAACCCAAAGTCTTGCAACTACCACGCTGGGAACTGCGAATGATGAACAAATGTTCGATACGATCGACGGCGATAAGCATTTTGAAAATTTCATGCTTCACTACAATTTCCCGCCGTTCTCTGTCGGTGAGACCGGACGTCTATCGACGGGTCGCAGAGAAATCGGACACGGACATCTCGCACAAAGAGCGCTCGAAGCCGTTATTCCTCCGAAAACCAGTTTCCCGTATACGATCAGGGTCGTATCGGAAATTCTTGAATCGAATGGATCTTCATCCATGGCTTCAGTCTGCGGCGGCTGCCTTTCGCTGATGGATGCCGGTGTGAAGATTCTTCAGCCGGTTGCCGGTATCGCCATGGGATTGATTACTGAAGGAGCCGATTATGCTAAATATGTCGTGCTCAGCGATATTCTCGGAGAAGAAGACCATCTCGGAGACATGGATTTTAAAGTAGCCGGAACGAAGGAAGGAATTACTGCTTTCCAGATGGATATCAAAATTGCGGGAGTATCGAGAGAGATCATGGCAAAAGCTTTGGCTCAGGCTAAAGAAGGCCGCATGCATATCCTGGATATCATGACGAAGGTCATAGATACCCCGCGTAGCGATCTTTCGGAATATGCTCCGAAAATTTTGACGATGAAAATCGATGAAGAAAAAATCGGTGCGGTTATCGGTACCGGAGGCAAAACCATCAAGAGTATTGCCGAGCAGTCGGGATCAGAAATTAATATCGAGAACGACGGAACGGTAACCATCTACGGGAAAAACAGCTTTAGCGCCAACAAGGCTCTCGACCTGGTCAAGTCCATCGTCGAAGAACCTGAAGTCGGTAGAGTCTATACAGGTACGGTCAAGCGCATCATGGATTTCGGTGCGTTTATCGAAATCCTTCCCGGGAAAGAAGGGCTTTGCCACATTTCTAAGCTTTCTCGCAAACGAGTGAACAATGTCGGTGATGTGTTGACTCTGAACCAGGTAATCCCTGTGAAATTGATTGAAATCGACCGAATGGGTCGTCTTAACCTCAGCTATATCGACGCCGTAGAATCGGAAGAGAAGAAGTAATGGCTGAGACGGTAGTCGTAAAAGTAGTGGCTGCTGAAGGAGCTTCGGTTCCCTTCAGCGCTACCGCCTTTGCAGCCGGAGCTGATTTATGCGCCTATCTGCCAAACGGGCCCGTGCAGATTGATCAAAGCGGGTACGAGTTGATACCGACGGGATTAATAATTGAAATCCCGTTCGGTTACGAAGCTCAGGTGCGTCCTCGTTCGGGCCTGGCGGCACGTTATGGCATTACAGTGCTGAATGCCCCGGGTACGATCGACAGCGATTATCGCGGCGAAGTAAAAGTTTTGCTGATAAACCACGGCAAAGCACCATTCACGGTTCATAACGGGGATCGAATTGCCCAGCTGGTAATTGTCCCCGTAGAACATTGCACATATGTGAAGGTCCGTACCGTCTCCCAAACGGATCGGGGAAGCGGAGGGTTCGGATCTACTGGAGTATAAGGCATGGCAGCTTTCCGTCGGGCATCGTATCGTATCGTTTCGATATATGTGTTGCGGGAATTTGCGCTTTCGCTCCTTGTTTCCTTTATCTTTTTCTTTTTTATTTTTTTTATCAACCAAATATTATTGCTCGCTCAAAAAATTCTGATTAAAAATGTCGACATCGGTTCGGTATTGCGCCTGATTGGTCTTGCCATACCTCAGATTCTGCTCTACACGCTTCCGTTCTCATCGTTGACTGCTTCTTCGATGGTTATTGGGGAATTATCAAGTCGCAATGAAATTCTCGCACTACGGTGCAGCGGAATTTCAATGACCAAGCTGTTCAGACCGATCGTCGTCTGTGCGGTATGCCTAAGCCTACTAACGTTTGCTGTAGCAGACATCCTGCTTCCGTATAGCTCGCAGAGATATGTACAAATGTATTCCGAACTACTTCAGGATCTGCCTACCATCGAACTAGAATCATGGTCGGTCAACAGGGTAGAGAACAAGATTCTGGTAACAGGGCAAGTAGAGGGTTCGACAATCAGCAACCTGGTGATGTTCGATGTACCCAACCAAGGTGATGCTACCGTAATCAGTGCTCAAAAAGCCGATATCACGCTTATTGATCTTGAACATCTTATGTATCGTTTGGATCTGCACGATCCAGTTCTTCTCTCCACAGACAGCAAGGCCATTGACGAGTTTTCCTTTTCCAAGGCCGAATATATGACCTATTACCTTGATTTCTCTAGCCAGATGAAGCGACTTACCGATGTGACTCCTTCGCAAATGAGCTCGAAAGCGTTGAGAGAGGCAATCAGCGCGCGAAAGAGCCAGAAAGAAAAGGACGATAGGCTTACCGATTCCCAAATAACAACACTCGAAACAAGAATTGCAGACCTTGGTAAAACCATTGCGAGCGACCAAACAATACGAAGCGAAGACATCAACGAAATCATACGGTTATCGCAGGAACTCGAATCTCTGAAGGCCATGCGTTCGATAAATTTTTATCTTCAGTATTATCGGGCTGAACTTCATAAGAAAATGGCGCTGTCCGCTGCGTGCTTTTTTTTAGTTTTTATCACTTTCCCGCTATCCTTTTTTCGTATCAAACACGGTCGGTTGTTCGGTTTCGGATTGAGCCTACTAGTTGCCTGCGCATATTGGTTCATGCTGTTTTATGCACAGATGCAGATTTTGGATTACCAATTTAATCCTGGTTTTCTCATCTGGGCTCCCGATGCAATCATCTTTTTAATATCGCTTATTCTTATCGTAGTGATGAGGCGTACATGAAACGAATAGATTCCTTCATTACGCATGCCATTCTAAAAGTAATGCTCTCGACTTTAGCGCTGGTCATACTCGTCATCATGCTCTTCGATTTATTTTCAAATATCGACCGCTACATCAATCTTGGTGTCGAAACCTCCGCTATCGTATATCTTACGGTTCTTCAGGCTCCCCAGGGAGTAGTATTGGGAATCGGACCCGCCATACTGTTTGCAATCACATTCGTACTGTCGTCTCTTCAGGCAAATAACGAAATGATTGTTCTGTTCAATGCCGGATTCTCCTATAAAAGGATTGTATTGCCCTGTATTATCGTTGCGTTGTTTGCTTCGTTATTCCAGTTTTTCTTCAACGAACAGATTGCAGTCAGAGCTTCAGGTGAAAAAAGCATACAGACACAAATCATTACCGGGACGTCGAACGTGTATGATAATCGCAATATTGCGTTACGCTCTCCCGATGGTTCCTATATCATGTATGCAACGCGTTACTACGAGGAATCGCAAAGAATCAGCAATGTCAGTGTCATCATGCTTGACGAAGATTCGATTATTACCGCTCGCGTGAATGCTTCGTACGGCATCTATACCGGAACGCACTGGGAATTACACGATGCCGTACGCTATCTGCTGGACAAGGAAGGCCATACGCTGGCTGTTCTGAGCGAAGACGTCTACATAAACGAAAGAATTAATCTCGAAAGCGCCTTATTCAGGAACCTTGGTGCTGATATCAAAACCATGCGCTTGGGCGAAGCATACGATTACGTTCGTCGTCTTCAGTTCATCGATCCATCGCGGTATGCTGCATATGCTACCGATTTACAAGAACGCGTATGGTCGAACGCGAGTCCCTTGATATTAGCGGTAATTTCTTGTTCTACTCTTGTAGGATGGAGGAAGAACGTATTGGTTTTCAGCGTGATTTCCAGCCTTTCGATTGCTGTTGTTTTCTTTGTAGCGAAAATGCTGGCAACCATATTGTCGAAACAGGAAGTAATTCATCCCATTGTCGGAGCTGCGTCTCCGCTGATCGTGATGCTCGTTTTTTCAGCTATCGCAATATTAATCAAGAGGAAGTAATCAATTGGAATCCATTTATCGCCTTAAACATCAAGACAGCTCGTCGCTAGCACGCACCGGATGGATCGATTTACCCCACGGAACGGTCAGGACGCCGGCGTTCATGCCGGTGGGAACCAATGGGACCGTAAAAGGAATGTACCACGATCAAGTAGCCGGCATCGGTTATGAGATAATTTTAGGAAATACCTACCACCTTTATTTGCGTCCTGGAATGAAGGTTCTCGAACATTTTGGCGGTTTGCATACGTTTAGTAATTGGAACCGTAACATACTCACCGACAGTGGTGGCTTCCAAATTTTTTCATTGTCCAAATTACGAAAGATACGTCCTGAAGGTGTTACATTTCAGAGTCATATCGACGGTTCCCGTCATTTCCTCTCTCCCGAGGACGTTGTGGATGTGCAAAAGATCATTGGCAGCGATATACTCATGTGCCTGGACGTATGTACTCCGCCCGATATGGAATACCGTAAAGCCCGCGAAGCCTGGTTGATTACTAAATCATGGGCTGAGCGTTCGTTGCGCCGACGCAGCGAGCACGAGGAATTCCAAGGGAAGCTCTTTGGGATTGTCCAGGGGAATTTTTATAAGGACTTGAGAAAGGAAAGTGCCGAAACCATCGGATCGATGGAATTTCCCGGAGTGGCCATCGGGGGATTATCTGTCGGAGAAAAACCCGAAGTATTTTCTGAATTTCTTGCCTATACCACAGAATTCTTACCTTATGATAAACCTCGTTACGTGATGGGAATCGGGAGTCCCGATTATATTCTGGATGCAGTGGCCAACGGGATAGATTTGTTCGATTGTGTACTGGCGACAAGGACCGCTAGAAACGGTTCTGTCTTCACCAACCACGGCATGGTTCAGATGAAACGTGCCGAACACGAGTTCAAGGATGGACCGATCGTCGAAGGGTGCCCGTGTACCGTTTGCACAAAATATTCGAAAGGATATCTGAGACATGTATTCAAGGCTCAAGAGATGATTGCGGGAATGCTCGCGACCGAACACAATCTCACGTTCCTCTACCTGCTCATGGAACGAGTCAGATCTGCAATCGAACGTAACGAATTTACTGAATTCAGGCGTTCATTTTTACGTGAATATTATGGAACATAAACGAGAAGATCAAAAGAAACTCCATACGATTAATTCAACTATCGTTATGATTTGTACCTTATTATCACGCCTTTTGGGGATTGTGAAGGCTAGGGTGATCGCCGTCCATTTCGGATTGACCGGCATAGCCGATGTCATCAACTTTACCTTCAACATTCCCAATAATTTTCGTAAGCTTTTTGCAGAAGGGGCGCTTAGTAACGCTTATATCCCCGTGTTTTCCCTGTGTATTGCAGATGACGATCAAAGAACTGCTTCGCGAGCACTGCTGGCAAGGATGCAGGGATTCCAGCTGTTGGTCTTCGTCCCGCTCATTCTGGCGACTTGGATATTCAGAGAACACATCGTCGTATTCCTCAGTGATTTTCGCGATCCTGATATGATTCGCCTTTCATCAGGTCTTCTCGTGTATTTCATGATTTTTTTACTTACCATCTCCTTTTCTGCAGTATATCAGGGGGTATTGCAGTGCCACGGATCTTTTCTGGTTGCTTCGGCAGCCCCTCTGGCGTTTTCCATTTCGGTAATCGGCTCGATTATCCTGCTTTCTGAATCAATTGGAGCATACTCGATGGCGGTCGGAACGGTTCTGGGCGGGACGCTTCAATGCCTCATTACCGCACTGCATATGAGAAAATTCGGTTATTCGCTAGGCGTTTCGTTTGCCTTTCGCGACAAACGCTTCAAACAGGTGCTTTCTGCCTGGCTGCCGGTGACGGTCGGATCGATTTTACTGATGGCCGGCCAACAGGTGGCATACTATTTTGCTTCGACGCTCGAAACCGGTAGCGTTACTGCATTCAGCAACGCAATAATTTTCTGGCAGACTCCGTATGGAATATTTTTTACCGCCATTGCAACCGTTTATTTTCCTTCCATGGTTGCTGCCGCAGCTAAGAACGATCAATTTACCGAATTAGGATCTTTATCATCGCAAGCATTGAGTCATGTAACATCCTTGTTACTGCCCGCTGCGATTACACTTGCTTTCTTACGGGAAGAAACGGTAGCTGCGGTACTTCAAAAAGGATTGTTTGGGCCTGAAGATACTTTGCGTACCGCCCATGTATTGTTGTGGTACGTAATCGGGATGGTACCGGTTGCTTGGTTCGGTATTTTGCAACGCATCTATTATGCCATGTTCCGTTTCAAGCGTATGGTAGTGGTTGTCGTACTCATAGTAGCAGTCGATGTCATTGCTACGTGGTTGCTGATACGGCAAGGCTTTGACGCGCGCGCTCTAAGTATGGCTAACACCATAGCG
>Ga0265294_10010066_pt1 | contig 10803 bp, 8 predicted proteins | sample MunlanPumphouse3_FD_192504 | JGI IMG/M metagenome (GOLD analysis project Ga0265294, IMG submission 192504) | Groundwater microbial communities from a municipal landfill in Southern Ontario, Canada - Pumphouse #3 | ecosystem: Environmental > Aquatic > Deep subsurface > Groundwater | place...
TAACTTGTGATTTCTGTAGTACCACTATATCTCCCATTTAAAGGAGCACCGTCCAGTGGAATGCTCACTGTCACAATACAAGCATCTTCAAAACTTCCATCGGCGGTCATAGCTGTGATCGCGGTTTCACCAACGCCAACAGCGCTAACTTGACCAGATGAGCTAACAGTTGCAACTAATTCGTCTTCTGAACTCCAGTTCACGTTTTGATTCGTGGCGTTCTCTGGTGAGATTGTAGCCGTTAAGTTGCCATTTTGCCCAAGTTGCAAGTCCATTGTTTCAGGAGCGACGCTAACGCCACTAACTGGTACTGGGGCGACATACTCGCTCCACGGATTAGCGGTCGTGTAAATTTGGACATCATCAACAGGCACATAAACGGTTGTGCCACTGCTCGAGAATGAGAATTGGAAGCCATATACTTGTTTTGCAGAACTAATTGGAAATGAATACTGTGTCCAATCGCTGTTTGCCAAAATAGTAAATGTTGCGGTTGTCGTATCACTTGTCGATGTTTGATTCGAGGCATGAATTAAAGGAACATGCGCGACACGTGGTTTAACTTCAACATTGCTAGCAACGCCTTTAGCCCAGAAGGAGAATGTGTCTCCTTTTCCAACAACAAGAGCATTTCCGGTGTATAAGTCCCATGAAATGTGACGCATGGCACCTGCTGAACCACGTTTGTATTTTCCAGCGACAGATCCACTATGAACATTTTCGCTATCTATGAAACGATCTAAATAGTCTGAACTACCCATTAATGACCAGCCAGATCCGCCAAGAGGAGAACCTGAACTACCACTATAATAGTCAGAATAGTAAGCAGCTCTTAAACCAGTATGGCCATATTTCCCAGTCGCAGCAGATCTAATACCTAATCCAGCCGCACTAAATGATTCATAATCTTCAAGATTATAAACAGCGTTAAGATTAAGGCCAGTTAGAGGAGCGGCATAGGCGCCAGATGCACTAACATAAGAAATTAAGTGACCATTGTCAGATAATTCACCAACATAGGTTAGACCAGTCGCAGTAACGGTAATTTCGTCTCCACTTAGACTAATAACGCCATCATTTAAGACGATATTGCTAGCCAAATTAAGTGTTTCTAAAACAGCCGATGAACCATTACGAGTTAACAAAAAGTCAACTCCGCCGTACGAGCCACTGAACTGCTCACTTAGGTTTTCAAGAAAATAAGTGTTAGAAGGTTGCGCAATACATGTATAGCAAATATCAACGCTGGTGACTTGCGTTACAACGTCACCGGCATAAAGACGGAAGAAATATGGAGCATTTGTCGGTACAAAAGCGACTCCGCTAGCAATGTCGATTTTTTCGTTGAGACCAAGACCATCATTACGATTGCTGGTCGCGATTTTCATCGATGCACTAGCTGAATAGATGACGGTAATTGATGTGATTGATGTTAGTCGTGTGCCTTGATCGTTTCCAATGAATCCATTAGATGCCAATTCAACATGATTGCCTGCGCTTAATTTAGCGCCAAAATAATCAAAGTCAACATTACGAACATGATTATTGTCGGCATCTCCGTATGAAGCGCCTAATGATGTTGGAGAATTCTCGGCATGAAGAACTACTTGGTTGACTTCTCCATCACTAAGAGGAAAACCTCCAGAGACAAGACCTGATTTTGAGCCAATGATTCCCATCATTACGACTGCCGTCACAGCTGTAACAACGCCAATTCTCATTGACCATTTTAATGAACGATTTTTCGATATGTCCATTGTTTTATCCTTTCCACGGCTTCATTGCCGCTTTTGGTTTATATTTCAAATCTTAAAAGATTATGAAAACATTGAAATTAGACTTGATATGTCGCCCAGGGATTCGCTGAATATAATTCGATATCATCAACAAGTGGGTAACCATTGCTCGTATGATCCCAGTTCACTCTCAAGGTCATTGAATATCCAAAGACAACGCGACTGGCATTAATATCCATGGTGTAATGCATCCAATCTGATCCGCCGGGAACAACGACATCAGTTGTAACTGAGAGGCTTCCATCGACCTGATTACTGGCATTGACTGGTGACACATAATAAACGCGAAGTCTAAAGGTAGTGTCATACGTATCGCCTTTGGCCCAGAAAGAGAACTTGGAATTACCGGCACCAAAACCAGGATTGATACCTGAATATGAATTGTAATTAAGGAAGCGCATATCACCAGCGCTACCTGATCTTTTTAACTTCGCAGACTGAGAACCACTATGGGCATTCGCTTGTTCAAGTGCTAAATAGTCACTACTGCCCATTAATGACCAGTTGTTGCCACCAACAGGTGATGGATTGCTAGCGCTACCTGAATAATAATCGCAATAGTAATTAGCTCTTAATCCAGTTCGCGCATCAGCGCTGTGATTCGCATCATAGCCAATACCGGTTTCAGTATACGATTCGAAATCATCGAGCTGTTTAACTCTCGATACGTTCAAATTCGCAACATAGGCGGCATAAGTTCCGGATGCAGAAACATAAGAGATTTTATCTCCATAATAAGACACTTTACCTTGATAGTTTAAGGCTGCGCCATCATCGCCCGAAGATTTAATATTGACGTTGCCATCGTCAGTTTCAACGACGACAGGAATTTGAAGATTGGTGGCCAGATTAAGAGTTTCCACCATTCCAGTTCCTGCGTTTGCACTAAGCCTAAAAATAGTTCCGGAAAGCTCTCCGGTGTATTTACCTTCTAAATCATAATGCATTTCTGCTTGAGATGGCGTGTCGTCATTCAAGAATTTAATATCATCAACAACAACATAAGTTTTGGGTCCGCCATCGACATAAAGACTAGGCAGAAGGATTTGAAATTGATCAAAGACGGTTATTGCCTCGCCTGCGCTTTCATATCCTAGATAATCGGCCGCCTGAGCGAGAGTAAAAGTATTTCCGCCAATAGTAACTGACCAGCCGGCGTCATCAAAACGAACAACATGATAAACCCAATTGGAGGAAGCGTCAGAAATTCGATAATCAGCATAGATGCCGGTATCAAGATCGTTAAGACGAAGAGTAAAGTCGATTTCATCGTCGCCTTTAATTAGAAGCGAAAGAGCGTTATAAGCGACATTATAATTAATGTTCCGGCTATATCTAAAGGCCGAACCATTTTTCCAAAAATCGAGTTTCATGCTCTTGATATTATTTTCGCCAAGAGCTTCATAAGATACGGAAGCAACGCCGCTCGTTGGAACCCAGCCATTATCGTATTTGCTGGCAATCCAAAGTTCTTGTAAATCAGTATTCGTTTTATCTTCGACGTCTTCTAAAGTAATCGAACTTGGAGCCGCTGAAACAACCGGGCAACTTTTTACAATACTTTCGCCAACATAATTAATTTTATTTTCGGCATCAAATCCGGCACTTGCGCGTATCGAAACAATCCCTGACTCAGTAGCAGTATAACTTGTTTCTTCGATTATGACATATTCGCCACCGCCAAAACTGATTTCAGTTTGATAAGCAACAGCCGTCCACGATACTAACATGCCATCTCTAGATAAATTGGATAAGGAGATAGCTGACGTCAAATAGGCATAAGGAAGGCTTGGTTCACTATCACTATAATTAGTGCCGTCACCAATCGCTTTTACAACGATTGAATAACTGCCAATATCATCAACAAAAGCATAATCAGTCGCACCTACGTATTCGCCATCATTAACTTTTAGTTGATAACTGACGGCATTTTCAACATTATTCCAAATTAAGCCATCGTTATCCTCATTAAGAGTGAGAACAGGGGCCATTAACTGAACGGGTTCTGGTGTTGATTCGCTCGGTGTGCCTGAGCTAACGTCAGGTGATGATGAAGTGTCAGGACCGTTATTACATGATGGAAGCAGTAGACCTAAAAGGATGATTGGTAGGAGAACGAGTTTTTTTCTTTCCATTGCTTTTTCCTTTCTGTGAATCGCTTTAGAAGAAGTTAGTAATTAGTTTTTTTAGTTAATCGCACACGCTGGTGAAACACAATCCGGCCTCACACTCAAAAGCGCGATGCGTAGAAAGCGTTTACAAATCTGCCTTCATTTTTGCCTCAAAAGGCTTTCAAGTCAACGCTGCAAGGCAATTTTTACGTAAACAAAATAGCTATTTTTGTAAACATATAGCGAAGTTTACAAGAATTTTTGTGACATAACTATAAAATTGTTAAAACATCAACATTCAAAAGAGGCACAGAATATAATAATCAAGTAATACTTGAAGTAATTAGATAAACGATTTTGAGAATATGTTTTGTCTCTTTTGACGTCGGGCCTTGTTCACTGTTTTCTTCATAAGAGAAGCCTGGTGAGACATATCTCACCTTACGAACGTCTTTTTTTGTAAAATACGCATACCACAGTGCTGCTAATAGATATCGTCCCTTTTCGTTGGCATGAAAACCGTCTCGATTAAAAATATCACCATATTCCTTACGTGCGAGCATAAAGGCATCCGCGCTTGGTATAATTCTTTGAATATTAAGGTCTCGGGCGAACTTACCATATGACTCATTAATTCTTTGAAACATTAAATCTTGATCAAAACGATACTTTTTGAATTGCTCATCACGATAATAAGAGGCGTAAGACCATGTTTTGTGAATGACAAACTCAGCGCTCGTAAAATCTTTGACAAAGTTAAACAATTCTATACCGGGGACAAAACTTTCATAAACACCGCTGTTACCACTATTTTGCTGAAAGGTGATATAATCCCATTTTTCATCATTTATCGCTTCTCTAAGCGACACGCCATACTTATGCATAACACCATTTTTGAAATACTCATAAGGAGCGAGGTTACTCTTAAAGAAAACGAGATGCTGCTCTAATGAGCAACCGCCGAAATGAAGATTACCAACAATAATTTCTTGTTCGCCACATAGTGAAAACTGATGCAGATAAGTTGTAGCATCGACGGAAAAACTATTTCCAATCGCTAATATCTTAATTGGTTTCATCGTTAAAATTATAGCAATTGCCGATGTAAAAGGAACATAAAAAAAATGGAATCCGTTAATTGGATTCCACTTCGTTTACTTCGACTTCGATTGTTTTGTTTTCGTCAGCATCAGTTTCTTTAATTGCCGACAAGCGAGCCTGCCGTCTTTGCTCTTTTTCGACGATACGATCCGCTCCTTTAGCGAAAACGGATAAAGTAATAACCGCCACTAACGCGCCGACAAGAAAGAAGATTAAACCCCATGCTCGCCAGTCCATATTAATTTTGGACCATTCGATCACGGCGTTCTGCGCTGTCAAAATCCAGTTGTCATCCGTGCTGACGCGAATATTGTCGCCAATAATATCAAAAATTATCAAAGCGGTTCCGATAAAAACAAGGATACCAGCGATGACATACCAGACGAATTCTTTTGTTGTAACTTTCATTTTCATAATTTTGCCTACCTATTCTACCATGTTAGAAAATCTTTTCTCAACAACAATTAATTAAGATTAAGCCTTTGCTGCCGGTTTCTCGGCAGATATTTTCGATTCTTGAAGTAATTCCTTGATGACGGGATTATACAAATCGCGCCACTTAAACTCAGTTTCTTTAACAAAAGCGGCAATTGCTTCTTTTGCTTCTTTAAAGACATCAACATAGTTCTTGCCGATGGGAAGATCGCGTTTACCGGAAATGTTTTCGATTACGGCAAATACTTTATCAACGAGTTCCATATATTCCAAATCAGTGGCTACTGAATTTTGGCGAGTGAAATTAAGCAGGTTGGTAACTTTGCTAATGTCGTTTTGAATGAAATTAGATTGCGGAGTGAGTTCGCCTTTAGCTTCATTCCGTGCTTTGTTATATTCAAAATATAATACTTCCAAATCATTAATCATTGTCATGTAGACTAAACCACGATAGAAGCGTTCGTCGGCTTTAATTAAATCCTCGAGACGCTTGTCAAACTGATTGTTTTTCTTGGCAAAATCAACGTGTACGTTCGTGATACGCCTAATTTCTTCATGAAGAATTAGCGTTTGTTCATAAATAGTGAGGTGCTGCGCGTGATCAACACGAAGACCATCTGGGGCAATTCGTAGAATTGTCGAATCATCACCATATAAGGTTTCATAAAAATCTTTAATGCGAGTCGTGAGTTTTTCCCCATTTTCACCCGCTTTGTCTAAAAAGATTCTTAAAGGCGTATTTTGTTCGATTTCGACTAGAATTCCCTTTTTCTTGAAATTAAAAAAATCAAGGTTGTATTCCTTCTTCTTGATTGTGTACTCCAAGGTGTCACGAATTATCGTGTTATAGTGGAGTAAGGTGACGATCGCTTTTTGAATGTTTTCCATGTGTTATTCCTCTTTCACAAATTGTTCTACGTCACTGAAGTGACGGATGCAGTGCTTTGCATATTTTTGCACCGACTTAGGCGCGTGCTTCATGCAGAAACTGTGTTCAAAGGTCGTAAACATTGAGATATCATTACCCGAATCGCCGACCACCACCACATCTTCGTGGCTTCTTTTTAGATAATCTAAGTAAAATTTTATTCCTTCGGCTTTACTGCAGCCGCGAGGGGTGATTTCGATAAACATTCCAATCCAGCTAGCTTCGATTTCAGGATATTTTTCGCGTAGCTTCTTATTGACTTCTTTGGCTCTTTTCTGCGCTTTCTTACAAAGGCCAAAGTAGATCATCAATTTGTAGACTTGCCCTTTTTCTAATTCTTCATAAAATATTTCGTCGCTGTAGATATAGGGTTCACGATATGCTCCCTGCGTAAGATAGTATAAACGGTTAACGATGTTTTTAATTTTGCTCTTGTGACGGTCATGTGTCACGAGATTTTGATTTTTGCTCATCAACAAATAACCATGAGGGTCATAGTCACGATTAATTTCTTCAATAATCTGTTGCATACGGAGTTTAGGAAGAAATAGCTCGCGAATGATTTGGCCATCACAAGATATATAAGCGGAATTGCAACTAATAACATCAACGGGACGGTCGATTTTTTCGACGACTTTGTTTGAGAAGAAATAGTTACGGCCGGAAACGATAATGACTTTACCGCCTTCATCGATGTAATTACGAATAAAATTCATGTTGCGATTAGAAATCATCGCGACACGACGTTTAGGATAAAAGAGGGTACCGTCTAAATCGGTGGCAATAATCTTTTTCATTCGCAAGTATTTTATACTTAACACCCAGATTTAACAAGACATAACCCGTTTTTCTAAAAGAAAAGAGGCACGAGGCCTCTTCTTAGTAACTATCTTTTCAACTATTTTAGTTGATTTTCCGCTTGAATAACGCCGATACCGCCATCAACCCGGTGATAGACAATCGAGACGCGGTTATCATCGCTATCTAGATAAATGAAGAAATCATGACCGAGAGCATTCATTCTCGTTACGGCTTCATCGATTTCCATCGGTTCGAGGTAAATTGATTTGGTGCGAACGACCGATTCAGTTTCGTGAATGTCCTTTTCGGCCTCGAAATTTTCAAAAGCGATTGATTTACCGAGTCCAAGACGCGTTTTTGAACGATCCATACGAGTTTTTAATTTCCGCATTTGCCCCTGTAACTTATCAACGGCTAGGTCAACTGCGGCATAAAAATCTTCATGTTTAACTTCAGCGCGGAAGTCAAGTTGAGGAGTAAAAATTGTGATTTCGACTTTGGCCCCATCCTTGTAGGTTCTGACGACGGCACGACAAACGACATCTTCGTTGATTAGGAAGTATTTGTCCATACGCGAAAGCTTCTTCTCGATCGCCGCGCGGATACCTCCGGTAATCTCGACGTTTTTGCCAATGATTTGATACTTCATCATTGTCCTCCTTAAATTATGTGTATGTTTATCGCCTATTTTTATTATCGCAAAAAAACGACGTAATAAATAGACAAAAGCATAACTATTTACGTCTTTTATTAATAAGTACGCTTAATTCTTTCGGGGTTTTCTTTTTTTATGAGGCTTTTTATTTCTTCGACTTTATCAAGTTGTTCCCAAGGAAGCCGCAAATCGGGACGCCCAAAATGTCCATAGGCCGATAATTTTTGATATTTAAAAGTCGGCTTGTTAAGAGAAAATTTTTGAATGATGGCCCCGGGTCGAAAATCAAAGAGTTGACGAATCGTTTTCAAAATGAAGTCGTCAGTATATTTCGCGGTATGAAAGGTCGAAAGATTAATGCTTAACGGCTCTGATACGCCAATAGCATAACCAAGCTGAATTTCCAGACGGTCGGCAACGCCAGCCGCCACTAAGTTCTTTGCGACATAGCGAGCCATGTAAGCACCACTACGATCAACTTTGGTTGCATCTTTACCAGAAAAAGCTCCGCCGCCGTGTTTTGCCGAGCCGCCATAGGTGTCGACGATAATTTTACGACCAGTCAAACCAGTATCACCCATTGGCCCACCAATTGTGAAACGGCCAGACGGATTAATTAAATATGCAAAGTCGGTCTTAAGTCCAAATGAAGCAACAACTGGCATCATAATTTCTTCACGGACAAAGCGGAGAAATTCATTCCTGTCATAACCGGGATCATGCTGAATCGACATTAACACTGTTTCAACGCGAATATTATTTGGATCGCTATAATCAACCGTCACTTGTGACTTCATATCAGGACGAGCGTAAGGAAATTTACCTTCTTTGCGCATTTTACTCGCCACTCGGACAAGTTTCTGAGCAATCGAAATTGGAAGCGGCATGTAGCCTTTTGATTCTTTTGTGGCATAGCCAAACATGATTCCCTGATCGCCCGCACCAATATCAAGTAGGTTGGGACCATGCTTGATTCCTACGGCGATATCAGGAGACTGCGTTTTGACTCGAACATCAATTACGCATGTATCGGCGCCGATTCCTAAGTCGGGGCTCGTATAGCCAATCTCGCGAATGACTTTGCGAGCAATTTTTTCGTAATCAGGTATTTCTTTACAAGTTATCTCTCCCCCGATAATAACGTATTCCGTCGTCGCAAAACATTCACAGGCGACTCTAGCATTTTCGTCGTGTTCTAAGCAGAAGTCTAAAATGGCATCGCTTATACGATCGCATAATTTATCGGGATGTCCCTCGGAGACGGCTTCGCTCGTAAATAAGATTTTTTCGTTCATGATGTGACCCTTTCTAAATAAAAGACTTCCCACTAAGGAAAGCCTTCTCAGGTTATCCTTTGACTTATCGCTCGGAGCGTGGGACTCCGCTAAGGAAGAGCACTTACTACTTTATCGTAGAGTTGCTACCGTGATTTCTCATCCTTGCGTCACGGTTCTTGATAAGACAAATTGATATTGTCGTAGTTATTTTAGAAATAAAATATCGCTTAGTCAAGAGCTATACTTAAATTATTTTATAATTTCCCCATAAAGTGGAGTATTCATGTCATAAGATGCATTGGCGGCATTGCTCTCATCAGTGTCAATGTGCACGGCGGTAGCAAAACGATCGCTGACGCGAACGACGACATCTTTAAAAATAATGCCACGCTCAGGAGTATTGACATCAATCATGATAATATCTCCGCTTTTGACACCGGCTTTTTTTGCATCTTCAGGCGTCATGTGAAGATGACGTTTGGCAATAATTACCCCTTCTTCGATTTCGATACTTCCCCGCGGTCCAACAATTTTTACTGGAGCACTTTTGGCGACATCTCCCGATTCACGAATGGGGGCGACCATCCCCAAAGTCCGGGCATCAGTCATCGATACTTCAACTTGGGTTTTGGGACGTACGGGTCCTAGGACAACAACATTTTTAATCGTTGCTTTTGGTCCAACGACATCAAGTCTGGTCGTGCTGACGTACTGACCGGGTTGTGACAATGGTTTTTTCTCTTCAAGCGTAAAACCCTTACCGCACAAAATTTCTAGATGTTCGGTGGTAAGGTGGATGTGTCGGGCACTTGTTTCAATTAATACTTTCATATCTAGCTCCTATAAGATTCTCAATTATTTTACCACAATTATAGCGATGAATTAACAAAAAAACCTTTCTTTCTTTATTTTAATAATAAAGTCGGTTTATAATGGCGAAAGGGGAGGTAAAAATAATGGAAAAAGAAAATGTTTCAACCGCAATGCTTGAAGAACTCATAAAAAACCGTCAGGTTGCTAAACTCCGACAATTGTTTGAATCCGTCCCGACAATCGACCTTGCTGAAGTCGCCAATGACATTGATGACATCCGCGATTTGGTTTTCATTTTTAAAACGGTAAAAAGCGATTATACAGCAGAGTTTTTTACCGACTTGTCTTCAGAAATTCAAGAGAAGCTAATTCATCTTTTTACCGACACCGAACTAGTAACCCTCGTTAACGCGTCATACACCGATGATATCGTCGACTTTATGGAAGAAATGCCTGCCAATCTCGTGTCAAGAATCTTAAAAGTAGTTGATAAGAAAACTAGAAGCGATATCAATCGCCTGCTTAACTATAAAGATAACACGGCCGGTTCAATCATGACGACCGAATATATCGAATTGAGCAGTGAAATAACTATCAAGGATGCCATTGAAAAAATTCGCACAATTGGGCAAGATGCTGAAACAATTTACACGATATTTATTATTGATAAAAAACGCAACTTTATTGGTACAGTTGACTTAGACCAATTTGTCTTCTCCAAGCCCGAGCAAACACTTGATGAAATCGCCGATAAAGCAGCGATTACTGTCGGTGTAAATACCGATCAGGAAGATGTCGCTTCAATTTTTAAACGCTATGATTTAAATGCGATACCGGTCTTAAACGAAGACCAAAGACTTACGGGTATTATCACGACTGATGACAT
>Ga0265294_10010067_pt1 | contig 10802 bp, 10 predicted proteins | sample MunlanPumphouse3_FD_192504 | JGI IMG/M metagenome (GOLD analysis project Ga0265294, IMG submission 192504) | Groundwater microbial communities from a municipal landfill in Southern Ontario, Canada - Pumphouse #3 | ecosystem: Environmental > Aquatic > Deep subsurface > Groundwater | place...
CATCTCTCTTCTTTCCTGAGCAGGTGTACCGGCATAGATCAGGGGTAGCTCCACGTTCTGAATGGCATCGAGACGTGGCAACAGGTTGAAGTTTTGAAAGATGAAGCCGATCTCCCTGTTGCGCATCACCGAGAGGGCATCGTCATCGAGCGTACTGACATCGGTTCCATTGAGGAAATAGTTGCCGGAGGTGGCGGTGTCGAGGCAGCCGAGGATGTTCATCAGTGTGGATTTCCCAGATCCTGAAGGTCCCATGATGGCTACATATTCGTTTTTTTCTATTGCAAGGTTGATGCCATGGATCACTGCTATTTCGCTGTTTCCCAATGCATAGCTTTTTCTCAGTTCTTTTATCTCTATCAGCATGATACGTTTTTGCTTATTCGTGACGAATCGAATCGACCGGTTTCAGGTTGGCTGCGTTTTTTGCTGGCAGGTAGCCAAAGCTCACCCCCACAATAACGGAGAAGGAGAAAGCTACCAGTACGGAGTAAGGCCTGATAAAGGTGGTGATATCGGTGAAGAGGGTTACGGTGAGAGAGAGCAGGACCCCAATTACCACGCCGATAATGCCACCGGTGATGCTAATGGCCACCGACTCGGTTACAAACTGACTCATGATATCTGCTTTGCGTGCCCCCACGGCACGCCGGATGCCGATCTCACGGGTACGCTCCATCACGGTTGCCAGCATGATGTTCATGATGCCGATGCCACCTACCAACAAGGAGATGGCGGCGATTGCGCCCAGTAGGAAGTTGTAAATCTGTCGTTCTTTCTCTTCCTGCTTGAGTAGTTCGAATGGAATTACGATGCTGTAGTCATCGTTGTTGAAATGGTGCCGTTTCAGGATCTCGTCAATGATTTTGGAGGCTTCTGCCAGCCTGTCGGAGTTGGTTATCCGTACCGTGATCTGTTGTATCTGACTGGCAAGTATCTTCTCGGGTGTGAAACGGTTTAGAAAGAGAGAGAGAGGTACGTAGAGGTCGCTGTTCAGGTCTCTGGCTGCCAGTTCCCCTACCGTTTCGGTGAAGAGACTCTTAGCCTCCAGTACGCCGATCACCTCCAGCCACTGGTCGTCGATTTTCACCATCTGTCCCACAGGATTGGCTCCCTTGAAAAAAGTGGCTGCAATGCCAGCCCCCAGCACACAAACCTTCAGTCGTTCCCGCTCATGCGTCTCATTGATGAAGTATCCCTGTTGCAGCGAATAGTTCATCATCCCAAAAAAATCGGGTGTGATACCTATCACGGTCGATTTCACCGATTGGTCATTATACTGTACATCGGTGTTTCTCTCAGCCTGCGAGGCAATGCGTTCCACCCCCGGTACAATCTCCCGTATCACGGCTGCATCTCTCAGAGACAGACCCTGCGAAAAGCGGGCCCTCATTTCCTCGAGCTCCGTGTCGGAGAGTGATTTCTCCCGTATGATGATATTGTTCACCCCCAGATCCTGGTACTTGGCGATGGCTTCCCGTTTGGCACCCTCACCAATGGAGAGCATGGTGATCACCGAAGCCACGCCAAAGATGATTCCCAGCATGGTGAGGAATGAGCGAAATTTGTGGTCGGTCAGACCTTTTATGGCCAGTCGTATGTTTTCTCCGTATTGCATATTCCAGACTGCTTATTGAAATTCACAACTTACCGTCATGCCTGGCTTTAGTCTTTCATCCGGAGCCAGCAGGGTCACCTCCACATCGAATATTTTTTGGCGTGAAGTACGATCTTTTGTGCGGCACAGTTTACCGATATAACTTACCTTCCCGTCGAAAGTCACACTGGGCAGTGCATCCAGGCGTACAACCACCCCTTGCCCCTGGTTGATCCTCAGAAAATCGGTTTCATTCACCTGGGTGATCACCTTCATGAAGGCGAGTTCGGGCACGTTGGCCAGGTTGTTACCCGCGTAGATATTGTCACCAATCTTGTAGATGTTACGACTGTTATCCTGTCGGTTTATCTCAATCTGGAAGACACCCGAAACAGGCGTACGCAGCGTGAGGGTGGGGAGCAGTCCCCTGGCATCCTCGATATCCTTCCTGATCTGTTCCACGCGGATCTTCTGGATCCTAAGGTTGTTCTCGTTGATCTTTTTGCTCAGCTCAAATACCCGCTTCTCTTTCTCCAGGTTGATGGTGGCCTGTTCAAACTCCATCTGCTTGATCTGTTGCTGTCGGTCCGATTCAAAACGGGTGGCCTCCAGTTCAATTTTCTTCAGTTCGTATGAGGAGAGTTCATTTCTGATCCGCGACTCGCTTTCCTGACGCCTGTTCTCCTGCTCGACGATCATCTTTTCCAGTGCAGCCAACTGTGTTTCCATGTTGCTCTCCCTGTCGAGAATATATTTGTTGATTGCTGCCGGATCGAGCTGGGCTACTGAATCCCCTTGCTCGACTATTGTCCCGTGGTTGAGCAGTCCAATAATCTTCATCTCATACCAGTGACGTCCATAGCGTGGAATTACGAACGACACCGAATTGATGGCTGCCAGTTCTCCAGTCTCTACGATGGTGCGTCCGTCAGAAGTAGTCTTTCCTTCATCACCCGGCAAAATGCGCCCCCCACATGAAAACAGCAGCAACATGAGGGTTGTGGACAGCCATCTGGTCATTGTTTTTTTCATACCTTTTTCCCTGATTCCGGTTTCTTATTATCTGCAGGCAGAAGAAACGGATCGGTCAACGCAATCTCATCTCCTTCGCGCAGTCCATCTGTTACCACCACAAAATCAGTATTGTTGATGCCTGTTCCGATCTCTACTTTTTGGTAATTGTTGCCACTTTTCCGGTATACAAAGTATCTGTCGCCCTCCATCCGAAGTGCATCCAGGGGAATGTAAAGCACATCTTCAACCTTATCCATGATGATCCTGCAACTCACTGTCAAACCAGGTAGCAGGTTGCGGTCGGTTTCATTGAGCAGAATCTCTACAGGAAAGACTTTGATCTTCGATGATCGTTCCTTGTTGACCGCCAGATTGGCGATTGTCTCTACCTTTCCGGTAAAGATGCTGTCGGAGAATGCATCGGGTCTGATCTCCACCCGAAGTCCCTTACTGATCTTGGCAATGTCCACTTCATTGATCTGTACGATGGCTTTGAGTGAGCTTAGGTCAGGCAACTGGATGAGTGGCAACCCCCCCCAGCACTGATCGCCAATCTGAAACTTGTTATTGCTGCTTCTGTTGCGCGAAATGATGGCGATACCGGGAGATGGGGAGACCACCGAGAGCTGACGCAGTGTTTCTTCTGCTTCACTGAGATCAGATTCATGCCTCCGGATTGATAGCTGCTTCTGTTTTACCTCCTCATGTTGAATCTTGATGCGATTCTCTATCTGTTCGCGGGCACGCTGCAACGCTATCTCCGCTTTATCCAGGTTCAGTTGTATCTCTTTCTTACGGATCTCAGATTCATACTCCGATGATTCAAAGCGTATCCTGGAAATCTCATGAGATATCCTGGTCACCTCCAGCGAAGCCCTGAGGTCTTCCAGATCCGACTGATGTTGTGCGAACATCCGCTCATACTCGGCGTTCGCAATCTCCAGGTTCGACTCGGCATCAATAATCCCCTTGAGCACCTCCGAGGGATCAAATACCACCAACGTATCTCCTTTTTTTACCTCCTGACCGTCCCTTACCATCTCCGTGATTTTCAGGTTTCCGTACCGCCAGGAGATACGAGGTGCGACAATGTGGGTTGATTGAATGGCTTCTATTTCCCCTGCCTCGTAAAGGTCGAGAAAGAGGGTGCCTCTGGCGACCTTTCCTTCCGGTACCCGATCCTGGTGTGTCTCCTTTTTCTTGCTGCAGCCGAACAGCAGGAATAGACACAGGATACATGTGATTGTTGTGCGGAATCTGATTTCCATGTTGCTATGTGATTAGAATGATACGATTTTGGGCTTCATTGTTCCCTGGGCAATTTGCTGCTCCTGATCTGCGATGGGTGGGGAGTGATCAGTGAAATAATTTCACCCCTTCTCAACCCTTCTGTGATCACCGATTCTTTTTGCGAGGAGAGGCCGGTTTTGATTTGCCTCATCTCATACTTCCCCCTATTTTTCACATGAACCACCTTCATTGAATCAACCTCGGAAATAGCTATCAGGGGCACCACAATGGTGTCGGGGAGATAATGCACGATCACGCGGCTTTCTGCTGTAAAACCCGGTTCTGGTGGCTCCAGAAGGGAATCGATCGACGCCTCTGCCTCAAAGTATTTCACTTTTGAGTCTCTGTTCACAGGCTGGCCTACCGGTTGCTTACGGATGATTTTGCCATATGCCTTGTTACCAGGCATCGCATTGAAGCTATAGCTGACCGAATCCTGCTCGCTGATATACTTGCAATCTGTTTCATTCATCCTCATCCTGACTTTCATTTCCTTCAGCTCCGGGATGATTACCAGTGGCATGTTGTTCCAGACGTTTTCACCCTCCATCAGTTTGCTGCCTGTTCTTCGTGATTCGGCAATGATGGCAAGGCCATCCTTGGGAGCCCTGATGGTTAACTCATCCAGATTCTTTTTCACTGTTTCCAGACGGTTTCCCAGCCGTTTGATCTGTATCTCCAGGGTTCGGATTTCCGATTCATTGATGATCTCCAGTGCATGCAGCCTGCTCCTTAGCCTTGTTTTTTCAATGAATGCCCGTTCCAACTCCAGTTCGCTGATCCGCCTTTGTGTGGGAGAAGCAAACCGGAACTGGAGAGAATCCAGATTGGCTATTTCTGTGTCAGCTTCGTTGTTTTTCACCTGCGCCTCTAGCAAGGCATATTGCATCTGAAGATCGGCTTTTCGCTTGTTCAGTTCGGCATTTACTGCTTCTATAAAAAGCTGAAGATTGTCATACTCGTTTTCGATGTTGTTGTCCTCTATGATACAGACCACTTCTCCTGCCCTCACCATCGTCCCCTCTTCAACCAAAAATACGATTGTCCCGTTGACATTCATCGGACAGCTGAGGGTGGTGAATTGTGTGGGTTCCACAACCCCCTCCACCAAAATGGAGTTCACAAAGTCTTTGCCGGTAATCGTATAGGTAGAAGCAAGCTCATTATTTTTCTGCCGGCAGGACAGCAAGCAAGCAAGCAATGAGATGAATAGTATGGTTCTCTGGTTTTTCAATTTTCTGCATTTTCCGTGAGGGGATTATCATTCTCTGATCACGCTCCAGAAGCTATCGGGCAGGGAGATGTTGGGCACCTCTGCCGCATCGGCAAAGAGAGGGGCTATCTCCGAGTCGTGAAAGCCTGCAATACCGCAGCCAACACGTGTCACTAGAAAGATGAGATTGGGGTGAGAGCGGGCGAAGCGGATGAACTCCTCCACATAGGGTCGGATCTCCTCCACTCCCCCATGCATGGTGGGGATACCGTAGGACTGCCCCTGCAGTCCCACACCCTGTCCCCATATAGCACCAAACTTGTTGTGGGCGGTTTTGGCGGCACCACCACCGTGACTACCTTCCAGGTTGCTTCCGAAGACGAAAATCTCGTTCTCTTCCAGATCGGCAATATAATCGGGTGTTACTCTGTTCTGCATTTCAGAATGTGATCAACAGTTCTACCGTGAATTTGTTGGAATCCATCTCCGGATTTTCCGCGAAGATGGACATGTCGTTATCGACTAGGTACCATTCGTAGTCGAATCGTAAGATGGAGGAGTAGCCACTTCGGTCGAACCCGAATCCCAATCCTGTTGTCAGTCGGTTGACATCGAACCCATCCCTGTCGAAAGTTTCGTCAATGGCGTCCCAGCGTAACGCGGGGATCATGTTGTCGAAAAAAGAGGATTTGACCGGGAAGTTATAGGCACTCTGTATGTAATAGGAGAGGAGGTCATTGAAAGCTTCGGTTTTGCTCTCCCGCTTCATCAGTTCGGTCTCTATTTTCCAGTTGCCGGTGGCATAACGGAAGTCGGCGCCATAGATAAAGAACTGTTTGGTCTCATCCTTGGGATAGTTGTACATCTTGGCAGTGACACGTGCCCCCTCCATACTGCCCAGTTCGAGACGTCCTCCGTAGGAGAGTTTGTTCTTCCATACCGGGTCATTAATGGCATTGCCGTTGAAGAGTCCCCCCTCCAGCTTAACAGGCAGGTTGCCTATCCGAAAGCCGTATTTGGCCAGCACCCCCAGATCGCGGGTACTGATAAAGTACTTTCCGATAAACGCACGGTTGGCAAACATCATGGTAGCAGGGGTGGTGATGTAGGAGTTAAAGAGCGGAATGCCGGTTTGTCCCAAAGTGATGTGTAACCCATCAAGCGGTGAGAGTGTTCCGCTCAGGTCGAGCACCTTGAAGTCGCCATTGTCGCTCAGCTCCAGTTGTGCACGGTAGGAGGCGAAGTTGTTGATTACGCCTTTTATCCCGATTCGTGAGTTACGCACCGAGAAGCGTGAATTACCGGTTTCGGAAGCATACTCATACTTGTTTTTCAACGAGCCATCCACCTGGTGGGCGGGATACCTTGTGCTGTCGGCCTCTTCAGCCGTCAAATCAAATGATGTCAATAGCAGGAAAAAAATGAGGTAAAGGGTTGTTCGCATAAATTATCTGATTGTATGGATAGTTGTTTGTTTGGGCTGGGCAGACTCGATTCTGAGCAATTGCGCTTTCAGTGCTGTACCCCAGTGGTAACCTCCCATGCTGTTGTTGCCCTGTAATACGCGGTGGCAGGGAATCAGGCAGGCTACCGGGTTTCGTCCCACGGCGCTGCCCACCGCCCGTGCTGCAGTGGGCCGGCCAATGCGATGCGCGAGCGTGCCATAGCTGGTGGTCGTACCACAGGGAACTTCCAGCAGTTCCTGCCAAACGGCCAGCTGGAAGGTTGTTCCCTTGATGTGAAGGGGCAGTGGTTCCTCTCGCCGGGGATCATCGACCAGTGCGAGTGCCTGCCGGTGGAGCAATTTTTCATCGGGAGTGATTTGTGCTGCGGGGTATCGTTTTTTCAGTTCAGAGAGCAGCTGTTGTGGCTCTCCAAATCCGATAAAAGCGATTCCGCGTGCAGTTGAAGCGATTAGCAGCCTGCCATGGAGGCTCTCATAGCGTGCGTAGCTGATCACCGTTCCTTTCTCCTCCTCCGGAGTCATCACTATGATCCGGTGTGTGCCAGGAGTGGCATTTTCGGAGTGTATGCCGTTGTTATCCTTTTTGCTGACCTTCATTTCAATTGCTTGTGGGTGTTTCGATATGTGGATTAGTGTGAAATAAACTGTTTGAAACCGTCAGATTGTATCGTGCCGAACGATCCATCCACCATCTCGTAGATGAAGAGATAATGTAGTCCCGATACGGTGGAGGCCACCTCTTTCGACTTCTCAATGCCCATTGCCATAAAGGCAGTGGCATAAGCGTCCGCAGTCATGCAGTCATCCGCGATCACAGTAGCCCCCAGGATGTCCGTCTGAGAGGGGTATCCACTCTCCGGGTCGATGGTGTGGGCGAACTTTTTCCCATCCCTGATGTAGTAATTACGGTAGTTCCCTGAGGTTGCCAGCGACTTGTCGCAGAGGGAGATGATGGTCTGTAGCTCGTGTTGCACACCCAGGGCATCATCAATCGGTTTGTCCACACCGATACGCCAGCACTCACCCTTGTCGTTAACCCCCCGGGCCGTGATCTCACCCCCAATCTCTACCATATAGTGTTCAATACCATGCCGCTCCAGCAGGTCGCCCACCACATCACAGGCATAACCTTTGGCTATCGCCGATGTGTTGAGGGTAAGGCGCGGGTCTCTCTTTTGTATCTTCCCGTCAGCATCGATGGCAATTTTTCCGTAACCCACGAACTGTTTCAGGCTGTCGATGATTTCAGGAGTGACACTATCCATATTTGCAAAGCCGAAGCCCCAGGCATTGATCAGCGGAGAGACGGTAATGTCGAATTTACCATCTGTCTTTTGAGCGATCTCCTGCGACTTGTCAAAGACAATGCGGAAGAAGCTGTCGAGCTCCACCGGTTCGTTACGGTTCACTTTCGTGATGATGGCATCCTCCCGGAAGGGATTGAGCGATTGGTTGAACCGTTCCAGTTCCGCCATGATCTCCTCCCGTATCGAATGGCTGTAGGCATACTTGATGTGGTACCCGGTGTGGAAAATCTCGCCCTGCTCCTGATGATAGGTGTACTCCTTCTTGTATCCTCCCCCGTTGCAGGATAGCAGCAGGAGGGATAGCAGCAGATATGTTGTTCTTTTTGACATAAACGTACCAACTATTTAACTTTGAACTTCGAACGTATTAACCTACAAACCTACTAACATTTAATCGTTTTATCTAAATCTCCTCCTCAACCCTGTAATGATTACGTTCCGGTGAATTGCGTGATATCAGCTCACCCAGGAATCCGGCAAGGAACAGCAGAGTACCCAGGACCATCATGGTGAGGGAGATATAGAAGTAGGGAGAATCGGTGACTAGCCGGTAGGGGTTTCCCACCTGCATCTCGTAGAGTTTTGTTGCTCCGACGACGATCACAGCGACGAAGCCAATCAGAAACATCAGGCTGCCCCAGAGCCCGAAAAAGTGCATCGGCTTCCGGCCAAAACGGTTCAGAAACCAGAGCGTCATCAGGTCGAGATAACCATTCACAAAGCGGCTGGCACCGAATTTGCTGCTGCCGTACTTGCGGGCCTGGTGATGCACCACCTTTTCGGTGATCTTGCGGTAGCCTGCATTCTTGGCCAGGACGGGGATATAGCGGTGCATGTCGTTATATACTTCGATATCCTTCGTCAGTGCGCTTTTGTAAGCCTTCAGACCGCAGTTGAAGTCGTGCAGTTTGATGCCCGACACCCTGCGTGCGGTAGCATTGAACAGCTTTGACGGCAGGTTCTTGGTCAGCTGGTCGTCGTATCGTTTCTTCTTCCATCCGGAGACCAGGTCATATCCTTCTTCACGGATCATGCGGTAGAGCTCCGGTATCTCGTCGGGGCTGTCCTGCAGGTCGGCATCCATGGTGATCACCACTTCACCCCCCGCTTTCTCGAAGGCGCAGTGGAGGGCGGGTGACTTGCCGTAGTTGCGCCTGAACTTGATTGCCTTTACTTTGTCCGACTGGCTACGCAGCTGCCGGATCACCTCCCAGGAGCCGTCGGTGCTGCCATCATCCACAAAGATGATCTCGTAGCTGTAGCCCTGCTCCTCCATTACGCGGCGGATCCAGTGGTGTAACTCGGGAAGCGACTCCTCTTCGTTGTAGAGCGGTATGACAACTGAAATATCCATAATCTTTTGCTCTGTTATACGGTTTCTTTTCTTTTGAAACGCATGGCGGAGGGAACGATGAAAAGTGAAAGAATCAGGCCAAGAAATACATCGGCCATGATCACATTGCTGAACACATAGGTGACTGCTCCCGGTAGTGGCTGGTCAGCCAACTCTGCTGCCAGATTCCTGCCGATGGCCATCTGCGAAGCCATCTCCATCATGGCGTCGTAGATGCCGCCAATGAAAAGCGGATCGATCCACTTCACGTGCAACAGAACCACCAACGATTCCAACAGGGAGGCGAAGAAGAAGAGCAGGATGGAGAACTGTATGCCTTCCCCTAAGCGCATCCCTCCTCCGGCAGCATCATGGTTGTACTTCACCAGGAAGTAGAAGAGCAGAATGGGGGTGCCAAGGCTCAGGAACGTACCGGTAAAGTTGAGCAGTGGGTGCAGTTCACCGGTGATCACGAACAGGTACTTCAACATCCAGAAGGAACCCAGAATCAGTCCTCCCTGCATGGCGTAATTCAGTATCTGGCTGTTTTTCGATTCCATTGATTTCACTTTGCGTTGCAAAAGTAATGAAAATAATGCAAATGAGAGGAACTGGCAGACGGTTAATCACAAAAAGGGGAGACCCGTTGGTACGAGTCTCCGCCTGACATTGATCCCAGAAGGAAGTATTGGTTGTTATGCATTGGCGTTGTCATCCGCTACCTTTTCCTCTTTTGTTCTTGGCAGGATCAGGTTTAGCAGCACGCCAATCACGGCGGAGAGGCCGATGCCGGTCATGCTGACGGTACCCACCTGCAGCACGGCACCGCCGATGCCGGTGGTGAGGATCAGTGAGACGATGATCAGGTTGCGCGAATTGCTCATGTCGGTTCTGTTCTGTACCATATTGTTAACCCCCGTGGCGGCGATCATGCCGAAGAGAAGCAGCATGATACCCCCCAGCACGGCACCGGGGATCGCCTTGAGCAGGGCACTCACTTTGGCTACCATGGAGAAGATGATACCGGTGATGGCGGCGATGCGGATCACTGTGGGGTCGGTCACCTTGGTCAGCACCATGGCACCCGTCACTTCCGAGTAGGTGGTGACGGGGGGGCCACCGATCAATCCCGCCACGCAACAGGCAATCCCGTCGCCCAGCATGGTGCGGTGCAAACCGGGTGTCTTCACGAAATCTTTGCCTGCCACCTGGCTCACGGCGTAGACATCCCCCACGTGCTCGATTACCGGCGCGATGGCTACCGGGATGAGAAAGAGGATCGCTTCCCAGGAGAACTCCGGTTTCACGAAATGTGGCAATCCGAACCATGGGGCGGCAGCCACACCCGAAAAGTCGACCCGTCCCATGAGGGCGGCCACTGCGAAGCCGACGATGATGCCGGCGAAGATGGGGATCAGCTTCAGCAGTCCCTTGGCATACATACTCACTACGATGGCGGTGACCAGCGCGATGATGGCCAGGAGCCAGTCCTCAGAGGCCATATTGACCCCGGTGCCGGCGAGTGAGAGTCCGATCAGCATGATCACGGGGCCGATCACCACGGGTGGGAAGAGCCGCTTGAT
>Ga0265294_10010068_pt1 | contig 10801 bp, 10 predicted proteins | sample MunlanPumphouse3_FD_192504 | JGI IMG/M metagenome (GOLD analysis project Ga0265294, IMG submission 192504) | Groundwater microbial communities from a municipal landfill in Southern Ontario, Canada - Pumphouse #3 | ecosystem: Environmental > Aquatic > Deep subsurface > Groundwater | place...
GATCTCGATCTGCTGGATGATGAAGGACTCCAGCAGGTCGTCGGCCATGCGGAACGACTCGGCCCCGGGGTAGAGCGGCGCCTTCTGCAGGTAGTAGCAGTAGCGGCAGCCCAGGTTGCACAGGGCCCCCGCCGGTTTGGCGAAGATCTGGAATTCACAAGATGCCCTGGCCACGTTTTCCATTTATCCGTCCTTGCGTAAGTCGGTCGTCAGGGAAACGGTCCTGGTTCCCTTAAGGCATTGTTTATAATTCATGTTGTTTTTGGGTCAAGGAAAAGATTTTGAAGAAGGGATGAGGGATGAAACCTGAGACCTGAGGAAGGAGGGATGAGACTTGAGAGGGCTGAGGGATGAAACCTGAGACCTGAGGGGAAGGACTGAGGGATGAAACCTGAAACCTGAGGGGGAAGGACTGAGGGATGTTTTAGGGATGAGGGATGAGACCTGAGAGGGATGAGGGCTGAGACCTGAGACCTGAGTTTTTGAGCTTTGAGCTTTCAGCTTTCAGCTTTGAGCTTTCAACTTTCAGGTCTCAGGTTTCAGCCCTCAGCCCTCCTCTTTGAGCTTTGAGCTTTCAACTTTCAACTTTGAGCCAGACAAACCGTTAATTATCCATGGAAACAAACCGAAAAGGGGGGTATAATCATTTTAAGGCTGTTTACGAAATCGAGGGAAGAGGTGATGTTATGAAAAAGGGTACCGGCGTGGTTTTTATTTTCGCAATGATAATCTTTCTCGCAAGCCCGTTGCCCAGTGACGCAAGAAACGGCTCTCCCCGGGGCGGCGGTCCTTCTGTCGGCCGTCCTCCGGCCGGCGGACCTTCCGTGGGCCGTTCTCCGCGCGGCGCTCCTTCCCGCCCGTACTATCGCGGCGCCCCTTCCCGCCCGTACTATCGCGGTGTACCTCCCCGACCGTACTATCGCGGCGGGCCTTATCACACATACTATCGCGGCGGGCCTTATGGCAGGTACTATTGGAACGGCGGCTGGTATGGGAACTGGGCAATCGGCGGATTGCTCTGGTATCCGTATTTTTCGGCCTATTACCCTTATTATCCGTATTACTACGCCCCTTACGGGGCCGAGGTTGCTTCGCCGTCAAGATCCCAGGAATACGTCGAGCGAACCGATTCCGGCAGTCCCGGCGCCGCGCAGCCGGAGGCCTGGCGTTACTGCCCCGAATCGGGGGCGTATTACCCGTATGTGAAGGAATGTCCGGGCGGCTGGCAGACGGTGCCGGCAACGCCTCAGGATCATCCTGACCGGTCCGGCGCCGCTCAGCCCGGGGCCTGGTATTACTGTCGTGAGGCAAATGCATATTACCCGTATGTGAGAGAATGTCCGGGCGGCTGGCAGACGGTGCCGGCACAACCACCTTCGAAGACAGGGAACTAATGCTATGAAACGTTTGCCGATGTTTTCATTCATCGTCGTCATCGCCATGCTCTCAGGATGCGAGGTGATGCCAACGGGACCCAGCGTCATGGTGCTTCCCGGCGACAACAAGAGCTTTGATCAGTTTCGCAGCGACGACATGATGTGCCGCCAGTATGCGTACGAACAGGTGGGAGGCGTGCAGGGGCAGCAGGCCGCGCAGAGCTCCGCGGTAGCGAGCGCCGCTGTTGGAACAGCCGTAGGCGCGGCGGCAGGCGCGATTATCGGAAGCGCCTCGGGTGATGCGGGCGCCGGGGCCGCCATAGGCGCCGGATCCGGGCTCATCTTCGGCAGCGCCGTCGGCAGCGGCACTTCGTCGCAGTCGTACTACGCGACTCAGAGGCGCTACGACACCGCGTACATGCAGTGCATGTACGCAAAGGGCCACCTGATCCCCGGCGTGCGGCGGATCACCCGTACGACGGATTCCGCACCGGCGCCCATGTATTACTATCCGCCGCCGCCGCCCGGCTATCCGGCGCCGGCGGATTAATCGCCGGTACGCGGGAAACCCTGTTGAAAGCGCCGTCTGCGACTGCGAAGACGGACGCGGGAAACCCTGCGGTTGCTTCAGGCCCTGTGCGCAGCGGATCATGAACCGTTATTCCGGCTGCGAAGATCTGCGCAGGAGCCCCCTGTCATGAAAGCCGCGCGTCATCCATTCCTGTTTCCTGTTCAAAGAGCCCGGACCGCTTGTATGGAGCACGATCCGTTTCGCCGGCCATCCGGAATGTCGAGTTTGACAAAATCCTGCGCAAGTCCGCATGCGTCAAGCCAAGACGGCGATGCCCGGATTCATCCTATTGATTTTCGGATAAAATCCGATACCCGATATCCCTTGTAACTATTTTGGGGATATGATAAGTTCCCCGGTTATGAAACATTATGTCATCGATGAACTCAGGCCCGGAGATTACGAAAAACTCAGGATATGCCTGGACGAACGCTACGGCCCGTGCCGCATGGGCGGAATCTACTGGATACCGCTGCCGGACGATCTGCTGACCGGGCTTCAGGCATCTCACGCGGAATGCCGGCCGCACTACTTCGCCGCTGACCTGGAGTTTGACCGGATATCCTTTGAATTTCTGGTCCGCTCCGAGAACCGGATGCGATGCGATTGCATTGCCTATGCCACGAACACACAGCGCGAGTGGCTCATGCGGTTTGCCGACAATCTGATGGAAGAACTCGAACTCATCACCTAGGCCTGAAGCCGCGGGATTGCACCATGTTGCGAAGTGTTTTCATTGCTTTCTGGTCCCTGGTGGTCACCGGTTTCTTCAGCGCGGCCGCCATTGTAGCTTCCCTGCCGGATTCAAGCGGAGAAGGGGCGTTCCGGGTGGCGCGGCTGTGGGCCAGATCCCTTCTTTTCCCAACCGGCATCAAGGTGAACGTCCGCGGGCTTTCCAATATCCGTCCCGGCCGGCCGTACATCTTCATGTCCAATCATCAGAGCAACTTCGATATTCCGATCCTGATCACCCATCTGGGCGCGTCTTTCCGGTGGCTTGCCAAGGCCGAACTCTTCCGAATACCGCTTTTCGGACTGGCCATTAAACGTTCGGGATATATCAGCATCGACCGGTCGAACCGGAAGGCCGCCATCGCCAGCCTGAGACAGGCCGCATCCATCATCCGGTCCGGAACATCGGTCAGCATTTTCCCCGAAGGAACCCGAAGCCGCGACGGACGCATTCATCCCTTTAAAAAGGGAGGATTCATTCTGGCCGTGGACGCGGGCGTTCCGGTGGTTCCCATCGTCATCCACGGCACCTGGCCCATCATGTCGAAAAACCGGCTCATGATCCGGCCCGGGCCTGTGAACGTGGAGATATTTCCCCCGGTGAACGCCTCGGACTATACCCGGAAAAACAAGGACCTGCTTCAGGCGCGCATCGAAAAAACGATTCAGGAAGGATTTCAAAAATACGAGAGGGGGTGCCCGTCATGCTGAAGATCATCCCCCTGGGCGGACTGGGCGAAATCGGCCTGAACATGATGGTCGTCGAATACCGGGACAGCATTCTGGTGATCGACGCGGGCCTGATGTTTCCCGAAGATTACATGCTGGGCGTGGACTTCGTCATTCCGGACATGGAATATCTCCGGCAGAACCGCCACCGGATCGCCGGCGTGGTTTTAACCCATGCCCATGAGGATCACATCGGCGCCCTGCCCTATCTGCTGCGGGACCTTCAGGTTCCGGTCTACGGCACCGCGTTCACCCTGGGAATGGTCCGGCACAGGCTCGAAGAACACGAACTGCTGGCCCAGGCCCGGCTGTTTGAGATATCCCCTCAAGAAAGCCTGAAGCTGGGCGTCTTTGATCTGGAATTCATCCGGGTGTGTCACAGCGTGGTGGACGGCGTCGGCATTATCATTCACACGCCCCTGGGTTTGATCGTTCATACCGGCGACTTTAAAATCAACCACACGTCCATCGACGGGATGCTCACCGATGTGAGCAAATTCGCCAGAGCCGGAGAAGCAGGCGTTCTGGCCCTGCTGTCGGATTCCACCAACGTGGAAAAAGAAGGCTACACCATTTCGGACAAGCAGATCGGCGAAACCTTCGAGGACATCATCGACAACAGCACGGGACGGGTGATCGTCGCCCTGTTCGCCTCCAACATCGCCCGGATTCAGCAGATCATCGACATCGCCCGGAAAACGGGGTGCAGGGTCATCATCAACGGCCGCAGCATTGAGATCAGCGTCAGCATCGCCAAATCCCTGGGCTATCTGCAGATTCCGGAAGGGATGGAAATCGGCATCGAACAGGTCAAGCATTTTCCGGAAGAACGCATCGTCATCATCACCACCGGAAGCCAGGGAGAACCGATGTCGGCCCTGGTGCGCATGGCCATGGGATATCACAAGCAGATCAAGATCCAGGCCGATGACACCGTGGTCCTTTCGTCCAAATTCATTCCCGGAAACGAAAAGGCCATTGCCAACATCATCAACAAGCTTTACAAGCTCGGCGCCGACGTCATTTACGAAAAAATCTCCGCGATTCATGTTTCCGGCCATGCGTTCCGGGAAGAGCTCAAGATGATGATTCACCTGACCCGACCCCGGCATTTCATTCCCATTCACGGAGAATACCGTCACCTGCTGCTTCACACCCGCCTGGCCGGCCAGGTGGGCATCCCTTCCGAGCGGATTCTGCTGGCCGAGAACGGCCAGGTGATTGAATTTGACGAAACCGGGGGGAGGATTCAAGGCAGCGTGACGACCGGCCGCATCCTGGTCGACGGCAAAGGCGTCGGCGATGTGGGGAAAAGCGTTTTAAAGGAACGCCACGTGCTTTCACAGGACGGGCTGGTGGTGGTCAACATGGCTTTTGACCGGGAAACCGGAATCGTGATATACGGACCGGAGATCGTCTCCCGCGGGTTTGTCTTTGAAAGCGAAACCGGGCATCTTCTGGAGGACGCCAAGCAGGTGATTCTGGAAATCGTCGGCAAGACGGACATCGACGTTCCGGACCGGATTGAAAAGATCCGGGCCGCCATGCAGACGGTTCTGAAAAAATATTTTTATTTTGCCATCCGTCGCCGGCCGGTGATCCTGCCGTTCATTCTGGAGGTATAAGACGGACCGCGGAACGCACCGAACCCGAAAACGCACTTTGATTATGCCCAAAAACATGCGCAAAGAGATTATCGGCATCGTTGTCTTTTTCCTGGTTATTTTCTGCCTGATCAGCCTGCTTTCCTACAGCCCGGACGACCCCTCCTTTCTGTATGCCGGCGCCGGCGAAAAAACGCACAATCTGTTCGGCGTGGTCGGCGCCCATCTTTCGGGCCTGCTGATCGGTCTGTTCGGTCTGGGCGCCTTCTGGATTCCCGTTCTGCTTCTGCTGATCTGCCTTCATATTTTCGGAGATCATCCGGGCCACGCCATCTGGCTGACCGCGGGCGGCGGCCTGCTGCTGATTATCAGCACCGGAAGTCTGCTGGCCTTTCAACAGGATCACTATGTGATTTTCGGAATCCGGTTTACCTCGGGCGGTCTGGTCGGACTTCCGTTAAAATCGCTCCTTGCCAAGTACACCAATGTGGCCGGCGGCACGATGACCATGATCGTTGTCTGGATCATCGGCCTGATTCTGGCCACCGGCTTTTCGATGATGCAGTTCATTCGATACACGTCGTCATCGGCGGTTCGGGTGCCCGGCAAGTTCAAGAATTTTTCCCTGATGTGGAAAGAACGCCGGCGAAAAACGCAGAAACGATCCGAAGAAAAAAAGCAAAAAACAGCCGCTGACGCAAAGGAACCCCGGATCGCCATCAGAGCCCCGGCGCCAAAGCCCATCAAGGATGTTCCGGTACCCAGGCAGGAAGTGTTTCCTTTCATGAAAGAGACGGACAAGGATGGATTTCAGCTGCCTTCCGTCGCCTTTCTGGAGGTTTCCGAACCGGTTCAGACAACGGCCAACGACGAGAACCTCCGCATGCAGTCCAGGCTGCTGGAAAAAAAGCTGGAAGATTTCGGCGTTCAAGGCAAGGTTTCCGCGGTCATTCCCGGGCCTGTGGTCACCACCTTTGAATACGAACCTGCCTCGGGAGTGAAGATCAACAAGGTTGCCAATCTTTCCGACGATCTGGCCCTGACCCTGCGGGCGATCAGCATTCGCATCGTCGCACCGATTCCCGGAAAGGCGGCCATCGGAATCGAAATTCCCAATGCCGTCCGCGACATCGTCCGTTTCCGGGACATCATTGTATCCGAGTCATTTCAGAAATCCAAATCCAGGCTGACCATGTGCCTGGGCAAAGACATCGAAGGCCGCCCCGTCACCGCCGAACTGGAACGCATGCCGCATCTTCTGATCGCCGGCGCCACGGGCACCGGAAAAAGCGTCGCCCTCAACACCATGATCTGCAGCCTTCTGTACAAATCAACGCCGACGGATGTAAAATTCATCATGGTGGACCCCAAGCGCATCGAGCTTTCCATGTATAACGGCATTCCCCATCTGATCACACCCGTTGTCACGGATGTGAAGAAAGCCACCCACGCCCTTTACTGGGCGGTGAAGGAAATGGAAAGGCGCTATGAACTGCTTTCCGAAAAAAGAGCAAAAAACATCGCCCAGTACAACCAGAAGATCGAAAAGGAAACGCCCGGGTCCGAGGAACCGCCTCTGGCAAAGCTCCCCTTTATCGTGATCATCATCGACGAGCTGGCCGACCTGATGATGGTGGCATCCCGGGATGTGGAGGTTGCCCTGACGCGTCTGGCGCAGATGGCCAGAGCGGCCGGCATTCATCTGATTCTCGCGACCCAGAGGCCTTCGGTGGACGTCCTTACCGGAATCATCAAGGCCAACTTTCCGACGCGCCTGACATTTCAGGTCTCTTCCAAAACCGATTCGCGCACCATCATTGACGCCAACGGCGCCGAAAATCTTCTCGGAAACGGCGACATGCTGTTTCTGCCTCCGGGAACGGGCCGCCTGCAACGGATTCACGGCGCCTATATTTCAGAGCCCGAAATCACGCAGATTACGGAATTCCTCAAGAAACAGGCGCCGCCGGATTACGACGCCAGCGTGATCACGGCGCAGGAAACCGATCAGGAAGATCCTTCAGATCCGGAAGCGCACGATGAACGTTACGACGACGCCGTGGCGCTGGTGACCCGAACGCGCCAGGCCTCGATTTCAATGGTTCAGCGGCACCTGAGAATCGGTTACAATCGTGCGGCCAGAATTATCGAAATGATGGAAAAGGAAGGAATCGTCGGACCGTCCGACGGCGCCAAAACCAGAGAGGTTCTGGTTCAGGGATATGATGATATGGATTGAGCGTTTCCATTCAAACGCGTCCGCTTGCGGCTGCCCGGAAGCGTGCTCCGTCCTGAAAAGCGGCGGGTTGAAAAAAAGAGGCCTGAAGATTTAAAATGGAAAAGGCGGCAAGCGGTGCCGCCTTTTCCGGTTGTTGTGCAACCCCGTTCCCGCAGGCGTTTCAACCGATCAGGTTACGTCGATGGATATCTGTTTGGGCTTCTTTGCTTCCGGTTTGGGGACTTCGATCTTCAACACGCCATCCTTGAAACCGGCCTTGATGCTTTCCGGATTCACCTCGGTCGGCAAGGAAAAAGACCGCTGAAAACTGCCGAAGCTTCGCTCCCTTCGGTAATAATTCTCCTCCTTGACCTCGCTGTCTACCGAACGTTCCCCCTTGATTGTCAGAATATTGTCCTTGACCTCGATGGATATATCCTCTTTTTTCACGCCGGGAAGCTCGGCGGTGACCACGATGGCGTTTTCCGTATCGCAGATATCGACCATCGGACGCCACATTCCCAGTGAAAGATCATCTCCTTCGGCTGTTTTTCCGGGGAAAACATCGTTAAACAAACGGTTGATGTTGCTCTGCAGGTTAATGAGTCCTCCATAAGGTTCCCAACGAATCAGCGACATAATTTCACCTCCCTTTTTGGTTTGATGGAATTGAAATCAAACTCCATATGATTTAACGGGGCGTTGATCGTTCAGTCGGGCGTCACTGGAACGGCGCATTTTCGATAACCATCCGTTGCGTGAAATCAAAACAAGGGTCGATCATGTTCCGGAGCAGATGCGGCGATAAGCGCCTTACGGCGGACGGCGCGCTGCCGGAAGACAGGGCGTCGGCGACAAATCAGATGAAGATGATCAGAGACTCAATCCGGCCTCGGACTTTCGCGGGCGGCATCGAATGCATGACGCCCCTGCATCCGCGACGGATCAGAATGCCCGACTGTATGGATAGGGGGAAGAACAACAAGCTGAGCGTTGCTGCATTGAGCGTGTATTGAAGGCAGGAAAGTTTTTGTCTGTCACAATCTTTCCACGGGCCGGGACAGGCCTTAGAGAGCCAGGCGCCTTTAAACAAAGAAAAACATTCCCCGCGCAGAACCAACCGGAAGGATGGATCGGAACACCGGCCATTCCGACTATACCGCGGCCCGGCTGTTGATGCTGAATCGTCCCTCGTCGGAGTAATCGATCGCGGAAGAAATTTCCGATTCCCCTCCCTCTTTGAAAGACAGGTAAAGCTCCTGAACGGCCTGCAGCATCCGGCAATCTTTAAAGCATCGATCCTTTGGCTGATTCCTCATCGGGCATCTTTTGCAGGGAGAAGCTATCATGGCCATCCTCCATTTCTAAGGGATTCAAAAAATGACTTAACAAGGTGTTTATTTTTTTCGAGGCTGTTGAATTTTTTTTAGCACTATTTAAAAACGATTGTATATAGGGGGAGGTGCTCAATTTATGTAGGGGAAAATCCCATGAAGCGTGACTCTATAGGGGAAAAACTCTCAAAAATAAAAATCGGATTCAAATTCCTATGAGAAATTCCCGAGCCGCATGCAAACCGGTTCATTGAACATCGTTGCATCAGCCGACCAAACGTTTTAAAATAGAACCCTGATAATTTACTATGGGAGTTTAATGCCGAATGGTTCCACTCAAAATGAAAATCATGGACGATCTCTGGCAGGTTGCGGGAGACGGATTCACTGCTCCCGAAGATGCGGCGGGCTACCTGATTCGATTCGGAAAATCCGCAGCCCTGATCGATGCGGGAACGGGAAAGCGTCATGACCGGCTGGTTCGGAACATCTCCGCATGCCTGCCGCCTGAAACAGACATTGAATTCCTTTTCCTGACCCACTGCCATTACGATCATGCCGGAGGCGCGGAAGGCATTCGAAACCATTACGGGTGCAGGATTGTAGCACACGCCCATGATGCGGTCTTTCTTGAAGCGGGCGATGGTTTAACCACGGCCGCAGAATGGTACGGCGCCGTACAGGACAAAATTGCAATCGATCAAAAGATCCATGCCGAAGAGGCTGAATTTGCGGTGGGAGATGGACGGATCACGGCTTATTTCTGCCCAGGCCACTCTCCGGGATCTCTGGTTTATACGGCCGAGTTAAACGGATTCAGGGTTCTTTTCGGGCAGGACGTCCACGGCCCCCTGCACAGGGATCTGAAATCCGATGCCCGGGCATATGCAGGGTCGCTCGAATTTCTGTTAAGCCTGAACGCCGACATACTCTGCGAAGGTCATTTTGGAATTTTCCGGGGAAAAGAATCGGTTCGAAGATTTATCTCTTCCTACCTGCCCGGACGCGTCTGAAACAAAACGGCACATCAACGCATCAAGCAGGGAGAGTGGCAAATGAGGCCCGGTTTACGGTATTTCGCGGCAAGCTTCGTAATATTCTGCTCGGGACTTTTACTCCCGTTCCAACAGGCTTCCGGGACTGATACGGATTGCTGGACGCGCTATTTCGGCGAGCCCGGCAGCGTCATCACGGATGTTGTTTCCAATCCACAGGGAATATGGATTGCCGGACGCATTGCAGAAGAAGGATCCAGCCCGACGCTCTGGATCGCGTTGCTGGATTCGAAAGGCCGGGTTCAGTGGCAGCAACGGCTTCCGGCCACAGGGTACCAGCTGTATCCCAGACTGTCCTCGAGCCTTGAGAGCATGTGGGTGATCGCCGAAACGCCCCTGCCCTCCGTACCCGCACCCGGCGGCGGGTCTTTAACTTCAAGCCAGGTCTGGATCGGAAAAATAAACCTCGATGGCCGGTTGATCCGTCAGCAGACGCTGGCTCCCCATCGGGTCAATACCGTACAGGCAGTATCCGGCATCGAGGATGGCGGCGTCCTGCTGGCCGGGCTTGTCGAAACCGGCGCGGATATGCACAGCAGCGGATGGATCGCTCAGCTGGACCGAGAGGGGAAACTGATCCGGCAGCAGATTCTGCCCCAGGTCTCCTGGCTTTCATCCTTGAAAAAGATGGAGACAGATCAATGGCTGATTGCGGGAACGGCGCATGAAAAAGAGGGGGATCAACGGCCCTGGCTGGCTGTTGTCAACCGAAGGGGCGATATCCAGCAAGCCTGGAAACCGGATATTCAGGGCTTCTGCCTCTACAGCGCCCTGGCGGTTTCAAACGACTTCTGGCTCGCGGGTGAATGGACCGCCGCCCGAAGCGGGGCAGGATTGATCCGCATGGATCGAACCAGCGGGCGCGTCACGGAGTATTCCGCAACCGGATTTTCCGTGCTGCGGTTGCTCGCCGTTGAACCGCGCGGCCTGCTTGCAGGCGGGGACGGCATGGGCGAAAATCAGCCGGCCGCGCCCGAAAGCGCTCCCGGCTGGTTAAGCCTGCATCCAGGGGGGATGGAGAGCCATATGCGCTCTCAGAAAATTCCTGAAGCGCCTGCCGAGGTGAGTCGTTTGAGGCACCTGCCCTGCGGCGAGCTGCACGCCTGGACCTTCTGCGTTCCCGATCGTATTTTCTCAGACAGATTGATGCTGATAGGTGCCGGTGCAACCATCGCGAGAGGC
>Ga0265294_10010069_pt1 | contig 10801 bp, 8 predicted proteins | sample MunlanPumphouse3_FD_192504 | JGI IMG/M metagenome (GOLD analysis project Ga0265294, IMG submission 192504) | Groundwater microbial communities from a municipal landfill in Southern Ontario, Canada - Pumphouse #3 | ecosystem: Environmental > Aquatic > Deep subsurface > Groundwater | place...
AATCTCCGGGCAGGAAGCCGAGACTTTCGCCGGCTTCAACAGCGGGACGTGTCAGGACTATTCTACGCACTTCTTTGTTCTTCAACGCCCTGACAGCTAAAGCCACTGCCGTAAACGTTTTACCGGTGCCGGCAGGACCTATCGCAAAAACCATATCATTATTTTCGATAGCTTTAACCATCGCACGCTGATTCTTAGTGCGAGCATTTATCATATTCCCATTACGACCATATAAAATAATATCGTTATTATTATTGATGTCGGCTTCAGCAAGTTTCTGTTCCATTGCAAGACATTCAACCAAATCCTTTTCTTTAATGGCACCAAAATTGTCAAGCTGTAGCAACAACATGTCAACATATTTCTCAAAATTCAGTCTGTCTGCCTCTTTCCCTATTATCTTTATAAATTCGCCGCGGGCAATAATCTTCAACTCAGGAAACATCTCCTGCATCTTGCGCAAATACACATTGTTAACGCCATAAACATCAACAGGATTATAATTTGAAAGACTGATGATACTTTCTTCCATTTATCTACTCTATATAAAAATTTTTATTACTTTTGTAAACTGAATACAAAGGTATATGTTTTTTTTATTTTAAACAGCATTAATGAATAAAAATATTATAACATTAACTACTGATTTTGGAACAGCAAGTCATTATACAGCTGCTCTAAAGGGAAGTATTTTATCTTTATCTCCTGATATTAATATTGTTGATATTTCTCATAATATATCTTTGTATAATTTTAAAGAAGCTGCATTTGCCATAAAGAATTCTTATTCTGCATTTCCGGAGGGTACAGTGCATATTATAGGAATTAACACTGAATTGTCTATTCAAACGCCGCCTGTTGTGATATTACAAGACGGTCATTATTTTATATGCACCGATAACGGTCTTTTTTCTTTAATTTTTGACAATGTTCCGGAAAGAATATATGAGATAATTAATTGGGAAGCATTAACAAATCGTACTTTCATTGCTAAAGATTTATTTGTTCCGGTAGCAGTTATGATAGCAGAGGGTAATGATTTCAGCAAATTGGTTGTTGAGCGTGATTGTCTGAAAAACAAATTTATAGCATTAAAGCCGACAATAAGAAACGATGAGCTCAAAGGGACTGTTATATATGTAGATAATTATGAAAATTTCATCGTCAACATTACAGAGGAGCAGTTTAAAGATTTTGTCGGCAACAATAAGTTTGAGATATCTACAATTTCGCGACACAGCAGGATACATAAGATATCACGAACATACTCCGATGTGCAGTGTGAAGGCAAGTTGTTAGCACTTTTCGGCACTCACGGCTATTTAGAAATAGCGATGTACAAATCCACAGCAGCGAGTTTGTTGGGTATTTCTGTAGATTCAACAATAATAGTCAGAAAATTATAATTTGTCACACCATTTTAACAACAGTAATTCCGTCTCCTCCCAACTCAATGCGTTCATCACCGACAAAAGCGACTTCTTTCACAGAGTGCAGATAGTCGCGTACAATTTTTCTCAAGATACCGTTTCCGCGTCCATGTAAGATGCTAAAGTTCGCGATATGCAGCATAATAGCATCATCTACATATTTTTTCACTGCATCGACAGCCTCGTCTGCGCGATAGCCGCGTACATCTAAAGTTGTCGAGAAGTTAAATGCTCGCTCGTTAATTTCTTGCACTAAAGAACTTACAGCCACATAACTTTGCGGCTTTTGATTTTGAGCTTTCACGGCTGCCGCTGATGCCACCATCAAATTATCAAGTTTCATAATCATATTTATGCTGCCGAAATTAACTTTAGCCTTGTCGCCATGAATTTCTACTATCTCCCCCACTTCGTCAAAATTCAACGCCTTAACCATGCTGCCAACTTTTAAAATCTTTGGCTTATCGTCTTTTTTATTCACTTCTTTCTGTAAAGGGAAGTCTTTTTTCAGCTTTTCAAAATTAGAATTTTTAGACTTCAAATCCTTAATCTCGTTTTCATCAGCAGTCACCTCTTTAGTTTTCTTCTTATCGGATTTATTTATCTTTTCTAAATCTTGACGGATTTTTTTCGGTATTTTAATTTCATTTTTATCGGTTGAATTAGCATTTTGCGTTGTATCTTGCGGTGTTTCCAACATTTCTGTCACTGCCTTGTCTAATTCGCGCCTTATCTGTTTAGTCTTTTCTTTTTCCGCCTGTGCCGTTCTAATTTCCTGAATTGCATTTTCTATTTTCTGATTTGCCGATTTAAGAATGTTGGCTGCTTCGATTTTGGCATTGCGGATAATTTCTTTTTTGTTCGTCTCGATTTGCTCTAATTGAGAGGTATATTTATCTATAATCTCCTTCAAAAAGCCATCTGCGATATGCAATTCTTTTTTATCTTTTTCGATTTGAATTTTTTCTATTTCCATTTCCTGCAATTGTCTTTCAAATTGTATTTGAGAAAAGGAAGATTTAGATGCAGCTTTTTCCAATATTTCCTCAGGAAATTTAGCGCGTTTAGCTATTTCAAAAGTATAAGAGCTTCCGGGTTTACCCACTCTGAGTTCAAAAAGCGGCATAATATTTTCCGTATCGAAGAGCATAGCGGCGTTTTGAAGTCCGGGCAGTTCTTGAGCCAACTTTTTGATGCTGCCGTAGTGAGTAGTAATGACACCCTTCACATGTAGTTCGCACAATTTTTCGAGTGTAGCTTCTGATATTGCGCCGCCAAGCAGCGGCTCTGTTCCTGTACCGAACTCATCTATCAAAATTAGCGAGCTGTCGCCGGAATTTTCGAGAAAAAATTTAAGATTTTTCAAATGCGAAGTATATGTACTCAAGTCATTTTCAATAGATTGTTCATCACCAATGTCAATAAATATATCTGAAAACACTCCTATTTCAGAATTTTCACTGACGGGAACAAGCAACCCGCATTGCATCATATATTGAACAACAGCAACTGTTTTCAGTGCGATAGACTTACCACCCGCATTAGGACCGGAGACTACTACAATACGATTAACCTCATCAAGTTTGATATTTAGCGGGACGACACTTCTATTTTGCGCTTTTAAAGACAAATACAGCAAAGGGTGTTGAGCTTTCACCAAGTTGATATTGGGAACATCTAACAATACCGGTTTTACTCCGGCTATTTTAATTGCAAAATTTGCCTTAGCCTGAAGAAAATCAAGGTAAGACAGATAGTTGCACATGTTAATCAAATTAGGTATGTCGGGACGAATTTGTTGTGTCAGTGTTTTTAAAATTCTGAATATTTCTTGTTTTTCCTCAACATAGAGGTCTCTCACATTATTATTAATATCGAAAACTTCATCGGGTTCTATATATACAGTTTGCCCTGTAGCAGAGGTGTCATGGATAAAACCTCTCACGCTCCGTTTATTCGCTGCCGGCATCGGAATAACGGCACGACCGTTACGCACACTGATTTCGCAATCGTCTTTAACCAAGCCGGAAGATTTCATCGACTTTAAGATAACAGCTATTTGCTTGTCGATACGCGATTGTTCACTGATAATTTTTCTCCTTATCTCATATAATTTTGCAGATGCATTATCTTTGATAACACCTTTATCATCAACGATAGTATTTATCACATTCATCAATTTAACCTCATTAAAATCGTAATGCCAGAAATCATAAATCAGAGGGAAAACATCTTTTTTATCTCTAAAATAGCTGATACAGGCATGGAAAGCTTCAAGAGTCGACTTAAAATCGGGCAAAGTTTCCGGTTCTATCACCGTACCTTCGGTAGATATTCTGAGGATTTCATCTATACACTCGTTATATTCATGCAATGGAAAAGGAGAATAAAATAATATTGCCTGCCGGATGCTTTCAGTTTCGGACAACATTCTTGAAATGTCGTCAAAATCAGTAGAAAAATTGATTGCTTCGACAAGTCGTCTTCCGCCCGGAGTAAAGCATTCAGCAGCAACAGTCTGTCTAATTATATCAAATCCTATTTTATTTTCAAAAAAATTCGGATATATCATTATATATATTTTTTGCAAAGTTACATTATCTTTTTAATATATATAAGTTAAAACTTCATTATTATAAAATTTTGCCTGCCTGTATTTTTTTTGAAAAACTTAGTGTATCTTTGCACGTTAAAATTTCGACATTTTATGATTAGATTATCAATTGAAGGAATTGTTAAAAACGACAAATATACTGAATCAGCAGCTATTATTCTGCGGGAGACAGATGGCGACAGAAAACTTCCTATAGTTATCAGTATGCTTGAGATGCAGTCAATAGCTATGGCTTTTAAAGGAGCAGTCGCTCCACGTCCGTTAACGCACGACCTTTTCGCCAATTATTTACGTACGACAGGCGTAAGAGTTGAAAATATATACATCAAAAAACATATAAAAGGATTATTTTTTGCTGACATTAATTTCGTCAATAAAAGCAATCACAAAAAGACTTTAGACTCTCGTACTTCTGACGCAATAGCCATGGCTCTGCGCTTTAATGCTCCTATTTTTTGCAGTGAAGCCGTTATAGACGAAGCCGGCATGTCGTTTTATGATGATGATTTCGACATAAGTGATGATGACAGAATCAATAACGGCACGACAAAAGAAGATGTTAACGATATATCCAATATTGATGATGCTTCTTCAGATACGATGAGTTTAAGTGAAATAGAACAAAAAATGCAGGAAGCCATCAATAGGGAAGATTATGGTGCAGCTTCAAAATATAGAGATTTAAGAAACAAAAAACTTCAATCATGATTAATTTTAAATTTTTCTCAAAGCCCTTAGTAAAAACTTTAGTATACGCAGTATCGGCTCTATGTATTGTTATAGTGTTGATTGGCATGTTCAAAGTGTCCTCTGTAAAAAGTGTTGCACAAGAAGGACAACAAAGCACGGTATTATCGCAGGGAGCGAACGATCCTGCTATTGTCAGCGACAGCACGGAAATTTCATTTACAGAAACGCCGGAAGAAGTATCAACATCAAAAACTTATACGAATCAAGAGTTATTAGAAACTATTAATTCGGCGGAGACACATATTACGCTGAAAGGTATACTCAGAGCTATCCTTGGAATTGCCGTTGTTTTGTTTATTGCATGGCTTTTCAGCACTAATCGAAAGGCTATAAAATGGAAATATGTATTTAGCGCTCTTTTACTGCAACTTGTCATTGCAGTATGTATTCTTTACGTACCATTTGTTTCGACTTGCATTGAATATGTAGGAAAAATCTTTGTATACATCAACAAATCAGCAACTGCAGGCATACAATTTCTGTTTGCAGACTTTGCGGACCAGTCGAAAAGCGGTTATGTATTTGCTTTCAGTATATTACCGACCATCATATTTTTCTCGGCTCTCACGAGTATATTATTTCATTGGGGCATCATTCAATTTATAGTCAAGTGGTTAGGCAAGTTTTTCTCTAAAGTGATGGGGCTTACCGGCGTAGAGAGTTTATCGCTTGCAGGCAATATATTTTTGGGTCAGACAGAGGCTCCGCTTGTTGTTAAACGTTATTTGCCGCGTGTCAAAGATTCTGAGATATTTATGGTGATGGTTGGCGGCATGGCAACTATGGCAGGAGGTGTTCTCGCTTCTTATATTTCGATGTTAGGTGGTACAGACCCTGAATTACAAGTTGCATTTGCCAAACATTTACTTACAGCTTCCGTGATGGCAGCACCGGCTGCTGTCGTAATCGGCAGAATTGTCGTCCCCGCTTCCGAAGGTAAAGCCGAAGAAGTTGTACTCGAAAAAGAGACTACAAAAAATAATATTTTAGACGTTATCGCCAACGGTGCTATCGAAGGAATGAGACTTGCCGTCAACGTAGCTACTATGTTATTGGTGTTCATAGCTTTAATTGCCTTGATAAACTACGCCTTTGAAATCATAGGCTCATGGACAAGAATTAATGAATGGATAAGTAGCAGCACACCTTATAAATCTTTATCTCTTGAATTTATAGTTGGCTATGCCATGTCTCCTATAATGTGGCTCATTGGCGTTCCTTCCTGCGACATGGTAGAAGTAGGACAGCTGCTCGGAATAAAGACTATAGTCAACGAATTTGTAGGCTATGACACTCTTAAAAACATGCTTGCAGCCGGAGCTTTACAGCCTAAGTCTATAATCATGTCTATTTACATATTATGCGGCTTCGCAAACTTCAGCTCCATAGGAATACAAATCGGCGGCATCGGCTCTTTAGCTCCAAACAAACGCCCTCTACTCGCAAAATACGGCATCAGAGCTTTAATAGTCGCTGCAAGTACCGCTCTGCTTTCCGCTATCATTATGGGCATGTTGCTAGGCTAATTTTTAACAATAATCCGAAATGAAACAGTATTTAGAATTATTAGATAAAATATTGACGGAAGGAGTTGTCCGCGATGACCGCACCGGCACCGGCACAAAAGGCATCTTCGGCTACCAGATGCGTTTTAACCTGCAAGACGGCTTCCCTTTACTTACCACAAAAAGACTGCATCTGAAATCTATAATATACGAACTGCTGTGGTTCTTAAAAGGCGACACCAACATAAAGTATCTAAATGAAAATAATGTCAGTATATGGAACGAATGGGCTGATGCAAACGGCGACCTTGGTCCTGTTTACGGCGCTCAATGGCGGTCGTGGAAATCTTCAGACGGCAAAACTATTGACCAAATATCCGAAGTCGTCAACTCGCTGAAAAACAATCCTTATTCACGAAGACATATAGTCTCCGCATGGAATGTCGGCGACATAGACAAAATGGCTCTTCCACCTTGTCATCTCATGTTCCAATTTTATGTGGCAAACAACAAACTTTCGTGTATGCTCTATCAGCGCAGTTGCGATGTCTTCCTCGGCGTGCCTTTCAACATAGCTTCTTACGCACTGCTAACTATGATGATGGCGCAAGTTACAGGCTATCAACCCGGCGAATTTGTACACACTCTCGGCGATGCTCATATCTATCTCAACCATATAGAACAATGTAAACTGCAACTCTCGCGTCAGCCTTTTGCTCTACCTCAAATGATTATCAACCCTGAGGTAAAATCCATCTTCGATTTTAAATACGAAGATTTCTCTCTTGTCAACTATCAATATCATCCGCATATAAAAGGTGTAGTTGCTGTGTAACAGCGACCACGCGAACAATTACAGACATGTAACACCGAAGGGTGTATAGAACTGTGTTTCATTTATTTACGATATTTTTTTGTACGAAAATACGGCTATAAAAAACATCATAATACTGTAAGCCGTCAAGCATATTGTGTCCGGTATTATATTATAGAAAGAACTACCTTTCAATAGTATCATACGGATAACCTTCATCAAATACGCAAAAGGATTAAGATAGTTCACATATTTTACCCAAGACGGCATTGTCTCTATAGGAGTAAAAATTCCTGATAATATGATAAAAGTAAGGAAAAAGAAAAATGTAAAAAACATAACCTGCTGCTGACTATGCGAGATAGAAGCCAAAAACAGCCCTAAACTCAACACACATATCAAATATATTGAAGTGTACAGCAGTAATGTCCAAAAACTGCCTAAGAAAGGCATATTAAAGAAAAACTTTCCTATGAACAAGCCTATTACAAATTCCACTATTCCTATAATCCAGAACGGGATTAACTTACCTGCAATGAACTGATATTTTTTGATAGCGGTAACATTAATCTGAGTTATATTTCCAAGTTCTTTCTCTTTGACAAAGTTGAGAGCCGCGATAAACAAGCCGACCAAACTAACCAGAATAACCAGCAAACCGGGGAACATAAATATTTTGTAATCCAACAAATCATTATACCAATAAGAATATGTACAATTAATTTTTCCCATGTTTTCAGCTTCCGGATAACGCTGTATTACAATATCTTCATTAAAATCTCCTATAATATAACGAGAATAGTTATTGACTAAAAAAGCTGTTGTTCCATTTACAGCATCTATCAGCAGTTGTAACTTTGGGCTATTACTCTCTTCCAAGTCCTGCTCAAAATGTTTAGGTATAACTACCACCAAATGTACCTCTCCGCGAGTCAGCAAAGTTTGAGCTTCGTCTATCGAATTTTCATAATCTATTAAAGAATAAAAAGGAGATGCCGACATTAAATTAACCAATTTGGAAGATGTTTGTGTTTTATCATAATCTACAACTGCGAAATTGACATTTCCCATTTCTAAATTAGCAGCATAAATAAGGATAACCAATTGTGCAAAAGGAGCTATAATCATCAAACTCAACAAAGCTTTATCTCTGAATATCTGTATAAATTCTTTTTGTATTATGTAAAAAATTGTCCTCATATTTTAATCCAATCTATCTTTAATACTTTTGATATTCACAAACACCAAGACTATTATCATCACCAATAAGATCGAAAAATCTTTAATAACGTCCATCAATCCACCACCTTTAAGCATTATAGTTTTTATAGCATCTAAATAATATTTAGCCGGCAAAATATCCGCAATAATTTGAAGAAACATCGGCATATTTTCGAGAGGGAATATAAATCCGGACAGCAACAAAGTAGGCAGCATAAGTACAACCAACGACAGTGTCATGGCTATTTCCATTGTTTTAGTAAAATTAGACACCCATAATCCTAATAACAAAGCGATTATAACAAAACACAATGTAAGGATGACGACATCGAACACGCTGCCTCGGAAAGGCACGCCAAACAAGAAATATCCTAATAAAAATATAATGGCAGAGCAAATTACAGAAAGGAATACATAAGGCACTAATTTGCCCAATATAAGTTGAGAAGATTTTAGCGGTGTCACCAAAAGAACTTCCATGGAGCCGAATTCTTTTTCGCGGGTGATAGACACCGAGGTCATAATTGCGCATATCAGCATAAGAATAAAAGCTATGGTTCCGGGTACATACATATACGCTCCCTTCAGTTCGTTATTGAACATCATTCTCGGCTCAACAACAATCTCCATAGATTCTCGCCCTTCGAAAAACATAGAGCGTTGAAAATCTTCGACTATAGCTTGAATATAACCTATTAATATAGTTGCGGTATTAGGGTCAGAAGCATCAGCAATGATTTGCATGTTTGCGATGCCTTCTCGTTCTATCTTTTCGGCGAAATCTTCTTGAAACACAATAACCATCAGCACTTTACCGTCTTTAAACGCCGCATCTATATCTCCACTGTAAGCATTAGACATAAAAGAATTATTTTTATCTGCCACAGTTTTATTATCATTAGCAAGTTTGAAACAATTTTCTTCTATAAAATAGCCGGAGGCTAAAATGTCGTTCTTAAGTTGCTGAGTAACATTATCATTAGAATAATCGAGAAAGGCAATTTTAGCATTTTTGATTTCATTTGAGACTATATATCCAAAGATAATGACAAGAACTACCGGTAAGCCGATTAATATTGTCAGTGTTCGCACATCTCTGAAAATGTGTAAAAACTCTTTTTTTACGAAGGCAAAAAATCTTTTCATGAGTGTTTACGATTTACAATTTTCAGAAATACCTCGTCCATATTACTTGCATTATATATAGTTTTCAGTTCTTTCGGCGAATTTTCGACTATAATTTTGCCATCATTCATAATGCAAAGTCGGTTACAATATTCGGCTTCGTCCATATAATGTGTTGTCACAAAGACAGTTACGCCATTATTAGCAGCTTGATATATAAGTTCCCAGAAGCGTCGGCGGGTCAGCGGGTCAACGCCGCCGGTAGGTTCATCAAGAAAAACTATTTCAGGGCTGTGCATGTTAGCTATCGTAAAAGCCAACTTTTGTTTCCACCCTACCGGCAAACTGCCAACAATAGTATCCATCAAAGACATCATGTCCAAACTTTCGAGCAAACGTACCGTAGCTTCTTTGATTTGCGCCCGAGACATTCTATATATTCCGCCGAAAAACCGGAAATTCTCCTTCACAGTAAGGTCATCATAAAGAGAAAACTTCTGGCTCATATAGCCTATTTTCAACTTGATTTTTTCCCTGTATTTGTTAAAATCCAAATGTGCTATAGTAACTTCTCCCGATGTAGGCAAAGATATGCCGCACAATATTTTCATGGCAGTAGTTTTCCCTGCGCCATTAGCACCGAGAAACCCGTATATTTCACCTTTATATACCTTAAACGAAAGATTGTCGTTAGCCACAAAGTTTCCAAACTTTTTATACAGATTTTTCACTTCTATAACTACTTCTCTTTCCATGTCAGTAACTTTATTTATTGGCTTTATAATTAAGATGTATATAACAATCTTCTATATTAGGGGCGACTTTTTCAACCGACAGCACATTTATTTTCGATGATATAAGATAAGACGAAATCACATTTTCCGAAACTGCATTTGAAGCAGGTGTAAGGTGAATAGAATCTCCGAAGAGATACACAAGGTAAGTTTTCTCCCATTCTTTCAGATGCTGCAAAGTTTCACTTACATTATCGACTTGTATTGCGAAGACATTTTTTTCAAAATGAGAAATGATATTTTGTGGAGATTCTTCGCCCATAATTGTTCCATTTTGCATAAGAGCTATTCTGTCGCAGCGGCTTGCCTCGTCCATATATGGTGTTGAAGCTATTATTGTCATGCCATCGTGACGCAATTTATCTATCATATCCCAGAACTCTTTTCGTGACACAGCATCTACACCGGTAGTCGGTTCATCGAGAAAAAGCAGGTCCGGCTTATGAATAAGAGCGCAGCACAATGCCAACTTTTGTTTCATTCCGCCCGACAGTTGTCCGGCGCGTCTATTCTTGAACGGTGCAAGTTGCTCATAAATATCCTTTATC
>Ga0265294_10010071_pt1 | contig 10799 bp, 2 predicted proteins | sample MunlanPumphouse3_FD_192504 | JGI IMG/M metagenome (GOLD analysis project Ga0265294, IMG submission 192504) | Groundwater microbial communities from a municipal landfill in Southern Ontario, Canada - Pumphouse #3 | ecosystem: Environmental > Aquatic > Deep subsurface > Groundwater | place...
GCTTGGAACATTAAACAACTTGAAATATTTGATGAACCAAAAAGTTTAAGTGATTTTTATAAAGCAACCTTATATTATTCTTGGAGATTACAGAAGGCACCACAAAGTTGGCAATACATATATACGAAGGAGTTAGAAAGAGAGGAGGAATAGAAAATGATTACTTTGATACAAAAAAGCAAGATAACAGGGAAGATAACTAATACCCTATACTATGATTTTGATGAGTTATTAGTTAGATTGAAACAAATATCAGCACCTTATTACGTCAATACTTCTTATGTTGTAGTTTCGGATACTTTTGATGAGTTGAAAGAAAACTTTGAAACAACTTTTAATCCTAATTACTTTACGATTGACGACGATCTTGAAATAATTACGATAAACAAGTTAAAAACAGGAGAAAAAAAGTTTATTAAAAAGAAAGTGGAAGTGTTAGAACACGAAGAAGATGATTTAAGTTATTGGGAAAAGACACTAAAAAAATTAGAGAAAAAATACATTGGTTTTCTATACGAAGAAGAGGAAAGAAAAGTTGTTATAGAACACAACGAAAATGTTATCGTGATATTTTTTTCACAAGATAATGAAGAAGTGGAAAAGGTCTATATTGACGGACACACTCTTGATGATATTAGGAAATACAACAAAGGTAGAAAAGAAGCATATAAATTGCGAAGTTTGTTTAATGAAGCCCTTGACAAAATTAAAAAAGAGCCTTAATTGGCTCTTCTTTTTTTTGCTTCACTCTTTCGTTGTAGAGTTAAGTAATAAGGAATCCTACCATTGAAATACGAGAACGCTTGATTTAGCGTGTAAACCCTGTCTTTTGTAAATATCTCAACCCCACTAACTTCTTGTTTAGCCAAATTGTAATAATAGTTGAAAATCGCTTTTATTAGTTTACCCTTATGTTCATCATCAAGTCGTTTATAACTGCCTTGTGCTATTATTTTCTCAATAACGAACGAGGCGTTATTATACACACGAGAAAACTTATTTTTATCATTTTTATATTCAATCCCGTCAATAGTAAAGGTATTTGGGACTCCACTTGGGCTAACGATAACCTCTTTGGTTGCCAACCTATTGATTTCTTTGCTTGTAGCGTGTGTCAATAACACGCCTTTTTGATTCATTTTGTCTTTCATAATCGTTTCAACGAGTTTCGTATTCCCGTCCCTAATTGCGTTCTTTAATTCGCTGCCTGCGATGAATTGTCCTGTCGCTGATCTGTAATTATAAGACCAACTTTGTGCGAACCAATTTGCTGGTGTGGTGAACAACCTTTCAAGTTGTCTTGTAGGTATTCCAAGTGATTGACCTAAATATAGAGCGACTGCCCTTAAATGCCTACCATAATTGAAATCGCCACCATTAGCAACATCTCGCCATAAATTTCTAACTGCGTTTCCTAAATTGTTAAACGCTTGAAATTCGCCTATTCTATCGGCGGCATACCCATCTACGATTAACCCATAAATATCTCTAACGATTGGAAACATACCAATCATTTCCACTGCGAGTTCCCAACCAAATTGTTTGCTTAAAAACTTCCACATCGCTTCATCTTTATCTCTGTCCTTAATTCCACCCCTAATTAACAATCCAAAGACCATACCTAACAAGGCTTGATAAACGACCTGCACCGTAAACGCTGTCACTCTTTTGCCTAATAGTTTTTTAGCCTCTGCTTTTTGAGAGATTACATTTTCAATAGAACTCTTTATATTACTTGCGTTTTCGGTTTCAACCTCAACAACTTTTTGTTGTTCTATTATATCGTCAACAATTTTATCCTTTTCTTTTTCAAGTGCTTCTATTTTTTTTGCATTTTTTTCTTTCGCTAACTTTTCTTCAATTTCTTTTCTTGTTTCGTTAAGTTCATTTAGGGTGTTAGTTTCATTTTCAACTATATTATCAAAGTGTTGGTCTATCTTGGTTTTATTTTTTTCAAAACTATTGATGACTGCTAATTGTTTTTGGCTATCTTCAATATTTGAAGTAGATTTCATAGGTTCACTTAAAAACTTCATAAATAATCTTAAAACTTCGTGTTCAGTCCTTAATAATTCATTTTTAGTTATTGCTAACCCAGCACTTTGGTATCTATTCATACCCTCTTCTGTTATTCTTAACGCTTCTTCTTGTGAATAGCCATCTTCTACCAATGTGATAAAGAAAGCCCTATTGATCATACTGTCGGTTACATTTATACCTTTCATTAAGAACTCGGTGAATCTTGTGAATTTCCCTTTTAGAAAACCTTGCTTTTTCGTCTCTGATATTTCAAAAATAGAGTTTCTTGCTCTATCTTTGTAAATTTGGCTATTTTCAATGAGATATTTTGCCTTTGTTTTACTACCTCTTTTAATCATATTGGAAAACATACGCATTGTGAAACCTGCTCTTGATCCGCTATAATCGCCGTGTATTGTAGCAAGTGTAAAAGCACTGGCAAATTGAGTTGCGATAACTTTTACATTAGCACCTAAACTTGCTTTGAAAAAGTTTCGCTTAATAACTCTCATACCCCTATTAAACGATTCTTTTGTGCTATCACTTTGAACTCTATACCCCGACATATCCCTTAATAACTTTTCAAAATAAGGAATAATGTAAGGACTTATTTGATTTGTCTTAATCCCAAGAGTTGTCCAACTTCCGTCTGGCAAATCAATACGTTTTTCAAATAATATATTCAAGTCGTTTACTATTCTATATAAACCATAATAGTTAGCGACCGAACGCATATATCCTGGCACACTTAAGTTTACGCTATCTATCGCTGGGGCGTCTGAACTTTCGGTTATCCCCATTACTAAACCATCATCAATCCCCAAGTCAATAACGTTATTTATGTTGAAAGCACCAGCCCCACCCGCCTTATTACTGCCAATAGTTCGTGTAGGGACATAAATGTTTGTAAGATCTACCCCATCATTTAAGCCATCAACTAACACATCGATTTCTTTTTGTGATAAAGAATCAATTAAAAATTGGTCGTTTGTTTGTTCAAGTCCTCTAATATCTTTGAATCTCGCATTTTCATAAGGATATAACAATGCGTAAAAACCCCTTGTTTTTTTGCTGTAATTTTCCATAAAATCGTGTTCTCTAACGATTGTATCAACTTCGTTAAACAAGGCTATTAAATCAACTATTTTCGCTTCTCGCCTATTGCCTATATTCTTTCGCCTATCACTTGTATTATCATCAATATAAATAATTCCATTATCTTTGAAGTGATCAGATATTTCGCCTCCACGATGTCCATTTTCAATTAAGCGTGTCCTAATGATTTCACGCTTCAATAAGTCCCTTAACCTTATCACTTGGCTATTAGGCATTACAATAGGTTTATTATCGCTATCAACTAAATTATTTATGGTAGAAACCTGTTTTTCCAAATCACCAATCTTATTTTCGTTTTGCTTCAAATAACCATCTTTTTCAAAATAGTCATAAAAAGCATTTTGAACCTCTAACTGTTGTCTTTGTGCTTGTTCTATTCTTTTAACCATTATCTTGCCAGTTGAGTTTTCCATATGTAAACCATAGATATTACCAACGGCATACATATCTAATCTCGCTGGACTAAACTTATCAAGCAAATGCAAGTCCCCAAGTAAGCCATCACGAGAGTATTTGCCTTTTTTACCTTTTTTACTATCTAATACAGGCTTACCAACGAGAGCCAAGACATTATCAATGTGCCTATTGTTTTGTTCTAATACAACTGGTATTGTTTCAACGTGTGTCCCGCCACTACGCAAGGACATTGAGTTTCGTTGCTCTACGTGTGTCGCTTGTTTAAAATTCCTTAAACCTGCTTTGAATAAATCAACACTTGCCTTATCTGCGACATTTAGTTTTATTAAACCATCAAGTAAGTTCCAAATAGGATCAAAGTTTTTATTTTTTAAGATATTATTATAATCGCTTTGAGTTTTTGCATTATATAAATCCCTAAAACCGTGATGAATAAGTTTCGTGTATTGAAGTCCTTTTGGATTAGTTTTAGTCTTTTCGTTCATAGTGTAAGTGTCATCTACATAAGGCATAGTGCTTGTCATCGCACTTTCAATCCCATCTATCACCTTGTTATAATCAGAAAAACCCAGTCCTTCATAGTTGCTTTCTAATTGAATAATTACTTCTTGTAAGACATTATTAAACATATGATTATATATTTCGCTTCTTGTGTGATTCTTTTTAATAACGACTTCGTAATCTCTTTGTAAATCTTTAATAAGTTCTACTATTTTTTTACCATTGTTTTTCTTACCCAATTCATTAAAGTCAATATTATCGATATACCTTGTTCGTTTAGTGGTCGCCTTTAAATAATCAGACTTTTCATAGTTGTCATAAACCCTTTTCGTAAGGCTGTCTAATGTTTTTATTTCATTTTTATTGTCTAATCCTTGTGCTGTTACTTGCCTTGTCCCCACTTGATTTATTTTGAATAAAACATTACCAAACTCTTTTTGCATTTCTAAAACTTTGCCCCTGAGTTCTTGTTCGCTATTTACTAAAACATAAGGAATATTTTTTTTGTCTAACTCCGCCATCAACTCAACTGACATATCGCTTTTATCCCTAAACGCTACAAATACCATTTCGTCTGAACGAACTACTCTTTCAGGTTTTGATTCAAGGAAACCAATACTTGTATTTAATAATACATCAAATAATTGTGCTAAATCACTTTCAAAAGTTTTGAAAAACTTTGTTTTCTTGTAATCACCATCTAAAAACACTCCTTTTAGGTAGTTTTCAGCCGCCTGTCCCATAATGTTTTTAAGATCCCTTTGTTCACTAACCGGAAGTTCTTCTAAAAAATCAAATACTTTATCATTAAACTCCATAAACGCTATACGAGGCTCTACGTTTAGGTCAACGTTTCCAATAAGTTTTTCTGCCGCTTCGTATATTTGAGTCTTAGTCTTTAATGGTCTAAGTAAAGTCCCTGCTATTATTTCCCAATCTAAATCAATATCAGGAAACATTTTTATAGGTGCTTTTTTATCCTTGAAATACGCAATAAGATTTTCTGCGTTATTAGGTCTTAACGTTCCATCATCAAACATTATCATACGTTCTTCGCTAAAAATCTTTCTTATGTTTTCTTCAATGAACATTTCAGGACTTTGAACCATATTGTTTTTATCTAAATAGTTTTTCGCCAAATCTAAAAGACTTTCTATCTTTGGGTAATAATCTATAATATCATCATAATAAAATTGACTTCTCCACTCTATATTTCTCAAACTTAATGCTCTTTCTTTTTCGCCACCAATTTTTGACACGAAATCATCTAATGCTTCTTTGTTTACTCCGTGGGAAGTTTTTGGAAACATTTTAGTCCAAGCGTCACCTGCGTAAGTAAAATTACTTGGGTCAACGGTAGGGTCAACTATACGACTATTTAGATATACACTTACCTCGCCAAACCTGGTGAAGTCGTAGCGGTAATCCGTAGTTGCTATACTTGGGACTATTAGCCCGCCATACATTCTTAATTGTTGAAGTAAGTAATAAGCATTTAAGTTGTGGATATTCACTAAATTGCCCTGACGACTAAAGTTTTGTGTGGCTTCATAAACCATATTCACTGAGCCTTGACTTTTTTGTAAAATATCTATTGTTTTATTTAATCCATTGTCGAAATCGTTATCAAGTCTAAACCCTGCTTGGTAGTGCGACATAATGGAATCAACATCATAAACTTGGGAATAAATCCTATTTATATGCTCGGTTGCTTTTGCTAACAATAAAGTCCCTAAACCACTTTCTATTTCGCTTTTAGGAACGCTAAACTCCATAACTGAAAACTCATTCGTGTTAGACATATAATAAATATCTAAAAAGGCATCCCCGTGCTTGAAAATATACGCTGGAACTTGAACTCCACCAAACGCCCTTGATTCTTTTGTAAACGATATTTCGTTATATCTGCTATCCCCTTGATATTGCCCTTGTCTTATCTTAAACAATACATCGCCAAAGTTTTGGTGTGCTTTTTCTAAATTATCAGTAATTCCATCTTTGCTAACTACTTCGTGTCTAACCCCAACTTTATCTAACTTTTTCATAAGTTCTTGATATTTAGGTTGATTTACACTTGATTTATCATTAAACACAACCATTTTTATTTCGTCAAATCCTATTACTCTTTCTGGTTTTGCCTCGAAGTATTTAACATATTTTTTCGCCAAATCATCAAAAAACTCTAATATATTATTAGTTAATTGGTCGCTTCCTTTTATTTTATATTCTTGATACCATTTTTCGATGTTTTCCTTACTTATCCCCATCTCGGCTAACTCTTGTAATAAAAACTCCGTATTTTGAAAATCAAGAAGACTATTTGAGTTCCTATGTGTCTTCAATTCAGTTATAGAATATAGCAGGTCAGCGAGTTTTGTTTCTAAAACCTTATAATCAGCCCTGTAAGTTTCTTCATCAACTATTTTGTTAATCGAGGCTTTCATCTCTTCAATGCTATTAAAATCACCAATATAAGCGGCGTTTAATGACCCTAAACCATAATTAAAACCTGCTGTGTTGTTGTTTTTCAACATTGCTTTTACCATATTCTCAGCACTTACGGTATAATGAGTTGCCTTAAAACTACGTCGTCCATTGTTTGTTATGCGTTCTACACCATTATAAATACCCGTTTGTTTAATGGCACTTGAAACTCTTTCTAAAACGTAATCGTAAACGCTGTTGTTTTTTTGGACTTTTTCTTCTAAAAACAACCTGTTATATGTGTCTTCGTTATACGATTTCATTTCGTTAATTATTCGTTCAACCCCATCTTCCAAACCAAAATTATCTATCTTATGTTGTAAGGAATAATAACTTGTATTAAATTCTTTGGCTATTTCATATAAAGTGTTATAATCAAAATCATACTCAATTAGAGGAACTGTTGGTGTCCATTTATCTCCTGCCCATACCTTATTGCGTCTACTTATCTTAGGGTCTATCGTATCTTTACCAAAAACAACGGTAATATCGCCATAATCTTTAATCGTATCAGTGTGTTGTATATCGTTTGGAAAGACTGCTATACTTGGCATAGGAAAACCACCTAATTCAAGCGTTTTTAAGAACTTATCAACAGTTAAATTGTGTAATGCTGTCAAGCCTTTATAACTCTCAACCTCGACATCTACGCTATCATCACCAACTCTTAATTTGTATTTCACATTTTGACCTTGATCAACAACAAGGTGTCTATAAACTGGTGTTGCGTTGTTTAATTTGCCACCAAAAACTAAAAAGTTGGTATAACTATTAGACCACTCACCCATAAACTCTGGTGAATAATCGCTTTTGTGTATAACATCCCCAAAACCCCAAGAGATATACAATTCCTCTAACTTGGAGTTAGTTGCTACCACATTTTGAACACGAAGATCCTTTAACAAAAAGTCCTTGAACTCTGACATTTTAGTTTCGCCACCATTATTAAAGGCACTCGCCCATTCCACGCTATAAAACACATCGTAATCGCTTGTTTTAAATTCGTTAGGCTTTGAAACAATAAAGCCTCCTTTACCCTCATTAAAAACGAATAAATGGTCTGCTTCTTGTTGATATACAATAGTTGGCAATAACGATACACTCGCCGCCTGTGATGGTTCTATGATTATGTAGTTTAGAGCAAAAATATCTCTAAAAGTTTCGGCGTCAGTTGAAAACAAGTTTTTGTGTCCATCCACTTTTGTAAGTTTATCGCTTTTAGTTTCATATATATCAGCAATTCTTTTTTCTACGGCTTCAACAAATTGTTTTCTTATATCAGGCTCAATCATAAACAAAGTCCACATATAAGCATATTTAGTCCCTATGATTTCTTTATACTCTGTGAAGTTATCATATTCTTTAATAAGGTGATCGATAATCTTTTCAACATTATTACCTACATTATCGTTTATTTCAAAAAGTCTTACAAAGTCTAAAATCTCAGCCTTTGAAAATTCGCTATACTCTTCAAGAACATAACCATTTTCTGTTAATCTCATATGCTTTTCGTTTAGTCCCGCCTTAACATTTAAATCGTGATTAGTATTAAAAAAACCAGTTAGTTCTTTTGGGATTTTATAAAAGACATCTCCTGCCTTTATATATGTGGTTTGCATAAAACCACGCCTAACAGCGTCAACTAACGAGCCACGATCATACATATTAGCCTTTTTCGCAAGACTTGCGAATCTCTTTTGGATTTTGCCAACTTTTTTATTTACTTTTGCATAATCTTTACCCTTGAATAAAGACTCAAAGGGTTGCATTAGTTTAGGGTTTATTCTAAATAGTTTCCCAATCGTTTCTGCGTTATTTAATATATTTTCAACGAAGTTAGCAATTGTTTCTTCTTCTATCATAGCCTCAACTTCTACTTCACTTCGTCCATCTTGATTATATACTTCACGATAACGATCTTTTGCATTTTCACTTAATAATTCTACCCCTACTTTATTTAGGGCTTCAATAATCGCTTTGTCATTTATCATTTCAACTAACGAATTATAACCTTTTGGATCTGTTGCTTTTATCTTGTGTAGTTTTTCGTGTGCTATTGCTTTGTTAATCATATCGTTAGTTTCTAAGTTCATATTTATATACAAAACTGCGTTAGCAGGATCAAAGAAAGCGTCCACACCATAGTTCAAAGGCATATCAAAATACATTGTATTTTTTGATTCTTTTAATGATTGGTTGATATAGTCTTGTTTTTCTTGACTCATTTTAGCAAGATTTTCTCTTGTTGCGGGAACAATGTTCTCGTTGAATTCTAATCCACCATCAGTCTTTTCAGAAACTAAAACATTAGCCTTGTCAATCGCATCGCCACGCCATTTGCCGTCCTTATAGCCTTTTACGTCGTTTACTATATCTTGTGCTTGTTTTGTTAATTGAAACTCTCCAGTTTTTTCATTATGTTCAATTAAGTGTTTTGCGATTATTTGTTCACTTAAAAATTTCTTTTTCGCTTCAAGTCGTTGTTCTGGTGTGCTACCATTCTTATCAAAATAGTTGTTTAAAATACGGTTTTCGCTATTATAACTTCTTAAAACCCGATCAAAAGTTTTGCGTAAACTCTTTTCAGTTTTAGCGTAATCACCATTGTTTTCTTTGTGAATAGAAACTATTTCGTTGTGGAGGTCAACGTTAGTTCCCTGAACGGTTCTATTTTGTATATATTGTCCACCACCTGCGAAAATACCACCACTAATTGCACCACCTAAAGTGGCGAAAATACCACGTTCTATTATATCTTCGTTTGTCGCCTCTTCGCCACTTATAATGTGTTCAATTCCAGCACTCATTAATTCACTAATCAATTCCTCAGAACCCTCTTCAATGGCAGCTTTTAATATGTTTGATGGTAGTATTCCACCTAACTTTACCCCGCCAATTTGCTCAGTCATTGTTTCAACTGCGGCTACACTATAAGCATAATCATAAGCACTACGAACATCAGCACCTTTTTCAATCGCATCTGAGAACGCACCCCCAAAAGTGCTTGAAAAGAAATACAATTGGATTACAGCAGGGGAAACATTAAAAATACTGGCCGCTACAACTGGAATCATACGCCCCATACTCTCGGCAACACCTGTTGAGAACTCCCCCCATTTTGTCATTCCTAATTCGTCCATAGCAATCCCAGCGCCCAAGAAAGTAGGGTTGGCTTTTAAGAGTGGTTCTACTATGTTTTTTTTGAACCAATTTGTGCTTGTCGCAACTCCACTTGCCCAATCCTCAGACCAATCGTAATCGTGTTCGCTAATTGCTTCTTTCTTGTAGGGTTCAGGCCCAATAAGCATAGGTATATTTTTATCGCCATAAGGCGTTTTATCGCCATAAAGCGTGTTGTATCTTTCATTGTCAAAAAACGCATCTGCAAAATTCAACTCTCTATTGAATTCTTCATCGTCTATTATTCCTAAAACATTTCCAATACTTAAACCACCACGAACAAGACCTTCGGTCATACTAGCTGCTGGATCAGCGAAAACGTAAACAAGATCACGACCAGCCTCCTCAGCCCACGCAGCAAAGTCATTTCCAAAACGACCCTCATGCTCAAATACTCTACCAATGTTATTTGCGAGTTGTCCACCCAAAACCAATGCGGCTCCAATAAGATCCACGGCTGTTTTTACAAGCCCTTTTGTAAAATTATAAGCAATACCCCACGGAGTGAAAGATATGAAAGTCCCCCATTTAGCACGTTTTTCTAATCTTTTCTTTTCGGATTCTCTTACTCTTTTTATATTTTCACTAAACTCCGCTAAAGTCTTATTATGTAAAGATTCATAAGAACTTAACAAAGCATTTAGTTGTTTTTGTCCGTTTTCTGATAAACTTTTATAATTTTGATTATTAGTAAGTTTTACCCTTAAATCATTAAAGTTCATTTTTTTCTCCCTATTTCTTTACTGTTCTTTCAAGTTCCCACAACTCGCCATCAACTATTGTATAATAAGCCTTTTCTTTAGGCATAAAAATGACAATAGAGTTGTCATTATCTATCTGGTTTACACCCCAACTTCTACTTCCCTCAATATATTTCGAAGCGGCTTTTCTATCGCCACCAAAGTAAACCCTAATCATTTCTTCTACAACTGCTACTTCGTTATGCTTTTCCTTATAACCCTTTTTCCAATCTCCATTTTTCCAAGCGTCCTTGATATCTGCTATTCCACCGGTGCCGTTATTCTTGTATCCTTTGGTGATCTTATAGTCAAACCCTTCTATATTGAATTTTCCTTTTTCCC